>Ga0075108_10000290_pt1 | contig 31134 bp, 30 predicted proteins | sample AntAceMetag02UK1_FD_69797 | JGI IMG/M metagenome (GOLD analysis project Ga0075108, IMG submission 69797) | Saline lake microbial communities from Ace Lake, Antarctica - Antarctic Ace Lake Metagenome 02UK1 | ecosystem: Environmental > Aquatic > Non-marine Saline and Alkaline > Saline | place...
ACTTTATGTCTGGTAACCTAAAGATACAATAAAACCAAGGGTTTCCCTTGGTTTTCATGCTATATGTTGCTTCTCGGGAACCCATAAATACTGGGTGCGAAACTTGAGTATTTAATAAATTTAAAGAATAATCAACATCTATGAGCAAATTTTATTACAACGAAGAACAGGAATCCTACGATGCTATTGTTGTAGGAACAGGCATTAGCGGAGGCTGGGCCGCCAAGGAACTATGCGAGAGCGGATTAAAGACCTTGGTTTTGGAGCGCGGCAGAATGGTAACGCATATCGAGGACTACGCAACCGCTAACCTAGACCCTTGGGATTTTCCCCATGCAGGCCGACCTACTAAAGAAATTATAGCAAACCAACCAAAACAGAATAGGACAGGCTATACCACAAACCAAGATAGCAATATGTGGTTCGTAAACGATTTGGAACATCCGTACAATGAAATTAGACGTTTTGATTGGATGCGCGGCTACCATGTTGGCGGAAGGTCCTTAACTTGGGGCCGACAATGCTACCGTTGGGGAGACCTTGATTTTGAAGCTAACAAGAAAGATGGTATTGCCGTAGATTGGCCCGTTAGGTATAAAGATATTGCCCCTTGGTATTCCAAGGTGGAAAATTATATAGGTATAAGTGGAGAAGCGCTTGGGTTACCGCAACTTCCGGACAGTGATTTCCTACCTGCAATGGACCTTAACTGCGTTGAGGAAGTCCTTAAGGGAAAAGTTGCCGAAAACTTTGATGGCAGGACGGTAACCGTAGGAAGGGTTGCCCATATTACCGGAACAAAGAACTTTGACGGTAGAAGTAAATGTCAATATAGGAATAGGTGTATTAGGGGATGTCCTTTCGGAGCTTACTTCAGCAGTCTATCTTCTACGCTTCCCGCAGCCGAAGCTACAGGGAACATGACCCTTAGACCAGATTCCATAGTGCATGAGATCATGTACGATGCAAATACTAAAAAAGCCACCGGTGTAAAGGTTATAGACCGAGTAACCAAGGAGACGTTTGAGTTTAAGGCGAAGGTGATTTTCCTTTGTGCCTCCGCAATCTCATCTACATCTATATTGATGCAATCCAAATCTGACCGATTTCCCAATGGAATGGGCAACGATTCCGATCAATTGGGCCGTAACATTATGGACCACCATTTGGGCGTGGGAGCTTCCGGACAGTTCGATGGTTTTGAAGATAAATATTACAAAGGAAGAAGACCAAACGGAGTTTACATCCCTAGGTTTAGGAATTTGGGGGGCGATAGCAACAGAAGCGACTATAAGCGCGGTTTTGGATACCAAGGTGGTGCCACTCGCGGTAATTGGGAGGAAACCGTAGCAGAGTTGTCCCACGGCAAAAGCTTAAAGGACGCCATCCTTAAGCCAGGAGGTTGGACCATGGGTATTGGTGGTTTTGGCGAAGTACTGCCGTACCAAGACAATAGATTTACCCTTGATTATGACAAATTGGATGCATGGGGACTACCAACGGTTACCTTTGATGCAGATTTACAGGAAAATGAATTTGCTATGCGCAAAGACATGCAAGAATCTGCTGTAGCTATGTTAGAAAAGGCAGGGTTCCGTGATGTAAAAGGCCACGATGGCCCTACAGGCTTAGGTCTAGGCATTCATGAAATGGGTACTGCCCGTATGGGAAGGGATAGAAAAACATCTGTAGTAGACGCCAACAATGCGCTTCATGACGTTTCCAATGTGTATGTGACGGACGGCTCCTTTATGACCTCGGCCAGTTGCGTAAACCCATCGCTGACCTATATGGCGTTTACGGCAAGAGCTGCGAACCACGCCGCCGAACAACTTAAAAAAGGAAACATATAATGGAAAGAAGAAAAGCACTTAAAAATATGGGCTTGGCCTTGGGGTATACCGTGGCCACACCAACATTGATCAGTCTCATACAAAGCTGTAAAACCGAACCCACCATAACGTGGACACCCGATTTTTTTACAACGGAAGAAGGAAGTGCCCTGACCAAATTGGTAGACATTATATTGCCTAAAACGGAAACACCTTCCGCTTCCGAAGTACAAGTTGATATTTTTATAGATCGTTTTGCGGATAAAGTAATGGAAAAGGAACAACAGGAGTTCCTTAAAATGTCCATGTCCCAATTTATTGACAAAGCCTTAGCGGATAGCGGTAAAGAAAAAATTGGCGACCTCACTCCAGAGGACTTAGAACCTACACTAGCCGCAGCACTGAAAGTAAGCAAGGAAGATCAGGTTACCTATATGGATATGATCAACAATTATAATGAATCCGTTGAGCAAGGAAGAGAAGCCAATCTGGAAGATGGTATTTCCCGTTTTGCTTTTGCGAACAACCTCCGTGGCCTGACCATTTGGGGCTACAAGACCTCCGAATATGTTGGCGAGGAAGTATTGGCATACTTGCCCTTACCAGGAGAATTTATTGCCTGTGCAGACACCCAAGAACTAACAGCCGGCAAAGCTTGGTCATTACAATGATATGAAATGAGCCATAACAAAAAGTTGATGCCAACCAAAATGTTAGTTGGCGAATTACATCCGACCAATAAAAAACAAATAAATATAACCAGATGAAAAGAAGGAGTTTTATACAAAAAACGGCCCTTACCAGCGGAGCAATTTCGCTGAGCGGGGCTTTTTCATATGCGCACACTACAAACAAAAAAGAAATGGCATATAGCTTCAACTTAAAATATGCCCCACATTTGGGCATGTTCAATAACTTGGCAGGGGAAGACCCAATAGACCAGTTAAACTTCATGGCCGATCAAGGCTTTACAGCTTTTGAAGATAACGGGATGATGCAACGCGATGTTTCCATGCAAACAAAAATGGGCGAAACATTGGCAAAACGGGGCATGACTATGGGCGTATTCGTGGTAGATAAGGGCGGAAATATGGCAAATACCCTTGCGGCCGGAAAAAAAGAGTTTGTCGATATTTTTTTAGATGGATGTACAAAGGCCGTAGAGGTGGCAAAGCGGGTCAATGCCAAATGGATGACGGTGGTGCCCGGCGGTTTTGAAAGAAACCTGCCCACAGGAGTTCAGGATGCCAATGTCATAGAAGCCCTGAAAAGAGGTGCGGAGATTTTTGAGCCCCACGGGCTAGTTATGGTACTAGAGCCACTTTCCGATTCCCCCGATTTATATCTACAGCACTCCGATCAAACATTTATGATATGCAAGGGAGTCGATAGTCCGTCCTGCAAAATTTTGTACGATATCTATCATCTGCAAAAAACCGAGGGCAATATCATTCATAATATGAATCTGACCTGGGATGAAATAGCGTATATACAAATTGGCGATAACCCAGGAAGGAAAGAGCCTACCACAGGCGAAATAAATTATCGAAATGTATTTAAATGGATCCATGAAAAGGGATTCAAGGGTGTTCTTGGCATGGAACACGGAAACTCAAGACCGGACAAGGCAGGAGACCAAGCCGTTATTGACGCCTACAAAAAGGTAGATAGTTTCCTTTAAAAAGTATTTCGGAATCTTTTAGACTATATGCCCGTTGGTCAGCACAAACAACAGGGCATTTTTTTGTTCATTATCGAACAACAAACTCAATTTATTTTTACTCCAGGATGTGAAGTTCCGAGAACTATATTTTTCCCACAAACCTACCTTCCCTCTCGGCAAGATAATGGTAGAACAATAAAATATATTAAAAATCCTTAGGATACAGACCCATCAACCCAAAACCAGCCAGCCAACCAGGTACTTATTTTGATGTACTGCCACCAAACGGAGCAATGTAGGCCACCGAAGTAAGGAAATTAACGAATTTCATAGGAAACAATGGGTTTGCAACTCTAACTCTAACATCTTGCTTTACCACGTGGGTATAATTACTACGATACTTTTTCTAGTTTGGATTTATCCTTGTTATAAAATAAATTAGCGATTTAGCTTATAACTCACTTTCAACTTAGCCTTTCATCGAAAAAAACTAACCTTTCGATGAACTACACATTTAAAAAGTAAGTATCCTACTACTTTTTTGTTTATTTGTGTATGTCCCAATATATCTACCTACTTATTGTATACGTTGTGCTATTTTGTTTGTCCAAAATACTATTTCTTTTTTATCGTAAAAGAACACTCAAACAAAAAAAGCCGCCAATTAAAACGGAAACCAACATCTTTTCCGAGATGAAAAATCACTTTTCCGTATTTTTTAACATATTATTTAAAGACTTTATAAAATTTCCTTAGTCTAAACTACGTTATAGATACGTATATATATAGATCCTTAACAATTAGCATCATGGAAAACTACATCATCATATTATTGGTCTACGTGGCAGCTATGGGTTTTATGGGCGTCTTAAAGCACTATATCATAGACTCTAAATAATAATGTCACTACTATAAAATTGAAAAAGCCCACGTAAACAACGTGGGCTTTTTCCTATACACATACCATAAGGTACGGCTCCCTATGCATCGTAAATATGAATATGCCCGTCAAGCACTAAATAAGGTAATTCCCCCGAAACCTTAAGTAGATAAGCTACCAATCAGACATGCTAAAAGAGTCGCTAATTTATGTGACGTTCAAAACATAGTTATAGAGCCGTACTTGTTAATGGTATAAAAAATTCATCTCGCATCAAAAATTCCTTTTATCGTGAGCTTTTTCCCAACAGGGTCTTCGAGCACCAAATTCAGGGTTCCCTTAACAAAATTCTTATTGCACTGGGTAATCCTCACATTTCCCTTGGACGCAAAAAAAGCCTTATCGCCCATTTCATCGCTACTTAAGGCACCGAAAATTCCGCTAAACGAATCCAGAAAACTATCTACATTTTCTACTTTATACTTTCCTAAGGGCAAGCTATTGGATATATTTTCTTTAGATATCACTAGCTCCATCTCATGGGACACTGCGCCTTCACGACCATTGAAACTAAGTTTTAACACACTAAAACAGTGTCCCTTTTGAGAAGTTTCGCTCACGATACTAAAATCAATTTTTCCTTTCAACTGTCTGTGTGGACTTCCTTCAACCTCTAAACTATATGTACCCTGGGCCAACAAAGGCGCCAACTCGGTATCGTGACCGGCACTCGAGATGATTAGCAACGGCATAAGTCCTAAAAAAAACATTCTTGCTATCTTAATTGCCAGTGGGTACATTATTCTCTACAATTTGGTTATCTAAATCAGTCACTTATTAATACAAAATTATTGCTCAAAATTTCTCTTTTCCTTTCGCTTAGCTTTATACCTCTAACAACAGCGTTACAAGAAGCGACAACAGGACCAATAAGAACATCACAAAGCACTTTTTCATTTTTCCATGTCTATTTCAAAACAATTAAAACCTGAACCAAATAAATTGTTTCATTCAAAATACACTTTAAAAGTAAGGCAGGAAGATTGAATTATTTTTCAATATGTATAATCTGTATATTTTTATGTATAATCGGAAGAATGTCCTGAAAATCAGCCTTAAGAAAGGTTACATTCCCCTATAATCGGTAAACTTCCCTAAACTATTCATTTAAAATAGTGTTGTCCAGTAAAGAATTTGAACCATCCCAAGTAGTGGGGTCTAAACGAGCCAAGCATCTAAACAAGATTTTCAAACTAAGGAATGCCAATATTTTGCAAATTACAAATGAATCTAAACAAAATGGCCTTTTCGATTTTTTGAACGAAAAGCGTGCAAATCATTAGGTTGTAGAAAACGCAAGAAACCCGTCATAATATAGCTTTCAAAGGTTTGCCAAAGTTTTAACTTGACAAAAAAGTTTAAAAAATAGAATAATTCCCTTTTCATGCAGATTACACCAAATAAACTTCCATTGATACAAAAAACCCCTTGTATTGGTGCATAAGAATTATTTTTAGCTAACTTTCCTTCTTAGATTATATACAGGTTATGCTAGAAGCCGTAATAGTAGATGATGAAATAAAGGCCTTACAGAGCCTTTCTTGGGAACTCACTAATTTTAGTGATGAAATTCACGTGTCCGCCTCTTTTACCAATCCTTTTGAAGCCTTGGAGTATCTAGAAAAAAATACGCCAGACTGTTTGTTCCTTGATATTGAGATGCCAACGATGGACGGTTTTCAGTTCATCCAAAAGTTGACCAACAAGAATTTTCCTGTTGTCATTACTACGGCATACAACCAATATGCCATTAAGGCATTGAAAAACGAGGCAATCGATTATTTGTTAAAACCGATAGACACCGACGATCTGAAAGAGACCATCGTTAAAATAAAAAAATTTAATAGCAAGAATTTTTCCTCAGAAAAGCTGGAGCGTATCCTTATCAATTTCAACGCTAGGTCCATAAATAAAAGAATAACACTGAATACGGACGGGAAATTGTTGTTCTTGGAAAGCGATGAAATCCTTTATGCAGAGTCCGACGGCAATTACAGTACCATTTTTTTGACCGATGGACAAAAAATTGTGCTTACGAAAAAATTGAAGGAAGTGAACGCCTTATTGCCGGAAGATTCCTTTTTCCGTATACATAACTCCTATATCATCAACCTCAACAAAATAAAAGAGTTCTTAAAAACAGATGGTTATGTTGTCCTGAAATCCAACCATAAAATACCCGTATCCCGACAAAAAAAATCGGATTTTTTAGACCTGTTATAACCTATTCCTATGCAGGTAAACGGTAAGATTAGAACTCTACATGGCTTCGTTGGCGTTAAGGCTCCCACCACGTGGCATAGTGTAACGGTAATTTTCCTTTTTGCGATCTATAGCCTTACAGCGCAGACAATCCCACAAGAATTTAAAATCCTAACAGACAGTCTAATAAAGGCCGGCCCTGATTCTTACACAGAAATTCACAAAGCATTACGAAAATACCGCACAGATAGTCTTTTTATGCGTTTTTTTAGTCAAGAATCCAACCAGAAAGGATACCCATCTGGAGAATCCTATGCACTAGGGGAGCTGGGGCGCATATACCGCAATATTTCCAACTATGGGAAAGCCATAAAATTACACCAAGACGCCTTGGCCGTTGCCAAGAAGGCAAACAATGTAGAGTTCAAAATATCCAGCCTTAATTATTTAGGAGTAGTATACAGGCGTACTTCTTCTATACGCACGGCAATGGACTTCAACCAACAAGCATTGGAACTGGCAGAAGCCATAAAAAACCCTAGCGAGGGCATTAAACGAAGTATCAACGTTTCGCTAAACAGTATTGGCAACCTGTACCTTACCTTAAAGCAATACGATCTTGCTATTTCCTATTTTGAACGCTCTATGAAGTTGGAGGCCGAGCTCAATAATATTTTAGGCGTGGCTATTAACCATCAAAATATTGGAAAATGCCAAGAGGAAATGGGAGAGTTGGACAAGGCCCTGGAAAACTTCCGTACTTCGCTTAGCCTTAACGACGAAATAGAAAATAATATGGGCCGCGTCATCTGCAAGAACAGTATTGCGCAGATATATATAAAAAAGGAACGTTATAATGAAGCTTTGAACCTGATAGAAGGCACGATGTCGATGGCAAATGAACTTGGGGACGGTTTTGTACTTGCCAGATTATATAATAACCTTGGGTGGGCCCAATTACTTGTAAACAACTTACCAGATGCAGAACAGAGTTTGTTAGAAGGCAATGCTGTAAGCCAAAAATATAATCTAAGGGACGAATGTGCGCAATCCAATCACCTGCTTTCACAGCTATATGAGAAGAAAGGGGACTATAAAAAAGCGTTGGACTACCAGACCAAAGCTATTGATCTTGATGAAGAAATACTGAACGAAGGTACGATACGTTATGTCAATGACATTCTATTTCGTTATGACTACGAGAAAAAAGGGAACGAGATAGCGGTCTTGGCAAAACAGAACGAAATCGTAAGCCTAAAACTACGAAAGAACAGAACGCTGCTTCTAATAGGGGTTTTGTCCCTTGTGCTATTGGCCGGCATTCTCTATATTCTTTACCGCCAGTACCAATTGAGCAACGAAAAGAAAATGCTGACCTTGGAACAAACCATGTTGCGCAGCCAAATGAACCCACATTTTTTGTTCAATTCGCTGAATTCAATAAAGTTGTACATCATCAACAACGAAAAGAAAAACGCTGTCCACTACCTCAACAAGTTTTCCAAATTGGTGCGTAAAATATTAGAAGCTTCCTCACAACGGGAAATCCCATTGGCAGAGGAATTGGAGACCGTAGAACTTTATATGAATATTGAAAACATACGATTTTCCAACGAAATTAATTTTGAGATCAAGGTAAGCAAGGCAATAGATGTGCATAGCGTAAAAATTCCCTCACTTATCCTACAGCCCTTTTTAGAAAACGCCTTATGGCATGGCCTCTCCTCTATGGAAGGTGAAAAAAATATATGTTTAGAAGTAAGCCCTGGCGAGAAAGGCTTTATAAATATTGCCATTACCGATAACGGTGTGGGACGCGATGCGGCAGAGAAAATAAAGGAAGGTAAGGTATTAAAACGAAAGTCCATCGGTATTGACATTACTAAAGAACGCCTTGCAAATTTCTCCAAGGACTACCAAAATTCTTTTCATGTGGAAATCATAGACCTATATGACGATTCAAATATGCCCTCTGGTACAAAAATCATTCTTCACATTCCTACGATTTAAGATGCTCTTGGGCAACCGTTTCCAGTTCTGCATACCACTCCGCACCAAATTTACGTATCAAGGCATCTTTTACGAATTTATAAACGGGCACCTGTAATTCCTCTCCCAAAGAACAGGCTGGATCGCAAATTTGCCACTTATGGTAGTTTACTGCGGTCAATTCCGTGTACTCCTTGATCCTAACGGGATACAAATGACACGAAACGGGCTTTTTCCATTTTATCTTTCCTCGGTTATACGCTTCCTCTATGCCGCATTTTGCGATTTTCCTTTCGTCAAAAAAAACATAGGCACATTCACTACCTTTGACCAACGGGGTTTCCCATTCCCCATCCTCCCCTTTCACAAAAGCACCTTCTTCCTCTATGACCTTGATACCTTCGGCCCTTAAAAATGGTTTTACCTTCGCATAAATATCTACTAAAATCTCTCTCTCCTTATCTTCTAAAGGAGCACCGGCATCCCCATCTACGCAACAGGCACCCTTGCAAGCAGAAAGATTGCATACAAAATCATTCTCTATAATTTCTTCGGATACTATGGTTTTCCCCAGTTGGAACATACTTTTTTTTTAGGACGGCAAGATACATCATTTTAAGGCTAAGCCCCTAATAGCTATTTTCGGGAATAAAAATCCAAAGAGGCCTAATCAACCCAATTGTGTTTTCTTATAGAGGTAAAACCGTTAAGTATACTCGGGACTACTAGAAAAAACGGATAGGACTACATTTCAACTATTTGGTAATCAATATTATAATAAAAATAATTGCTATTTTAGTAACTGTTCACCCCTAGCCAGAAATCTTCTTGTTTTACCCTAGCCCTAAAGGGATCCAAGACGATTTCTGGACTCTCACCCTTTAGTCCCGATACCTATCGGGAGGGAAAAGAAGGGAGAAATTGCCGGACTTTTGTAACGGTTAAATGGCCCCTATTTCAAAAAGTATGCAAATAATATGAAGGAAGTCCCCGAGTAATAGTTTCGACCCAAATTATTATGGGATAACCGAATTAACAAAGCTTTAAAAAAGTTTACTTGACAACCATATTATTAAGCGTAAATTTGCAAAAAAATTTCAAATAATGACATTTCAGTTCGACCTTAGACAAATAGCAACATCAAGCATGGTACTTTTTGCGGTCATCGATATTTTGGGCAGTCTGCCCATAATCATTGGACTCAGGAAAAAAGTGGGGCATATACAATCCGAGAAAGCATCTATCGTTGCGGCGGTTCTTATGGTGGCCTTTCTGTTTTTGGGCGAGGAAATCCTAAAGCTAATTGGCATAGATGTGAATTCCTTCGCCGTCGCCGGAGCCTTTATTATCTTCTTTCTTGCTATTGAGATGATATTGGGTATCACCCTTTACAGGGACGACCAACCGGAGAGTGCTTCCATTGTGCCCATTGCCTTTCCACTTATTGCGGGTGCCGGTACGCTGACCACCTTGTTGTCTATGCGTGCGGAATATTATGTGGAGAACATTATTATAGCCATTATCATCAATATCATTTTTGTGTTTTTAGTGCTTAAATCCTCCGCGAAATTGGAAAAATTCTTAGGAAAAAATGGGGTAAACGTTATCCGAAAAGTATTTGGTGTTATTCTTTTGGCCATAGCTGTTAAATTATTCACTACGAACATCCATGAACTTTTTAACAAGTAAAAAAGGGCGTATTTTTACAGGAATATTTTTAATGTTATGAACAAGATTTTTTCTATTATCCTCATCGTCCTGGCCTTGGCCCTTATCGCATACAACGTAACCATAGTAGATTTTACCGCTCCTTTTCAAGGGGATAGCATTGTTGCCCTTATCGGCATTATGGCTTCGCTTTGCGCTATCGTTCTTTTGTTGCTATTTCTAACGAGCAAAAAGGTACAGCAAAAGGTTAATGAGTAATGAATTTTCGGTTTAACGCCTTGCGCTCTTCGCTTTGAGCTTCCCACTAAGGTAAAAATTATCTTGAAAGAGCTTAAAACGTCTTTACGGAATGTTGTTATGGGCAGTGATGAATTGTACCACCTTGTTATTATAAAACAGTAAGACCAATCTAGAAGTCTATATCGTTTAAAGCTGTTGAAATAGGTTTTCTTTAGTCTGCGGATTGCGTAATTATTATCCTGTCAAAGTAATTTCCTGCTTGAAGCCCAACCGTAAATATCCGCTCGGTGTCTGTATTGTTTTCTAGCAGTGTGACTCTTATCTCTTTTCCGTTTTTACGTTCTAAAATGAAATCGGATTCGGTAATGGTAAAATTCTTAACGGTAGTGTCTATGTCGCTTACGTCAAAGCTTGGGCCGTCCTTAAAGAATACTCCTGAAATCCACCAAAACTCTCCTTCTGTTGTAATTAAAGCAGTGTTTACAACCGCATTGAACTGAAATTCTTTTTGAGATAGCTTAATAGTATCGTCCCAATCGCCTTCTTTTTCATCAGTACAGGAGCAGATAATACATAATACCCAAAATGAAAGAAGCCCTTTTTTAATGTTTATCCAATGTTAATCAAGAAATAAAACTAAACTAAATCTGGTCTTAATCAGTAGCCCAACAAAAATATATACCCGAACCACGGCAGTTGAAATTTTAATTATCGGCCTCAATGGCATCGGCCTCTTCTTGGCGCACGGCAGGGTTGTCCAAATCTAGAACTTTTTGAAGCATAGCATCGCGCTCTCCTTTTATTTTCGCATGTGTGTTGGCATCGAACAACTGTTCCCCCAAAGCGGCTTTTAGATAGAGTTTAATCGCTTCTTGATTCCCATAAAAATCCATGGACAGTTCTCTGTTTAAGGAATAGTCCACAAACTTTTGGAACAAGATATCATCTACCTTAAAATCAGTGATGAACGATTCCTCGGAATAAGCTTCGTACCGTTCCCTATCCTCATCCAAATGCTCAAAAACAAAGAACGATAGAAAACCGTAACTGTCCATACTCTGCACAGCTTCCTCCTCATTGGAACCGATAGGGACAAAAACATCTGGAATAATTCCTCCACCGCCGTAGACCACTTTGCCTTTAGGGGTAGTGAATTTTAGGGAATCGGCCACTTTTATGCTATCCACCGACAAAAGTTCTCCATTATGGTACCGTTCCGAAAAGCGTTTGTAATAATCCTCGCTTCCCTTATTGTAATCTTTTTGTATACTTCTGCCCGTTGGGGTATAATACCTAGAAACGGTAAGTCGCACGGCGGAACCATCTCCCAAGGACATCTCGCGCTGCACCAATCCTTTCCCAAAAGAGCGGCGGCCCACAATAGTGCCCACATCGTTATCCTGCAAGGCACCGGCAATAATTTCGCTGGCAGAGGCAGAACGCTCGTTAATGAGCACGTAGATGGATTTGTCCTCAAAACTACCTTTCGCCGTGGCATAGGCCTTATCTACTTTACCTTTTTTGTTCTTGGTAAAAAGTATGAGTTTTTTGTCCTTCAGAAATTCGTCCGCCATTTGTTCCGCAATCCCAAGGTATCCTCCCGGATTGTCCCGCAAATCCAGCACTAATTTCTCCGCGCCCCTGCGTTGTAATTTGGTCAGGGCCGATTTGAATTCTTTATAGGTAGATTCTGCAAACCGGTTGATTTTGATATAGCCCATATCCTCCGTTAGCATGTAATGGGATTCCACGCTTTTTATGGGTACGACACCCCGTCGAACATCAATGGTCAAGGTTTTGTCCTCGGATTTGCGATAAACGGTAAGTTTCACCTTGCTTCCTTCTTCCCCTTTCAGCTTTTCCACAATGGCCGAGCTTGGCATTCCCTTGCCAAAAAGCGTGTCGTTATTGGCCATTAAAATTCGGTCCCCTGCCCGTATTCCCTTTAAAAAACTAGGGCCGTCCTTTACCGCCCTAATGACTGCAATGGAATCCCTATACGGATAAAAATTAACACCGATACCCACAAAATCGCCCTTCATACTTTCGGAAACCCTTGCCATATCCTCCTCGGGGATATATACGGAATGTGGATCTAATTTTTCCAAAATACTGTTCACGGTAACATCTACGATACTATCTGTATTTATATCGTCCACGTACTCGTAGTCTATGTAATCTATGAGTCGGTTCAGCTTGTCCTTTTTGGAATTTGTGGTAAAAAGTCGCTCCGGAGTGTCGTTAAAATGTAGTTTGCCGCCTACAAAAATACCTAAGGCCAGCGCCGCAGCAATTATGGTAGGTAGTAAATAGTTATATTTCTTTTTCATCCTTTTTTTGCTTCCTAAGCATCAATTTGAGGCATGTGAACCAGTTCCACCCCTGCTTTTTCCAAAAATTCCAATCCGGAATTGTCCTTGTATCCTTTTTGGTACACTACACGATTTATGCCAGACTGGTGTATCAGCTTACTACATTCCCTGCAGGGCGACAATGTAATGTACAAAGTAGCGCCTCTACAAGACTGTGTGCTACCCGCTACCTTTAAGATTGCGTTGGCCTCCGCATGTAAGACGTACCATTTGGTGTAGCCTTCCTCGTCCTCACAAAAATTCTCAAAACCAGTGGGGGTGCCATTGTATCCGTCGGAAATAATCATTCTGTCCTTAACGATAATCGCACCTACCTGTCTGCGTTCGCAGTAGGAAAGCTTGCCCCACTCCTGGGCCATTCTCAAATAGGCCTTATCGTATTTTTCTTGCTTGCTTTTCTTCATTCAAATAGCTTCAATAGCCGCATCTAAGATAAGGGGCTCGTCTTGCCCTTACAACCAATAAGCTAAAATTTAACAACCCGTAACTATGTACCGCCTACCAGAAATCTTTTTGTTTTACCCTAGTCCTAAAGGGAACCAAGACGATTTCTTACTAGAATAACCACTAAATAATTACAACAAAACCTACTTACCAAGGAAACGTATAATACAACAAAGGTATTGTAATCAAAATGACAATTGTACTGGCCACAGTTATAAATGAGGGCTGTTTTACCCTAAAAACGGTTTGACATAGGTAGGCCAACAAGAGCACGAAGAGTACAATAATGACCTGAGAAAGCTCTATTCCTAAAGCAAAACCGAAAAGCGGACCTAGTTTTTCGTCCAGATCCGCCACCAACATCTTAAAATAGTTGGAAAACCCGAAGCCGTGAACCAAACCAAAAAATGCGGTGGCGATACTATGCCAGACCATAGTTTTATGGACTGTTTGGTTTCTAAGTTTCAGGATATTGTAAAGTGCTGTCAACAGTATGGTTACGGGAATCAAAAACTCGATCAGGGAAACGTCTACGGTTACGATTTCAAACGCCGATAGTGCCAAGGACAAACAATGCGTTAGCGTAAAGATAGTCGCCAACCAGAGCACATTTGCCCAATTCTTAAAGGTAAAAGGTATGGCCAAGGCCGATAAAAAAAGAATATGATCATAAGCACTAAAATCCAATACGTGGTCCAGTCCTAATTGTGTATAAAACCAAAAATCTTGCATAGTACTCAGTTTATGGTATTTGCCTTGTTGTTCTTTTAATAAAAAGGCGGATCGGTCCTCACCTTCTCGGACCTCTCCCTAGCCCTCTATGATACTGAGAAAAGCTCAGCAGAAGAGGAGAGGGCTTCTTACTTTAATTCAATTATTAATTTTTGAATATTCTTGTTGCTTTTATTTTATCAAAATAAAAAACATGTAGCAATTTATATCGATTGGAATCGAAAAGAATTGACTTTTCTCAATTAACTTTTTGACTCATTCCCTCTTTAACTTCTTCCCTTTTTAAATCCAATCGGGATGGTTTTTGATTTGATTCAATCTACCCAAAAGACCTCTCTGATACTGAGACAAGCTCAGTACAGGAGGAGAGGGAATACCATCTATATCGAATTTAACCTCTGAATTGCCCAAACACATTTATTGCTATTAACTTATTTCCTCTTTAACTTTTTCCCTCTTTGACCCAGTTCATGCCAACAACACACAATTTTCTAATAATCACTAAAGGTTATTACAAAATTCAGACCTACGAAATCCCCCGCTCCTTCTGTATGGTCTCGTAAGCCCTTTGTACTTCCTTGAATTTCTCTTCAGCCCCTTTTTTAATAGCTTCGTCCTGGGTGTTTACGCGATCAGGATGGTACTTTTTGGCCATGTCCCTATATGCCTTTTTTACTTCCTGATCCGTGGCCGATTTTTGGATGTCCAATATTTTATAGGAATTGTCGGCAGACTTTATGAACATTGCCATAATGCTCTCAAAATCGCGCACCCCTACCCTTAAATAGTTTGCAATCTCCCTTAACTTAGTTATTTCGGGGTTACTGATGCTGCCATCCGCCTGTGCGATACCAAATAGGAAATGCAGTAATTGCAAACGGACTTCGTAGCGGGTGCGCTGTGTTAGGAACGTACAAATTCGCTCTGCGGAAATCTCCCTTTTACTGTTCACCTCGTTAAAGGTCCTAAAAATGGCGTTGGCCTTTTCCTTTCCGTAGGTACCCACAAAATATTGGCGCACATAGTCCATCTCGCGCTGACTTACCTGTCCATCTGCCTTGATGACAATGGAGCAAAGCGACAAGAGGTTCAGTTCAAAATCTGCCGGCGAGACGGACTGTCTCGTCATGTCGCCAAAAACACTTTGGGCACCTCCGGATTTAGAGCCAAAAAGATTATCCAACAAACTTCCAGCAAAGAAGCCCAATAACGCTCCGCCCAATCCCCTAATAAAAAAACCTATAACGGCACCTACCCATTTGATCATACTGCTTCTTAAGATAATTGGCAAAGATAAAATATTAAGCAGACAACAAATGATTAATGAAACGTTAAGTGTCCGTACGGAGTATTGTAAATTGGTTATCTTTGATTATTGATTTTTAATCTTAAAAAAAGAGACTATGTATCCTGCAGAATTAATAAAACCTATGAGAGACGACTTGGCATCTGCCGGGTTTGAAGAATTACATACAGTAGAAGCGGTAGAAAACGCTATTAAAAAAGAAGGAACTACGCTGGTAGTAGTAAATTCTGTTTGTGGCTGTGCCGCTGCAAACGCAAGACCTGCTGCAAAAATGAGCCTGCGCCATGCTAAAAAACCGGATCATGCCGTAACGGTATTCGCCGGCGTGGATACGGATGCGGTAACCGCGGCCAGAAACCTTATGGTTCCCTTTCCTCCTTCATCGCCTTCAATGGCCTTGTTCAAGGACGGGGAGTTGGTGCACATGATAGAGCGCCATCATATTGAAGGAAGACCGGCAGAAATGATTGCCGAAAACTTGATGCAGGCCTACGACGAGTTTTGTTAAAAAGACCATAGTATGTTTCCTTTGAGTAGGAAATATTAAAATTAAAACCACTTCAATCGGAGTGGTTTTTTATTTTTGTACCATGCGAGAGATACTGTCCTATCCGTTTACGCTTATCTTTTTCGTCGCCTTTGGTGGGGCGTTACTATTTTTTCATCCCCTAATTTGGGTTTGCCACAAACTATTTGGCTACGAAGGCATTAAACGCGCCATAAGTGTACTCAACCTCACTTTAATGCGCACTACCCATTTGTTAGGAACCACCTACCGATTTAGCAATACCCACAACATTCCCCTAGATAGACCATTGATCATTGTGAGCAACCACCAAAGCATGTACGATATTCCTCCTATCATCTGGTATATGCGCAAACACCACCCAAAATTCGTAAGCAAGAAAGAACTTGGAAAGGGTATTCCCAGCGTTTCCTATAATCTAAGACATGGCGGCGCGGCGTTGATAGACCGTAACGATGGCAAATCCGCTCTACTAGAAATCGGGAGGCTGGGCAACTATGTGGAACAGCACAGCAGGACGGCCGTAATTTTTCCCGAAGGCACACGTAGTAGGGACGGAAATCCCAAACCCTTTAAGCCCTTGGGGCTAAAAATGCTGATGAAGAAAGCGCCATCGGCCCTTATCGTACCTATAAGCATCAATAACTCATGGAAAATGGTACGCTATGGCAAATTTCCCATGGGATTGGGCGCCAAGGTATCTTTTGACGTGCACGAACCGATAGAAAATAAGGGGGATATCGATGAACTCATTGCCCAAATAGAAACCGCCGTTACCGCTGGCATAACTTCCTTTAAATGACCGATTCCGAGCTTGTAGAAGAAACCATCACTTTTGTAAAAGAGACCTTACGACATGCCGAAGGTGGGCACGACGGGTTTCACATACAGCGTGTTTTTAATAATAGTATACTAATAGCCCGTACCGAAAAAGTAGACCTCTTGGTCGTTAGCCTTGGTGCGCTCTTGCACGATATTGCCGATGCCAAGTTCAACGATGGAGATGAAACCATTGGGCCTAAAATGGCAAAGGCCTTTCTTGAGTCTATGGACGTAAACCAAAAGACCATAACCCATGTCGTCAATATCATCAACCACATTTCCTACAAAAATTCGATGGAAAAGGGTGCTGGTGAAAAGTTCAATTCCTTGGAACTTCAGGTGGTACAAGATTCAGATCGACTTGATGCCATTGGCGCTATTGGTATCGCCAGAGCTTTTAATTATGGCGGATTTAAAAACCGCACCATGCATGATCCGGATATTCCACCCAACCTAAAAATGAGCAAGGATCAATATAAAAAGTCGAGCGCACCCACCATTAATCACTTTTACGAAAAGCTGTTGTTGCTCAAGGATAAAATGAATACCGAAACCGGTAAGCAATTAGCCGCGCAGCGGCATGACTATATGTTGGCCTACTTGGAGCAATTTTATAGGGAATGGAATCCCTTGGGTATCAGAACTGATAGTTGATTTTACTTTTGTTAAGGTTTTAAAGTGCAAAACGCGAAAACTCATAAAATGAAGTGCTGAAAACAACACCCTAAATCCCCGCTAGCGTAAGCATCGTGCTTGTACCGTCAGAGATTTGATATTAACAGACCCTCTTTTGCCAGTGCTAAGATTGAAAATATGTGTTGTATGCAAGTAGCGTTAGATCCGAAGATGATGAAAGTACTAGCTGCGAATAAAATGAAGAAACCTAAAATATAACGCAATGACTAGTTAATTACTTCGCAAACGCTGCTATTATAGCAATATAAAGATAGGTTGCACCGATAAAAGCCGTAGCCACAACCGCTGCCACCCCTATTAAATTACCAATTGGCTTTTTTAATTTTATGTTTACACCAATTTTATAGAAAACGATTAAAAGGACTACAACTTGAAAAAGAATAGCACCATAGGGAAGACTATTTCTAAAGAAATAGATGTCAAAAACATAGGTGATAATCCCGTAAAGTATCAGTAAAACGGAAAAAATAAGTGCGGCTATTAGTACTTTATATAGTAGGGTTGTTTTCATTGGTTGTGTTAGTTATGTTACCCAAAAGAACTTTAGGGAAACTAATCCTGTAAAATTACTAAAATTGAAAACAATACTGCGTTTATACCAAACCCTCGGCTAAGTAAATTGGCTCACCAGGTACGATATTCCTAAAGACCAATTCCAAACTCCAAATTTAAGGGTACATCAACAGATTTTACGGATGCAACCCCCAATAAAAAGGTGATGTTTTCGGGTTCCGTTTTAAACACAAAAGTATTGACTTCCAATCCTGCACCCATGTCTTGATACTCTTTACTGTCATCCCCACCCACAACTTTTACAGAAGTCAAGGGTACATCGGTTTCTAGGTAATACGTTTGGTATTCCACCCCCTCGCCTGTTGTTAATGACCCAGAAGAAATAATTGTAATAGTACCGATTTCTGTTAAGACGGGGGTTTGTATCGAGTTTTTAAAAGGCATGTCCAACGTAACTTCTTCTGTCTTGGAATCATCCTCGTACTCCATTACCAGAGTACCGGTAAGAATCATTGTTTTCGCCCCTTTTGCGGGTGCCCCATCAATCTCCAGTACAGCTTCGACCTCGTTGATTTCGGTATTTAAATAGGTGTAGATATTCTCCTTTAGCACGCCTTTTCCGTTCGCGGCCAAATCAAAGCCGGTATCGTCCTTGATGACGGTAAACTGAGATTTGTTTGTATTCAATTTAAAAAATGGTAAGCCCGGGGCAACCGGTATGCTTAGATTCAAATTAGTGCGATGGCTGTATCCATCCATTTTACTAATGGTAAGACTTTTAATGGTTATCTGCGCGTTCCCAACGCCGCATGTGAAAAAGAACAAAAGAACGAGTGTTGGCAAAAATGCTTTTGATGGCTTCATTTGGTTTGATTTTTTATTTAAATTAAAAAAGAAATGATCTTCCTTTATAAGTTTTGTGCAGTTAGCAATCATTCATGTGCCGATAGCACATAAGGAAACCTAGTTTCCAATTGTCAGTTAATATTACCGTACCGAGTCGTTTTAAATGGATGGTTCGCCCATGCCTTTACATGGTCTTTACGTAAACGATTGCTCCCATTGGGACTGCTCTTAAGGATCATTTCCGTACATTTAAGAAAACATTCTTCAATTATGAAAAAACTCCTTCCCATTGTCATTTTAAGTCTTATTTTAATGGCTTTTAGTACGCCCAAAACTACAAAAGGCGAAGGTTTGCCTGAATCTTCTATTTTCAGTAATCCAACAGTCCTAGATACGTCCGGAGCCGAACAATTCTGGCATCGATTAAAAACACATTGTGGGAAGACCTTTGAAGGAAAAATAGTGAACGCCCCAGCCGGAGATGACTTTTACGGCAAACGCTTGGTAATGCATGTACTTTCCTGTAACGACGATGAAATCCTGATTCCTTTTAACGTGGGCGATAACCTGAGCAGAACCTGGGTTTTAAAATATAAAAACGGTAGGATAGACCTAAAGCACGACCACAGGCATGAGGATGGAACGTTGGACAAGGTGACCATGTATGGAGGTACCACTAGCAATAGCGGCCTTCCCGGACTAGCGGTGTTCCCTGCGGATGAAGAAACGGCAACTATTATTCCCGCTGCGGCCAACAATGTGTGGTGGATTGCCCTTGATGACACCTCTTTTACCTACAATCTTAGGCGTATTGGAACTGAACGGTTTTTCTCGGTATCCTTTGACCTCGCTATAGAAGTAGAACAACCGGAACCCTCTTGGGGCTGGAAAGATTTTATACCAACCAAAAAATGAGATGACAGGTACTTTACCCATAGGAATTGCCTGCCAATTATACTTTTGTTGACCTCACAAAACCAGAATACCCATAGCACCCACATTAAAATCGTCTCTTTGTGACTTAAAATCTAAACAAAAAAAATAATATCTCAATTATTAGCTAACTTTAACCATGGCTACATTTCAAACGAGTTTAAATCAACTGGATAGGCTCTTTTTGTCCGAAAGTTCAAAAAAAGCCATAGAGCGCATTATTTTGGCACTTGCCATAGCAAGTTTTGTGGTGCATCTGGCATGTATCTATTTTGCAGAACTGATTCCGTTTTTAAATCCGGATAGCCCGTTGTTGGGAAGCCCCATCGCTGCGGTCTATACCCCGTTTTCCTTTATTCTTGTCTATGAGGTATATCTCCTGGTCTATTATCTGCCCCGTTCCATAACTACCTACATAGGTAAGCAATACGAAATCATTAGCCTCATTATTATTAGGCGTTTGTTCAAGGATCTGGCCAACCTTAAGCTAAGTACCGACTGGTTTACCATTAAGGACGATTTGCAGTTCACTTATGATATTTTGGCCTCGATAATGCTCTTTTACCTCTTATACTGGTTTTACCGTTTAAACAAAAACCGCAAAATTTTGAATACCGAAGGTGCTCCGCTCGGAATTGCCATGGACAAATTCGTTAACCTTAAAAAAGCCATTGCCGTTATTTTGGTGCCGCTGCTGCTTATTTTGGCAGTTTATACCTTTGGCAAATGGGGCTATCTTGAATTTTCGGACAACGATGGCACTTTAAAGGAACTAAAGAATATCAACAACATCTTTTTTGATGAGTTTTTTACAGTACTCATTATAGTGGACGTTTTGCTGCTCTTGGTCTCTTTTTTTTATACGGACAAGTACCATAAAGTAATCAGAAACTCGGGCTTTGTCATTTCTACCATTCTCATTCGGGTATCTTTTTCGGTCGATGGCCTGGTGAACACGGTTTTGATCGTTTTTGCCGTTATTTTTGGACTGATCATATTGGCCATACACAACCAATTTGAAAAACAGCTAGAGAGTTGACGGAAGGGGTTTGTCGAAGTCTATTCTTTATCATACCTACAGTAGTAGTTAGAAACCCGGACATCAAATAAAAAAACCGGCAACATCCTTCCTAAGGATACTACCGGTTTTCTCTTGTAACCTGGATAACTCAAATCTATTTCTTTTCTTCTATCCCCTTGTCAACCAACCTCTTTTATTGGCTGTTACTATGGCGTAAGGAGTAATCCAAAAGAGTCCGAATGTGAACAATATACTGTAAGAATATGCGTAAAAAGCTTCGGAAAAGCTATATCGCTTTGCGTAAAAAAGAACAGGGAACGTGGTTAACACCAGAATACTTACAAAAGTAGAGCTTAGAAAAAGTAGTGGGTGCGTCACTATAAAAAAGAACATGAACAACATAAACGGATAGCTCATAATGATTTTTGTGGCCTGACTAAAGAACAATAGCCGAGTGCCCACTTTAGAACCTTCCCTGAAGTTCGTAAACACATATTTGGACATCTGAATGTTCTCGCGCACATTGCTCCTGCCCCATCTGATGAACATTTTATAAAGCCCTTTGTACTCTTCCGGCACATTGGTATAAGCCAGGGCATTTCTTTGGAATAGTACGTGATAGCCCTGTTTTAGGATCATATTCGTCATGGCACGGTCCTCGCCAATATCGGACGGTTGTCCCATAAAAGTTTGGTTTATCCATTCTGGAAGACAGGCAAAAACGGCCTCGCTGCGGTAGGCGGCCAAAGCGCCAGGGGTACATAGTACAGAATTTAAACTGCTTTCCGCAGAACGTACAAATTCAAAACTGAGCACAAAGCTCACGTCCAACATCCTGGGCAACAGCGCCTTTTCGTTGTTCAGTACACGGATGTTACCGGCAACGGCACCACAGTTTTTGTTCGCTACAAAAGGGGAAACCAAATTGCGCAGGGTGTCTTTTGTTACAATGGAATCGCTGTCCACTGTTACGAAAATCTCTCCCGTACCTTCATTGAAACCACGGTAGAGCGCATGGCGTTTTCCCATATTTTTAGGTTGCTGGCAGATAGAGACCCGGTCTCCCAACTGTTTTTTTACCTCTTGCATCCATTTCCAAGTGTCGTCCTTACTGCCGTCATCAATAGAAAGCAACTGTAACTTTTCCTTTGGAAAATCGCTCTCCGCCAAACTCATCAAGGTAGCCCAGACTTGTTTTCCTTCGTTATAGGCAGGTACAATTACCGTAACCGTTGGCAATTCCTCGTCAGATACCGAAACAATTGGCTTGTACATAAAGTAGCGCACCAAGGTATACAGAAAAAATAGGGCTTTGTAGACAAACAATCCCGTTGCCAAGGCGATAAAAATAAAACCTATGGTAGAACTATTTCGGTCTAGGCGAAACTGCGTAAAATCGCTCTGCAAAATAAAAGCTAGGTAAGCGGCACCTATCATAAGTACAAAGGTGCTGCCCAAAACAAAGATGCCCCAAGCGTTTGCCGTTTGAAAGAACGTCCTTATTTTTCCGATAATGCCTTTGTTGTTTTTTTTGTTGGATGATGGATTGGAATCCAATACCTCTTTGATTATTTTCTTTTTAATTTCCATTTAACTATGTGCTCTAATAAAGTGTTCAATAGTTATACGTTGTATCGCACTTTTTAGATGTGCATTTTTGAAATATTTACCTTTCATCGAGCGGATTTAACCTTTTGTTCACTTTAGAGTCAGAAACATCCCTATAAACCGGGTATCCTTGAAAAAAGGATTGCCCTATATTTGAGGTATATGAGTACGAATACCCTAAAAATTGCATCCATTTTTAACCTAAAAACTTTGTGATTAGCTTTCCTATGATCAAGTGCATGCACGCCTAAAATAAATCTTACCACTATTCCTTACGATAACCAGCTAAAAAAAGTGTTGTTGGAAGCCATTGCTTTTAATTCGCTTTCCTTAAAACACATTCCGGCGCCCTATGACAAAGACAATTCGGGCCAGACCGATCCGGCCTACCGCAATTACAAGACCTCATCAAAGGCGATGATGTCTTGAATAATGGGTTTTGATCCTGAAAACAAAACGAGGTGCACCTCAAAAATAGAATATCAACTATCCCTAAAAATCCCTAAGATGAGAACCAAAAGAACTGCCGACTAAAAAGTATGTAGTCATATATCCTTCTTATATTTTGATACCAATAACACCTAATAACGCCCCGAACTTAGTATCTTGGTAGTTCACGAATGACTAAGAACCAAAACAAAATCACATGTCGTTAAAAAAATCCTTCTTTTGGACCGCTACTTTAGTTATCTTAATCCTAACTTCCTGCCAACAACAACCCAAAGAAGCCGCTACCCTACTCATTTATGGCGGTACTATTTATACTGTAGATACAACGCAGACCACGGTGGAGGCCGTTGCCACTAAGGACGATAAAATCCTCTTCGCGGGCAGTCTTGCCGAAGCGGAAGCCTATAAGACGGAGCAGACCAAAACCATAGACCTAAAAGGAAAAACCATGACCCCAGGCCTTATTGAAGGGCATGGCCATTTTATGGGATTGGGCTACAATGAGCTCAATTTAGATCTTATGAACACCACCAGTTACCAAGAAATAGTGGATGCGGTTGCCGATGCCGTGCAAAAAGCCCCACCGGGCGAATGGATCACAGGGCGCGGTTGGCACCAAAGTAAATGGACGGAAATGCCCGAGGTAACCGTAGATGGGTTTCAGACCCACGATCTACTGAGTGCCGTTTCTCCGAACAATCCGGTGTATTTGAGTCACGCTAGCGGCCATGCGGGTTTTGCCAATGCCAAGGCCATGGAAATCGCAGGGCTGCAGCTTATGGCCAAGGAAGGCATTGACGGACTTACCATTGAAGGCGGTGAGGTAATGCGAGGTGAACTCGGACAGCCCACAGGCATTTTTAACGAACGTGCCCAAATGTTGATCACAAAACACATTCCCGAAACTACCCCGGAAAAAGATACGAAGGCCTTTGAACTCGCCGTAGCGGCATGCCACAGAAACGGTATCACAGGATTCCATGATGCGGGGATTGGCCAAGAGACCATCTCCCTTTACGAAAAGATGAAGGCGGAAGGCAAAATGGGTGTCCGTATGTATGCCATGCTAACCGGATGGGACAAAGATCTGCTTACCAAATGGTACGACCAGGGCATTTTGGTAGATGCGGACCATTTGTTTACCATCCGCTCCGTAAAACTCAATTGTGATGGTGCCCTAGGTTCACGCGGGGCTTGGCTATTAGAGGAATATACGGACAGGCCAGGGCATTTTGGCCACGAGACCCTTCCTATGGAATTTGTAAAAGAAACGGCTTTGAAGGGCTTGCAACACGGTTTTCAAGTATGCGCCCATGCCATTGGTGACCGGGCGAACAAAGAAATATTGGACCGCTACGAGGCCGCTTTTACGGAACTGCCCAATTTAACAAAAGACAATAGGTACCGCATAGAGCATGCGCAGCACCTACATCCGGACGATATTCCCCGATTTGCCCAACTTGGTGTCATCCCTGCCATGCAGGCCGTGCACATGTCGTCCGATAGATCCTGGGCCATTGACCGTTTGGGCGAAAAACGTATTGTAGAAGGCGCCTATATGTGGCAAGCCTTGCTTAAGACCGGTATCCCGATCGTTAACGGCACAGATGTACCCGTAGAACCCTTGAACCCAATCGCCAGCTTCTATGCTAGCGTAAGTCGTAAGACCCTTGCAGGTCTACCCGAAGGTGGTTACGAACCGGAACAAAAAATGACGCGGGAACAGGCCTTGCGATCTTATACCTTAGATGCCGCCTACGGTGCTTTTGAGGAAGATATTAAAGGTTCCATTACCCCTGGAAAATTGGCCGATTTTACTATCTATGAACAAGACCTCATGACCGTACCCGAAAACAAAATTTTGGATACCCAGATCGCCATGACCATCTTTAATGGCGAAGTAGTGTATGAGAAAGGGAACTAGCCAAGCTGCAATTGGCTGGTAGCGTATCGATATTGATCACCAGTGGAAGTCATTTAAAAATGTAGGTGGGCCATTCGCCGCATGGTTTCTTTTTGGGCATGGCGCAAAGCCTAAGGCAGGTATAACAATCGAGAGGTTTCGGGAAACCTCAAAGTAAAGTAGTTTCTCCCATTCCTTTATCGGCATTTTAATGTGCAAAATAGTTTCAATTCAACCCAAAATAGAACCGACCCCAGAAGGTTGGTACAGCAACCAACCTGTTACGCTAAACCGGTCTTTGAAGGATTTTAGCACGGCGTGCGGTACTTCGGCACTTTTGAACAGGACACAGCGCTTGGCCAATGGGGCAACGAGCTGCAGTTCTTTGTTATCATCCAAAATTTCGAGTTCCCCGCCATGTTCGGACTGCCAGTTTTCGTTCAGGTACATGACCATGGAAATCATGCGGTTGTTACGGCCCTCAAACTGATCCAGATGGCGGGCATAATGCCCGCCGGACGGATAATGCGCCAAATGGAATTCTTGTCCGGATAGGCTTAAATAACAATACCGGTTAAGAATGAATTTGGTCTCTTCCAAAAGCTGCCAAAAATCCTTTAGATCCGTATCCCTTGCGCTATTCAACCAATAGGTTCGATCCCCGCGAATATTACGTTTTATGACGTGCTGATTTAGGGTGCCAATGCCAGCTTGGTCAAAAGCATCGATTTTTTCAAAAAGAAAACTTCGAAGCGAAGCATAGAGGGCATCGTCCAAAAAATCATCTATAACTACGTAATTTTGTTCGGAAAGGACATCCATCCAAGAAAGCCAATCCTCAAGGTTATGAATTGTTTTCAATCATAGCTTTAAAATGTGTGGCGAAAGTAGGTAAAATTGTGAAGCACGCTTAATTATCGACTTGGAAACAATCAGATTACAAAACACTAACGGTTTTTAAAATACTCGAATATTGTCCGTATTTAAACCTTAACATTACCTCCCTTCAATTCGTGGAAGCCTCACAAAAATGTAGTCAAAATCGGTATCGCCACCCAGATTAACCAATATACCGCATTCGTAGGGGAATACCGGTGCCCATTTTAAAAACGGATCGCAAAAAGGAGGCGATCTAATTCAATGCCACTTGTATGAGCTGTTTTTTACCGCCTCGCTTGGCATAGAAAATCAATTCGTCCTTGGTACTATCCTTTAATGGCCTGGAGACCATTAAAGGCAAACGGACTTCCTTGTTGTCTATCGCCTTTCTAAAATTCATGTGCCCGTTTTCATCAAGCTTAATCAAAAAGATATTCCTGTTTCTACTTAGCCCTTGTTTGAACATGATGCGCTCCGCGCTCATTTGCTGTGGATTTTCGGATGCGGTACTTATAAAAAAGTAGGTGTTGTTGCCCTTGGTATAGGAGCTATAGGACGTATAGGCACCATCGCCCTGCGTAACTTCTGTTTTGTTGATGTTGCGTGCCCAAACCATGTCGCCGTCCGGATCCAATTTTACGCTCACAATATCGTTGTAATGATACCTGGTAATCATGAGTCGGCCTCCGCTGCTGTTGGACTGCACGCTGCTACTGGTAAAGTACTCCTCGGCATTGAACAGGATATGACCGTCATTGGTAATATCCATGCCTTTAAAAACAAGGTCGGTTATCTCCCTTTCTTCTTCCCTGCCAAACTTGTCCATCATAAACTGCTCCGAAAACGGATTGAATTTCTCCGTAACAATGGCCAATGTACGCGGCTCCATTTTATAGTAGGCAATACCGTTAAACCTATTGTCTTTACGGTCTGCGTAGAATCCTATACACAAAAGCTCGTTGCCCTTGAAAACTGGCTTAAGGGCTTCGGGAAACTTATCCGGTGTATCAAAAGCCTGTATGCTTTTGTCCGAGGCCGAAATACGCACCAATTCATATTGGAATTTTCGTTCTTTGGCATTAAATCGTTTCTTCTTAAAATAGGCTTTGCCCACCAAATAGGCGTTTGACAAATCTTCCGAAAAAACAATGTTCTCAAAGGCATAATTCTTTTCTTCCACCTCAGCTGAAAAATCGTGCTCCATCAATTTGCGCAAACTGGCATCAAAAACGTGTATCACATGTTTATCTTCCTTTCTTTTTTTAAAGTGGGTAGTAATGGCAAAGGCCGATTTTTCATCATTAAATAAGACCGATGTCGTAAAGCCCGAAGAAAAGTTTCGGTTGTAATAGTTTCGGTCCAAAGGCTCTTCTACTATATCAGATTCTATGAACAATAAAATCTCCTTGGTAAAATTAAATTCGGTAAACGGACTTCTATGCACCTGATATTCATAGGCTAATTTAGTATAGTTATACTCTAAAAAAAGCAGGTAGACCTGACCGTTTTTTACGTATGCCTCCACAAAATTGGAATCCTTGAGTTTGTAGTTATACTCGGATAGAAGCTCCATATCGGCATTATAATGCTCTACCAGATATCCTTTTGGTTTTAGGACAATCCCGCTAAAGTAAGATCGTACGACCACCGTGCCCCCATTCCCGTCGGCTGCAATGGACAATAGATTAGAATACCTATGTTGATCGTTACGGGTTTCGCCAAGCGTATAGGCAATATCGCTTTCTTGGGCATAGGTTGCCCATACGCCTATGAGCATCAGTATAAAAAATATAGTTTTCCGAATCATGCCGGGTTCGCTTTATGTCACGAACCGGGGAAATTTGCTTTACGTTTTTCTAGGAATGCCGTTGTACCCTCGGTAAAATCGTTCGTTCCAAAACAAGCGCCAAAGGCTTTAATCTCCTCGTCGTAACCGTTAACAGTATTCATAAAACCAGCATTTACCGCTTTTATTGCATAAGAAATGGCCACGGATGAGTTATTGGAAATTTTTTGGGCAATTTTGGCGCACAACGGCAACAGCTCTTCTTGGGGTACTACGTGATTTACCAGTCCGTATGAAAGTGCCTGCTCCGCAGAAATCATACCGGCGGTCATGATAAGTTCCATGGCCCTACCTTTCCCTACCAGTTGTGGTAAGCGCTGTGTGCCGCCATAGCCAGGAATAACGCCTAGGGAAACTTCGGGAAGCCCCATTTTGGCATTATCGCTCGCTACCCTAATATGACAGGCCATGGCAAGTTCCAGTCCGCCACCCAGGGCGAAACCGTTTACGGCCGCGATAACGGGCGTGGAAAGATGCTCCACAAGATCGAATAACATTTTTTGCCCTTTTGCAGCTAATTTCCCACCTTCTTTCTCTGAAAATTGTGCAAATTCCGAAATATCGGCACCTGCCACAAAAGCCTTTTCGCCACTTCCGGTGAGGATGATGACCTTTACTTTTTTATCCTTTTCCAGTTTACTGAAAACGTCGTGCAGCTCCGATATGGTTTCCTTGTTCAGGGCATTTAATTTATTGGGCCGGTTGATGGTGACCGTGACGACGGATCCTTCTTGTGCGCTAAGTATAGTATTGTAAGACATAGTTTAAAATTCTTTTAAGATTAGATATGGAGTCCGCCCCAAGAAGTAGTTTCGGTTTAAACTTGCAAAAAACGGATTTCCATATTCTTTAAAATATTGATTTGTGGATGAAAAGATAAACGCATTCGAAAAATACGAACTTTTGAGTTCTTATGCGCTTTAACTTCCGTTTACGAAGTAGGTACTATCTTCTTTAATGTTGGGAATTTGACGAAAAATACAGTTCCCTTACCTGGTCGCGAAGTAAAATCGATACTGCCTTTATAGGTTTCCACAATATTCTTCACCATACCAAGGCCTAAGCCCATACCGCTGTTCTTTGTGGTAAACTTAGGTTCAAATATTTTCTCCCGGTTCTCCTCGCGTATTCCAATGCCGTTGTCCGCAACCGAAATCTTAACATATTCGCCTTCCTTGGCCACGGAAACCAAAACTTTTGGGGTCGCCACATCGGGTACGGCCTGGATGGCATTCTTCACCAAATTGGTCACCACACGTATGAGCTGCGTGCGATCTAGCTTTGCTATTAATTCTTCTTCCTCGGCTATAAAGTGAATGTAATCCTCGTTAAAAATATCCAAGGCCAATTTAACGATTTTAACTACGTTCAAGGTCTCGTTCTGTTGGGCGGGCATCTCGGCAAAATTGGAAAATGCCGAGGCAATACTGCTCATGGTATCTATCTGCTGGATTAGGGTACTAGAATATTCCTTTACTTTCTCCTCAATATCAGGGTCCTTAGGGTCAAATTTACGCTCAAAGCTTTGTACCGTCAACCGCATAGGCGTTAACGGATTTTTTATCTCATGGGCTACCTGTTTGGCCATCTCGCGCCAAGCCTGTTCCCGTTCGCTACGGGCCAATTTTACGGCACTTTGTTCCAACTCGTCTATCATGCGGTTATAGGAGGACAACAATTTTTCTATTTCCTCAACGGGACTCTCAATTTCTATCTTTTCGTTCTTATGGTTCAAATTGGTACGCTCCATCATATTGGAGATGGCCTCCAACGAGCGTGTAATGTACTTTGATATGACAAAGGCCAGGGCAATGGCCATAATGAACATCAGCACATAAACGCCGCCCAAACGCATTAAAAATTCCCGTAATTCCTTATCGTTAAAGGAATTATCCTCAAAATAAGGAAGGTTTAAAATTCCAATAGGTTTGTATTTCCGATCCAGAATATAGGTGTAGGAAGATTGATATCGGTCTCCAGCGGCCGCATTCTCCTGAACAAAGCGCTTGTCTACACTACCTTCGAGAACATTTAGTATTTCTGGTTCTATACATAGGGATATAGCCTCGTTTTCAAATTTTGGCCGAGAACTTTTTATCAATTCGCCGTCCAAGCTATACAGGTTGAAGTTCATGTTCTGAACGATGGCGATTTCATAGATCTCGTCCTTAAAAATCAATCCCAAATTCTCCTCGCTAACCGGATAGGTGGTTTTTTGAATACTTAGATTAATGCTCTCCCTTATCTGTTCCTCCTTCCGTTCCATCCTATTCTGATGGTAATCTGCATTAATTTGCCTGAACTGAAAGATGGTAATCCCCAGTATCAATACCGATGCAATCAATACCAACAGTATCATTGAAATGAAAATCCGCGATCGTAAGGATATTTTTTTTAGCAAGGCTGGCACGTTTCGTTTAAAGTTAGCAAATATCGCACCAAAAAAAGTTCAAGTGCAAGTATCAAGTGCAAGTTCAATGGGCAAATTCAAACTCAAATAACAAATTCAAATTCAAGCATGACCGCCAGAGGAGAATTAAAATGTCCAATGTGCTCTGCGCTCTAAGGTCTACCCACTAAAGTGTAACGTCTAGAAACTACGCGTCAGGATTCTTTTTCCTGATCCGTTTATACAGTTTGATGCCCAGCATGAGCAGGACACCCAGCACAATGATGCCCAGCACCCCAAAAATCCAGTTAAAAGTGCCCTTTAAAATAACCAAAAAGACAACTGCGAAAAGGATGAGGGTAGCACCCTCGTTCCAAATGCGCATATAATTGGAGGTGTAGTTGATCTCATCTTTCTGAAAGTTTTTGAATATCAAATGATTGCGTAAGTGGTAGGCGATCAACAGCACCACGAAGGCGAGTTTTATATGCATCCAAGGTTGCTGCAGCCAAAAGGGCTGTAAGATCAAGAGCAAAATGGCAAAGATAGTGGCCAAAACGGCCGAGGGCCATGTGATGATGTACCACAGTCGCTTGGTCATCAACTTCAATTGTTCGGACAATATTTCCTTATCGGGAGATGGTTTTTGATTGGCTTCAATATGATAAATAAATAACCTAGGAATATAAAAAAGTCCTGCAAACCAAGTGATTACAAAGATAAGATGCAGTGCTTTTATGTAGTTGTAGTATTCGGTCATGAAAAGTTCAAGTTCAAGGATCAAACGCAAGTTCAAATTTAGGGTGTTTTTTACTAACGGAAATGTAAGACGGGAGAAAAGAGTTTTTTAAGTTCAGTTTTAAAATGGCTGCACGCTTTAAGCTGTGGGCTTTAAGCTATATGCTGTGGGCCACGCGCCTTTCTCTTTTTCTACCTTCTAACAACTATTTCAACCTGAAACCTACTTTTCAAACTCAAATTCAAATTCAAAAAACAAATTCAAAAAACAAATTCAATAACGGCTTTTCGCTTACCCATATGTATCAGAAATCTTCACGAGGAGGTACGACGAAGTGATCTGTTGAATAGGGGCAGCCATTTTAATCAAATTCCCTACTTCTATTGAGTGCTATTACACATTTCAACAGATTGCTTCGGCCGAAATAGGCCTCGTAAAGACGTAACAAATTCAAAAGTAAATAATCCTCGGGGCAAGCCCACGAGGCATTAAAATAATTTCAACTGATAATCTTTTTTCAACACTTTGTACTCTTTTTCTATTCCCTGTTCTTTGACATATTTGGCAATGACATT
>Ga0075108_10000308_pt1 | contig 29955 bp, 23 predicted proteins | sample AntAceMetag02UK1_FD_69797 | JGI IMG/M metagenome (GOLD analysis project Ga0075108, IMG submission 69797) | Saline lake microbial communities from Ace Lake, Antarctica - Antarctic Ace Lake Metagenome 02UK1 | ecosystem: Environmental > Aquatic > Non-marine Saline and Alkaline > Saline | place...
ATTGAACTCATTACTTCCAAAATAATAACCAATATCGAAAATTATGGGTTTTTGACCAACACTTATAACTTTAAATATCAACAGGTTGCATAAATTTGTATTGGTGCGAAACTTGAGATATTAATTATTATTGGCATATTTAAAGGGAGTGCCCTTCTCCATTTCGTTGAATCTTGCACTTTCTTTTAGACCATATGAAAACAAGGTTCGGAAGTGTAATGGTAGTAAATGAAATCAATGTCCGGGGCAGCAAAACAGCTACTCGGATATTTTGGCCTTATTCATAATTGCTTTCAACCGTTCCTTACGTAATTCAGCTTCTTTCTTAAGTTTGTTTTTCTTCCGCTCCATCAACTTGGAATGCTTCGCTTTGTTAACGGTATTTTTCGCTTTTCCTTTTTTCGGCATATCAATAGAATTTAAACCCAATCCTTAGGATGTTTTAACACCTCTAACAGGCGTTCTTCCTCGCTTCCTTCCTCGGGTTGATGGTCATAGCGCCATTGCACATGCGGCGGTAGGCTTATTAAAATACTTTCTATACGTCCATTCGTCTTCAGACCGAATAAAGTTCCCTTGTCATGCACCAAATTGAATTCCACATAACGTCCTCTTCTGATTTCCTGCCAATCGCGTTGAAGTGCAGTAAAATCAAGGTCTTTCCGTTTTTGAACTATCGGCACGTAGCATTCTAAAAAACTATTTCCAACTTCGGTTACAAAATTATACCAGTCGCTCATTTTCATATGCTCTGTGGCTTTGCAATAATCGAAAAATAGTCCGCCTACACCTCTGGCCTCGTCCCTATGGCTGTTCCAAAAGTATTCGTCGCAGCGCTTTTTGTAGGTTTCATAAAAATCGGGATGGTGTTTATCGCAGGCCGCTTTACAAACCGAATGAAAATGAACGGCATCTTCATCAAATAGGTAATACGGCGTTAGATCCTGGCCGCCGCCAAACCATTGGTCTACAATGTTTCCTTCCTTATCATACATTTCAAAATAGCGCCAATTGCCATGCACGGTGGGCACCATTGGGTTCTTTGGATGCAGCACCAAGCTTAATCCGCAGGCAAAAAAATCGGCATCGGCAACGCCAAAATAAGCTTGCATACTTTTTGGGAGTTCTCCATGGATCCCAGAGATATTTACACCGCCTTTTTCAAACACATTACCATTTTCTATAACTCGGGTACGTCCGCCACCACCTTCGGGGCGTTCCCAGATATCTTCCTGAAAAGTAGCTTTACCATCAATCTCTTGCAGTTTTGCCGTAATCGTGTTTTGCAGTTCTTGTATACAAGCGAAAAAAGTATCTTTCATTCTATTGTTTTTGGGTTGGGAGAGACTTTTATGTTTTTACCGTTCGAAAGATTTATCAGGTTTTCAAAATCTGACAAGTATAAATTCTGGAATTGTTCTTTATTTTGGAGCACAAAATTACGCTTTTAAAAAAGATTTCAATAAAAGCCTTTACCAATCAAAAAAAGCAGCAACCCTAGGGGTGCTGCTTTTGAGTTTTTCATATTGCAAAGAGGCTTATTTAAAATCGCCGGCATTTACAACAGACCATTTATCATATGTCCTTACATATTTTTTAATGGCCGCGTTCACATCCGCAACGGTAAGTTTGGCCACTTTTGCTTCCAACTCTTTATGAAAGCTCATGTCTCGACCATAAAAGATATTGTTATTGATAAGACTGGATAGTTCGTTATCCTGCGCTCTAGAAACACTCTGCCCCTGTGTCCATCCATTTACCGCATTTTCTAGCTCCTCTTGTGTTATACCATCCGTTATAAAACGAGCTATTTCTTCTTCAAAACCTAGTTGCACCTTGTCGAAATTTTCGGGTGCATAAATCGCATAAAGATACATTTGCGAATTTTGGTCGGCTTTTTCGCCATCAGCTTGAAACCCTGCACCTGCTCCGTAACTTACACCATCATTTTGTCTAAGCCTAACGGTTATCCTGGAGTTTAACACACCTCCTCCTAATATAGTCGAAGCTACGTTCAGTGCTGCATAATCTTTATGGTCTTCACTGATTTTTACATCCATAAAGCCTAGGGTCATTGCATTTTGCTTGTCTGGCGTTATTACATTCTCATTAATCGCTTTAACCGGTTTGTGTGGGTCGCTAATCTTGGTATATGGATTTTTACTTTTAAAATCTACAAACTCGGTCTCTATAAAATTAGATACTTTTTCCGAGTCAAGGTTTCCTATACTCACCAATATAGATTTGCCCAAGCCATAAAAATCAGCATAAAAGGATTTAAGGTCTTCAACAGTCAAATTTTTGATGGCTGCTTCCTGTTCGGATATATTCATACTGTATAGCGGATGTCCTTTGGGATAGGAATTGTTAATTTCCGATAGGCGTTGTGAAGCCAAGAACTGTGGTTCGGTCTTATTACTTTCCAAGAACGCCAATTCCTCGGTTTTTAATTTTTCTAGCTCGGCAGCGTCAAAGGAAGGTTTTTTAAGTATTTCGGCCATCAGTTCCAGGGCAGGCATTAAATATTCCTCTGTAGATGAAATATTAGCGTAAATATTACCATTGGAGCCTCTAAAACTCACGGACGATTTAAGTCTACTTAGTTCGTCCTCTATTTGTTGTCGGGTTTTGGTTGCAGTTCCCTTGTCCAACATTTGTGCTGTAAACCTAGGGATAACCCCTTTGTTCATTAGCGAGTTGACATCGCCGTTTCTAACGCTAAAGCTTAAGGTTACCGTATTGCCACGGTTCTTTTTTTCAATATAACCATAGTGTACACCATTGGCCAAAGTACCTTTATTGGTTCTGTTTTCTATAGCGTCATAGGCAACGTCGAAGGCTTCGCCAGTACTCATGGCTTCCCTTCCTTTATAGTCTGTAACTAGTGCGCCGATATCTTCTGTATGCGGAATAGAAACCCTAATAGGCTCTTTGGTAGGATAAAAACGACCAGTCGTTCTGTTAGTAGGTATTAGGTATTTCTTCATTACCATATTTGCCTGTTCCAAGGTCATTGCTTCAATACGATCTCTGTGAAGAAAAGACAATCTCCAGTCACCTGCAGCTATAAATTCGCTCATATATGTACCTAGATAGGCCGAATTTCTGTTGATTTGGTCAATTCCCTTTAGCAAATTTGATTTTGCGCGGTCTAATTCTTCTTGGGTAATAGGATTATCCTTAAGATTATCCAAGGTGCTTTTTAAAATGTCTTGTACTTCATCTGCATTCTTGTCCGAGGGAACATTTACCTCGATATAGAAAAAGCCTGGTTCTTTTAAAAAGGGGGCGTAGGACCATAACGACGAAGCCTTTTGTGACTCTACCAAGTCCTTATACAATCTTCCAGAAGGTTCATTGCTAAATACATCTTTAATAACGGACATAGCAGCATAATCTGGACTAGAACCCGCAGGCGTATGATAGAGCGCACTTACTATTTGTAAATCACCTACACGACTAACGGCCACCGTTTTTTCACCGTCCTGTGCTGGTTCTTCGGTATATGAATCTCTTAATGGTGTTGTAGGTTTGGCAATTTTACCGAATTTTTCGTTAATAAGGGTCAAGGTTTTTTCTTCCTCGAATTTTCCGGTCACCATAAGAATGGCATTATCCGGACGGTAGAATTTTTTGTAAAATGCCTTTAGGTTTTCAATTGGAACACGTTCGATATCCGACCTGTTTCCAATGGTAGAGTTTCCATAGTTATGCCACATATAGGCGCTATTAATAACTTTATCCATTAAAACATCGCTAGGGTCGTTCTCGCCGCTTTCAAATTCGTTCCGTACTACGGAGAACTCCGATTCTAAATCTTTGGCAGCAATATAGGAATTGACCATACGGTCTGCTTCCAAATCCAAGGCCCAGTCCAGATTATCTTCGGTGGCGTTGAAAGTTTCATAATAATTCGTACGGTCATAGTAGGTAGTGCCGTTGGGTCTTGCCCCACGGGTACTTAATTCCTGAGGAATATCAGGGTGGTTAGGTGTTCCCTTAAAAACCATGTGTTCCAAGAGGTGGGCCATACCTTTTTCGCCGTAGCCTTCATGGCGCGAACCTACCAAATAGGTAATATTTACGGTAATGGTCTGAGCGGAATTGTCCGGGAACAATAATACTTTAAGACCATTATCCATTCTGTATTCTGTAATACCTTCAACGGAGGCCGTTTTTGTTAGTTGTGCCGAGGCGGTAGCCAAGCAAGCCAAGAACAACAAGGGGAATAGAAAATGTTTCATTTAGTATAGTATTTAGTGTTTTAGTGTGCAACAAGATAAGGAATTGACTTCCTAACACTATCATAAAATTAATAGTATCAAATCTGAGCTGCTTCATCCAAGGTTTCATATAAGTTCACCAAGGAATCGGGGAAACGTTTTATTTCAGTTGGATATGCTATCTTTTTAGAGGTCGATGCCATATTTTTCAGAAGTTGCACGGCTTCATTAAGGGGGATTATTTTATTTGCGACAAAAAGGTTTCTACCCACTTCATTGTTATGAAAATCCATAGCGCGGGAAAGTTCCCTATTCACAAAGGCATTCTCGTGCCAATCGGTAATCGCTTTTGTCCATTTCAGTACTTTGTTTTGGTTCTTGTTCCAGTTGGTACATCTCAAAGCGATATTATAATTCCAAAGCGCATGCCTAAATGCATTTGCAGGGGTGTTGCTGTAATGTTCCCTGCCGTAATGCAGGGTGGATATGCGCATACATTCCGTGGTGGCGATAAATGTGGGATAAAGGAAAAGGGGATGTTTTACAGCTAAAACCAAGAGATTCCAAAAACTCTTTGCGTTTATGCGTTTTAACGTTTGCCAGATTTTCATGGTACCGGACGGTATTTTTCATAAAGTTCCATATCCACTAAGTGGCCATTGTGCCGTGTATGTTCGTTTTTAAGGGTGCGCAGCCATGAAAAGCCCAGTTTTTCTGCAATGCGAATACTTGCGGTATTATCTCTATGCGCAATGATTTGTAGGGTATGTAAACCAAGATAGTCAAAGGCCCAAGGAATGATCTCCTCTAGAAAACGACTAGTATGCCCCTTGCCCTCATGGGTGTAACTAATGCAATACGCCAGTTCCGCCCGACCGTCTTTCTTCCGTAATTCTTTTACATAGATCAATCCAACAATGGTGCTATGTTCGGCTTCCTTTATGGTAAATAGGAATTCTTCTCCATTGAGAAATTCTTTTACTTTTTCCTGAACGAATAGCGATGACAGCGTTGGGTTGCCGTTTTGATTTAAGGTTGCCGGGAAATCGTTCTTAAAGCGTTCGCTATTGGCGACCATAAAATCACAAAGTCGCCATGCATCTTTTTCTTGGATAGGCGCGATTTCGAAACCGTTTAGGTTGAAGGTCATTGGGGTTGTTTGATAACTTTCTAATTTATCTGTTTGAAATATAGTTTAAACGAACCGAATTAGAACCCAAAGGTTCATGCTGAACTTGTTTGATTATCTACCATTTGGGTCTTCCATTATATGAATTCAAGTTCGTGGAAAGACAGGTGCTACTGCAATTTTCGCTTTTTTAATTCTTCTTGTAAAGCTTTTTTGTTTTTGCCCTTTTTAATGAATATGTATATCAAAAATAAAGGAAGTAATGTGACCAAACCCCAAGTATTCTTGGCAACGCTGAATACGATTATTCCAACTAAACAACCTATCAGTACCGCATCAGTTATAGGACTTGGTTTGATATTTTTGTCTGCATCCAGCAGTTCTTGATCTGTTAATTCTGATGGTTCTTTTTTGTTCATTAGTCCTATTTGGATTTGGATATCTGGTCTTTAGGGATGTTACGCTGTAATGCGACAACCCAGTTAAAGGTACTGAACAATTATGGAAACAATGTAGTGTGGGTTGTATTATGCGGTAAGGATCTTGACGTTTTTGTAGGCAGAGTATTTCTTACTGTTGTGCCACCATTTACAAACTTGCGGGAGCGGGGGAGCGTCTTATGGGGTGAGGAGCATGAGGCTATAACCAACAATACTATATGTTTTTTGAATTCTTGCCATTCCTTACTCTTGTGGGCACTCGTTGCAAACGAGCGCGAGCGAACACGAGGACTAGCGGGGGTGCAATAACTCTTGATCAGTTAATTCTGACAGTTCTTTTTCCTTCATTTGTCTTGTTAAGGTGTGTATATCTTGATTTTTAGGGATGTTACACTGTAATCCGAAAACCCAAATAAAGATAATAAACAATTATGAAAACAATGGCATGCGTAGTCTCTTATGCGGTTACGAGCGTGACGCTCGCACTAGGAGGGCTTGGTGTTTTTTTGAATGCTTGCGATTCCTTACTGTTGTGTGCACTCGTTACAAACGAGCGCGAGCGGGGGGCTAAAATAATAGTGTCTTGAATTAATGAAGAAAAGAGTTGTTTTTTACCTCAGTTTTTGTTGTGCTTTCGTTATTTTTTATTCATAATTTGACTAATCACTTACTTTTACTGCTCCTTTAAGTTTTCCAAGTACATTGTTAGTCTCTATGATAAGTTCCTTTAAGTCATAGCCTATAAGTCGGTAGTGATTTTTTTTGGAAGTAATTACTGGGTTAAATGCATTGGCAAGTTCTATAAGGGTCACATTTCCCCAAATAGCTTCACTTATTGGACCTTCGCTATATGTCGATAAATTAGCAGGATATTTAGAGTTGAGACGAGTAACCCAATCAAGGTATAATTTGAAATGGGTATTGTTTGTTTCTTCTGCACTTTTATGTAAACTATATAGCGTAAACACTTCGTTTTTTAATTCGCGATTGAATAGATTGATTTCTCCTGATTGTACAAGAGCATCATAGGTGTTATCATTATCAAAGTTTAATACACCAATAAATGGCTTATATTCATAACGAACTATTTTTACTAGTGTGTCAAGATTTGAAGAAGCTTGATTTAAGCGAAATTCAAAATTGCTTAATCTAGCTTTGTCCTTTTCAATAGAAATTTGTATTTGGTTAAAAGCAATACTGTCCTTTTCTAAACTTGTTATAAGTAATACTATATTATTTGATGTAATATCTTTGTTTTGATTTTCTACATTCCAATTGTTAAATTGAATTGCAAGGTAGATTCCGATAACTACAAGAAAAATTTCTCCAATTGCATAAATAAGATACTTACTGAACTTATTTTCAGTCAGGGTTTTTTGTCTAATTTTTCTAAAGAATTTTATCATTGGTTAGCGGTTTGTGGTAATGAAGCACAACATACGAATATAAGTAATTAGCCAATGTGCCAACTACTACTCAAAACTATCCGGAAATCTTAAATTTTCATTCTTAAACAAAGCAAATTTAGCGTTATGTTCTAAAGGTTCCAGCAACCTCAGGTGCAATCTCAACGCTCACATTTAAATTCACAAAGCCTTATACTCCTTAACCGCATCCACAAAAGCCCTCGCATTTTCAACAGGAATATTGGGTAAAATACCATGACCAAGATTTACCACGTACTGGTCTTTCCCGAACTCATGTATCATTTGGGTTACCATTTTTTTGATTTCTGCTGGAGGCGATAATAAACGTGAAGGATCAAAGTTGCCTTGCAGCGTAATTTTACCGCCGGAAAGGTAGCGTGCGTTACGTGCAGAGCAGGTCCAGTCCACCCCAAGGGCACTTGCACCGGATTTTGCCATATCGCCCAAGGCGAACCAGCAGCCTTTTCCAAAAACGATTACTGGCGTTTCATCTTTTAAGGCATCAATGATTTGCTGTATATAGTGCCACGAGAATTCTTGATAATCGACCGGGGATAACATGCCGCCCCATGAGTCGAATACCTGTACCGCATTTACACCGGCTTTTACTTTTGCTTTTAGGTAGGCAATGGTAGTGTCGGTAATTTTCTGTAACAATTCGTGTGCTACTACCGGTTGTGTAAAGCACAGTTCCTTGGCCTTGTCAAAATTCTTGCTGCCTTGGCCTTGCACGCAATAGCACAAAATGGTCCATGGGGAGCCTGCGAATCCTATAAGGGGAATGTCATCGTTCAATTTTTCCTTGGTGGCCTTTATAGCCTCCATTACATAGCCCAGCGCCTCATTAACATCGGGAACGATAACGGAATCCAAATCTTTCTGCGAGCGTATCGGGTTTGGCAAATAAGGCCCAAAATTAGGCTTCATTTCCACTTCTATGTTCATGGCTTGGGGAATCACCAAAATATCCGAGAAAAGGATAGCGGCATCCATACCGTAGCGTCTAATGGGCTGAACCGTAATTTCCGAGGCCAGTTCCGGCGTTTGGCAGCGGGTAAAGAAATCGTACTTGGCCTTTATTTCCTGGAATTCGGGCAAATAACGGCCGGCTTGGCGCATCATCCAAACGGGTGGTCTTTCAACAGTTTCGCCCTTTAGGGCTCTTAGGAATAAATCGTTCTTGATCATAATAGGGTATTGTTATTCGTTCTTGCGGGGATTTTGTATGGCGACTCAATGCAATCTAATGCCATGGCAGTCTGTTTTATGGTTCTGTTAAACCTCAACAGATTTCTGCGTCGTAAAACTGCTCAATCGCGTTTATGCTCCTCGCAAAGACGTTTGTATTTTACTTTTTTATAATGTATTTATTTGGGATTACAATGTCGCGCTGAGCGCAGTCGAATTGAGCTATTTCTAGGAGTCCCAAGGTCTTGGACTGCACTCAGGCTGACATACTACCCGTTTACAACTAGTACTTCTAATCAATACATTAAAAGAACTTCCCCCCAACAACATAAGAGTTCCCCCTTTGGGGGCTAGAGGGCTGGGTCTTTATTTATAATCTTCGTTCACCAAATCAATGACACTTTCTACATCCGGTATTTTGGCGACCTTTACTTCCTTAAAATACTTTCTTGCAGCTGTGGCTGTGGTTTCCCCTATACAATAAGCGACTTTAGTAGGTCTGTTGTTGTGCAAATAACTCTCTATCCCAGACGGACTAAAAAACAGCACGCCTTCCACCGCATCATCCATTTTCTGACCGGATAGTTTAGTTTTATACGTCTCCACGCTATTTACCGTGATATGTGCAGCTTCCAAGGTTTTTGGAATTTCGTCCATGCTCAGGTTTCCACAGAAGTGCGTGGCTTCCGTACCTTCTATATAGTCTACCAAATGGTTTGCCAGGTCCGCCGCATAATTTTCAAAGTGCGTTACTTTGCCTATTTTCTTTTGTATGAGTCGTCTTGTTTTTCTGCCTACGCAATAGATATTCTCAAAATCCAGTTCATTGGCACTTACATTGGTCAATAGGCCTTCAACTGCATTTTTGCTGGTAAATATGGCATTTTTGACTTTCTTTTTAAGCACTACGGGCGAAATCCTATTAGGACTTATTTTAATGAAATCCTCGGAATCTACGCGGATAGTTTTATCAAAGCGCTGTACCTGCGCATCGGTGAGTTTTTTGGTGGAAAAGACCTGTGTTTTTAGTGCGCTTTGAGATAATTCGTTCATTAAACGCTTTCCACCGCGACTGATAATACTCTTGGCGCAATCTATGCCTAGATTCTGGTGTTTTCCCAAAGGAGCGGTCAATGCGGCTTCCAACTTTTTGGAACCGTCTAACGTTAACAACACCCCTTTTAGTGTCACTATATTTTCTTTGTCTATATAGGCCAAGGCCCCAATGGGCGCAGAACAGCCACCTTCCAATTCCCTAAGGAATTCACGCTCCAAACGCGTACACGTATCGGTTTCCTCGTCATTCAGTTGCGCACAGATGTCGCGTATTTCTTCATCTTTTTCCATGGCCACGACCATAATGGCTCCCTGCGCAGGTGCCGGAAGCATCCATGTGAGTCCGATCGTGTTCTCTGGTTCCAGACCAATGCGTTCCAAGCCGGCAGCCGCAAAAATGGCCGCATTCCAGGCACTGTTGTTAAGTTTTTCCAGTCTGCTGTTGATGTTTCCCCTAAGGTCTACAACGGTATGTGTGGGATAGCGGTTAAGCCATTGTGCTTTTCTTCTAAGGCTTCCCGTGGCAATAACGCCTTCGCGCTGACCTAAAAATTCTTCATTGCCCTTAAATGCCAAGATATCCAAGTAGTTGGCACGCTTTAAAACGGCCGCCTGTACAATACCCTGTGGCAATGCCGTAGGCACATCTTTCATGGAATGTACGGCAATATCTACATCACCATTGAGCATTGCGACATCCAGAGTTTTGGTGAAAATACCGGTAATACCTAGTTCGTAGAGGGGTTTGTCCAAAATAAGATCGCCCGTAGATTTTACTTTTACGATCTGTACTTTGTGGCCTAAGTCCTTTAATTGATCTTTAACGGTATTGGCCTGCCATAACGCCAATTCACTATCGCGTGTGCCTATTTTTATGGTCCTGCTCATTTGCGCTCCAATTCTATTTGAAATACTTTTCGAATAAGTTCTAAACTGGAGTCGGAGTCTACGCTACGGTCTTTTAAATGATTGGCAAACTGTTTCGTTATTTTTTGAATGATACGGTCAGAGATCAATTCTGCATGTGCGGAATCAAAACCGATCGTTTTCTTGGATTGGTAGTCCAGCTCTTCTATTTTCATCGTATTCAACTTCATTTTCAAGGCCTTTATTACCGGCGCAAACTTGCGCGTCTCCAGCCATTGTGTAAAATCGGCCTGTGCATCTTCAATAATGGCTTCGGCTTCAGGGATGAACTGTTTTCTGCGTTCCAAGGTGTCATCCGTCATTTGCGAAAGTTGGTCTAAGTAAACTACCGTCACATGCTCTAATTCAGAAACGTTTTCGTCCACGTTTTTAGGAATGGAGAGATCTAAGATCAATAGTGGTTTTTTCGTATGCAATAGTTCTTTGGTTACCGTTGGTTTTTGGGCTCCGGTGGCCACTACCATAATGTCCGACTTTCGTATTTCTGCTTGCAGATCGCCGTAATCCTTAACGGTAAGGTTAAATTTGCCTCCTACTTGTTCGGCCTTTTCCTTGGTGCGGTTGATAAGGGTTATATTTGGATTTTTGGTGTGCTTGATCAAATTTTCACAGGTATTCCTACCAATTTTCCCCGTTCCAAAGAGTAAAATGTTCTTGTCCCCAATGTTGGCCACGTTTTTTAATATGTATTGTACCGAGGCAAAAGCGACGGATGTAGCTCCTGAGGAAATATCTGTTTCGGTCTTGATCCGTTTGCTTGCTTGTATAACGGCATTGCACAAGCGTTCTAAAAATGGATTGGCGATACCAATTTTCTTGGAGCGGTTAAAGCTTTGTTTTAATTGGCTGATGATTTCAAAATCCCCCAAAATCTGACTGTCCAGACCGGTGCCCATTCTAAATAGGTGTGCTATGGCTTCATTGTTTTTGTACACATACGCCACATCTTGAAACTCTTCCACCGTTCCGTTAGAATAATCGCAAAGCAATTTGATGAGCTGGTAAGGGTGTTGCACAAAACCATGGAGTTCTGTGCGGTTGCAGGTAGAAGTTGCCAAGAGCCCGTCCAATCCCTGTTCCTGTGCCGTTAGTAATAACTGCACCATAGATTCTTCGTCCAAGCTGAACTTGCCACGCACCGCTTCATCTGCCTTTTTATAGTTAAGGCCGATGGTGTAAAAGGAGTTGTGTTTGGAAATGTGATAGTCCTTCATAAAGCGGTACAAAAGTAGAAGCAAGTATTTTATAAAAGTAACGCTAGAGGAACAATTAATATCGATTGAAGTATTTTTAGACGTAATTCATTAATTATAGGCTTAATTGCCTTATTTTTATACGAAATACAGGGTCTAACATCATTCTTATTTAGAAATAATCTAAATAGATTGAATATAAACGAGTTTGCTATGAAATTAGAAAATGTCGCTAAAGGTTCATTTGAGGAAATTTTGGTAGATGACGGATTTTATGTACTTAAAATTCAGAACGATAAAGTACATGACGTACAAATAAAGCGGGAGATCAATAAGCGATACATTCAATTTCACTTTTGCTTAAAAGGGCGTGGCACCTTTTTATTCAACGACGGCAATTATGCGCTTGATGTTTCTGAAGAGAATTCCTTATTGTTATATAACACCCAACAAGATTTACCGCTGAACCTTTCCTTGGCCCCTGGTTCATGGATGGTGTCGGTTGTCATGACCATACACAAGTTTCATTCCTTCTTTTCCGAGGAAGCCAGTTATATTCCTTTTCTTGATACCGAAAACAAAGAAAAAAAGTATTATGCCCAAGAAGCGGTTACACCCGCAATCGCCGTAGTATTGAGCCAGATGATCAGTTACAACCTGCATCCCACCATAAAGAAGCTCTATATAAAGGGAAAGGTGTACGAGTTGATATCGCTCTATTTTAATAAAAGTGCCGATGCCGATGTAGAGCAATGTCCCTTTTTAGTGGACGAGGATAATGTAAAACGCATCCGTAGGGCAAAGGAACTCATTATTGCCAATATGGCGGAACCACCATCGCTAAACGAATTGGCCAGGGAAGTGGGGCTAAGCCTAAAACGATTGAAAGAGGGGTTCAAACAGATTTACGGAGACTCGGTCTACAGCTTTCTGTTCGATTATAAAATGGAATACGCCCGCCGCTTGCTAGATTCTGGTCAATATAATGTAAACGAAATCGGGCTGCGAATCGGGTATAGTACTTCCAGTCATTTTATTGCTGCTTTCCGCAAAAAATATGGTACCACGCCCAAGAAGTATATGAAGGAGTTGGCGTAGTGGGAGCTCTAGGTATACATTTGCATGTTGGTAATGCCGATGGGGAAGCTAAATTTACAGTTAGACCAGTTGAGCTAATAAAGAATTACGGCCTGAAACAAAAAGACATAAATTGGCGGAATCAATAATTGAAGAAAATAAGGATTTGATAGTCTTACGATGGAACGAATTCTTTAAATGTATGGAAGTATCTAAAATAACATTCGACAACAACAACATTTATGTTGAAATGAAGGACGGAAAAAAGGGTTAACATCCCCTAAAATGGTTTCCAAAACTTGATAACGCAACAGAGGAGCAACTCAGTAATTATCAGCTCTCCCCTTTTGGTGTCCATTGGCCTGAACTTGATGAAGATCTTATCTTTCATGGTTTTTTAATTATACGGGGCCAAAAAAAGAAGCGAATAAGGTTTAACTTACCATAAGATATTTAAGCTTTGGTATGCCATACTTTAAATTACAAATGGTTTGGTATAATAAACCGGTTAAACTTTGGATATTGTGATTTTGCCTTTTGTTGGTAGACGAGGATAATGTAAAGCGCATCCGTAGGGCAAAGGAACTCATTATTGCCAACATGGCTGAACCAGGATCGCTAAACGAATTGGCCAGGGAAGTTGGCCTAACCCTAAGACGCTTGAAAGAGGGGTTCAAACAGATTTTCGGGGGCTCGTTCTACAACTTTTTGTTCGATCATAAAATGGAATACGCCCGCCGTTTGCTAGATTCTGGTCAATATAATGTAAACGAAATCGGGCTGCGAATCGGGTATAGTACTTCCAGTCATTTTATTGCTGCTTTCCGAAAAAAAATATGGTACCACGCCCAAGAAGTATATGAAAGAGTTGGCTTAGTAGCCCTTATCTTGAGGTATTTATTTGGTCCAATTACATGCTGTGTTGGATGACGTGGAATTTGTAAAATTCAATAATATTTAGTAAATTTACGTATATAAAAGCGTAAATTTACATTCATGATACTTGCCGAAAAAAATATATTCAACACAATTCCAGCAGAACTGGAGCCCTCTTGGGTCGTGAATTATTTGGAAAAAGACAAGTTCACTCCCGGCCATGTAAGGGTTTTAAGGGCAAAAGCGAATATTAGTGATAAGATTCTTTCGGCCTTGTTGAACCTTGCGCCTAAAACGTTTGTCAGCTATACGAAGGATATTACCAAGACCAAGGTAGATACCAAAGAACATGTATTGATGCTTATTTCGCTTCTCAAGCATGGTGCAGAAATTTTTGGAACGGAAGAAGGGTTTAGCCATTGGTTGGATAGCAAAAATGTATTTCTAGACAACAGAAAACCCATTGAATTCTTAAATACCATCAGCGGTATTCGTATGATCGATGACCGGCTTGTAGCAATCGAATACGGAGACAACGTCTAATGAAGCTTTACAGGATTACTAGGGAGAAATATACCCTGAACTTAGCCGCTTCCGGAAGGGCCAACCGTTGGAATATGGACAAGCAATATGTAATTTATGCGGCATCAAGCCGTTCATTGGCCGCACTTGAACTGGTCGCGCATCGGAATGCGATAATGGAAGGAATGAAATATAAAATGGTTAGTATCGATGTTCCCGAGCAGACCGATTTTATTCTTACTGCCGATACCAGCAAATTTGATCCCGATTGGCATCTGTTGGAAAATAGATATCTCACTCAAAAATATGGGAGCGATTGGTACTTGAACAGGGATAGTCCTGCATTAAAAGTACCATCGGCAATCATCAAGGAAGAATTTAATTTTGCTCTCAATACCCAACATCCCGATTTTTCTAAGATCCGTATAGAATGTACCGAAGATTTCAATTGGGACAAAAGATTACTTTAACACAAAAACTGGAACGATAATTACCGGCTAAGTCTCAAGGAACCTTAGGCCGCACCACCAAAATACCGATATTCTTTTTAACGCCCCTTAAGTATTCGGTCAAGGTTTTTTTGGTCACTTCTACTTCCATGGAACTTGTGGAGGCGTGTAGTAAATGAATGCGCCCATCTTTTTCCCTTGTGGCGATGCCGGTGTGTGTTACATCCAGTCCGTTTATGGAGGTTGCCAAAGCGATGATATCGCCCGTTTGTATCAGATGCTCATTGGCTTCAATCTGGTCTTGGGGCAAATAACAAAAGGGTTCTTTGGCCAGTCCTTTTTCGGTTGCCAAAATCTTGTCAAAGTTGGCATCGTCCTTCAAAAAGGGATAAAGCTCCCGATGCGTTCCCATAAAATTGATGTCCTTTTCTATGACAACTCCGCCTATTTCCGCAGTTATGTCGGTTAAAAGTCCCTTCTGTTCATTATTGCGTATCCAGTCCGTAAAATAATGTAATCGGGAGCCGTAACCGTCCATTTTGCTGTCTTTATAGCGAATGATTTCCAGGGTTTCCGTAAAATCGGAAAAGGTGGTTTGGTCGTTTTGTAGCATCAAACTAAACGCCAGTACATTCTCTATATACGTGGTGCAATCCAAACCTTGCAGGTTAACGACCAAAGTTTCGGTTTCGCCAATTTCCAATGTTTTGGCCACATAGGGAATTTTTAGGAAGGTTTTGCCCACGTTTACCAAGGTGTTCCCAAAATCAGGTTCTAGAAGTCCATCGATGGCTAACATTTTAGCTTCAACAAGGTTCTTATCCTTTGGGGAACAGGTAATTTGTTGTGCTACCGCCGGATAAAAAGGCATCAGTATATAAAAAAATACTAAGAGGTGTTTCATTCTTGAAAGGTAAGGCGGTAAAGATATAAGATTTTAGAGTTTGGGAACCGGTTGCCTATCTATATATTCCAATAATTCATTAAATGTCAGGCTGAACGGAGGGATTGAAATCCTAGTTTAGGTTTTAAAATAACTATATGTGGTTCCTCCCCCTTTTTTTACTTGCCTCCGACGAACGAAGGATAAGTGAGAGGAAGGCATGGGTGGCTTCCGACCTTTTTCGGGAGGAAGACGGAGGGGTGCCTTCGTGATGCAATACGTGGGTTTATTCCTGAATATCCAAGAGCGGGCTAAAAAGAATAAGGGATGAGGATGTAATATTAGTTATTTGATTTTTTATCAATTATGTAATGTCAATGATAGCGCAGTCGAAGTCCTAACGATGTAATAGATTCTCAACTGCGTATGAATTTAAAGATGTTATAAGTTCAAAATGCTGAAATTGGGGTCTTTATAATTTGGTTTGGTCTTAATCAAGCGTGTAATACCATTTACGCTCACGCATCCATATGTACTTCCTGCAACAGCACCCTGGTATGCGCAATACTTTCCGGATAGTTTTCTTGTAGAAAGGTAATTAGTTTTTCTCGCACCAAAACCCTCAAATCCCAAGCCTTGGAGGCATCGTTTGCACTCATCATCGCCCTGACTTCCATATAAGTGGCCTTACTGTCCGTAACCTGAATATTATTCGCTTTGCCGTCCCACAAGGGAGTATTCTCAAGGATTCGGGTAAGCTCTGTTCGCAGGGTATCGAAAGGCACGCGGTAATCAATATGTAAAAAGACGGTTCCTAAAAGATCGGACGAGGTCTTGGTCCAGTTTTGGAAGGGTTTTTCTATAAAATAGGGAGTGGGCACGATCAAACGGCGTTTGTCCCAGATGGCAACGACAACATAGGTGAGGGTAATTTCCTCTATCCGTCCCCACTCGCCCTCTACGATGACTACATCGTCTAGTTTTATGGGTTGTGCAATGGCGATCTGAATACCCGCCAAGATAGTACCGATCAGTTTTTGTGCCGAAAAACCGATAATAATCCCAGCAACACCTGCCGATGCAAAGATACTTATGCCTATTTCGCGTATTTCATCAAAGGTCATGAGTGCCAGACCTATGGCCAAAATGACTACGATGAAAATAACAATGCGCTCCAGAATATTGAATTGGGTATAGATTTTTCGCGCTCTTAGGTTATCCGCTGCCTCCACGTTATATTGGTTGATGACAATTTTCTTTATCACTTTCAATACCACAAGAATAAGCCACGTCACGGAAATAATGAACAAAAGGGTGCTGGCCTTTTTAAGGAGGTAAGCTTCATTTTCCAATCCTAAAAGATTTCTTAGCGATTGCATCCTAAGTAAGATAGCCATGAAAATAAGAAAGAAAGGAAGCGCCAACTTTTTCATGGTGCCTTTGGGCAATAGGTACTTGGGATCTTTTCCCAGTTTACGCAACACAAAGAGCACAGACCAATAAAGGACCATAAAGGCAACGAAGGCCGCGATGAGCGATAATAAGGATTCGTTGGAAAAGTGATCAAAAAAGGTATCCATAGCGATTGATTTAGGGAACATGATATGGAAATAAAACCGACTTTGTTGCATCTATTGATACTTCTTATATCCCAATCAGAAAAAGTAAGGCATTCCGCTCTGGTTTAAATAGCTTACATAGCTTATTTTTGCATGAAAATAGATGCGCTATGAAGGGAGTTTTATTGGTTAATCTGGGTTCTCCGGACAGCCCAACGGCTAAGGATGTTAAGCCTTACTTGGACGAGTTTTTAATGGATGAAAGGGTTATTGATGCACCCAAATGGTTACGTGCCATTTTGGTTCGCGGCATTATTTTACAGACCCGCCCAAAGAAATCGGCCAAGGCGTATGCCAAAATATGGTGGGACGAGGGTTCTCCGCTGATCATACTTTCAGAGAAATTTACCGAAAAGCTCAAAACACATACAAAAATGCCCGTCGCCTTGGGAATGCGCTACGGCAGCATGTCCATAAAATCTGCCCTTAAAGAACTTGAAGACCAAGGAGTAGACGATGTGCTTTTGGTTCCGTTATATCCACATTACGCCATGTCCTCTTACGAAACGGTGGTGGTAAAGACCTTGGAGGAGCAACAAAAAGGCTTCCCAAATATGAAAGTGACCACCTTACCCGCTTTTTACAAACATCCGGATTATATACAGGCCCTTTCCGAAAGCATACAGGACGGACTCAAGGATTTTGACTACGATCATATCCTGTTCTCCTATCACGGCATTCCAGAGCGGCATATCCGTAAAAGTGATCCGACAAAATTTCATTGTAAGATAGATGGAAGCTGCTGTAAAGTCAATTCCGTGGCGCACAACACCTGTTACAGGCACCAAGTGTACGACACTACCGAAATGGTAAAGGCCTATTTGGGTCTGCCCGATGAACAGGTAAGTACCTCTTTTCAGTCCAGACTGGCAGGCGACCCTTGGTTAAAGCCTTATACCGATTACGAATTTGAGCGTTTGGCAAAAGAAGGCGTAAAACGTTTAGCGGTAATTACACCGGCATTTGTGGCCGATTGCTTGGAGACCTTGGAAGAGATTGCTATGGAAGGCAAGGAAGAATTTGAGGAAGCCGGAGGAGAGCATTACAAACATATTCCCTGCTTGAACGACAACGATGCTTGGGTAGCCGTTATGGCCAAATGGGCGAACGATTGGGAACGCACTGGAAAATTGGATGCCATGCCCTGTGATTAATTTGCACATTCTTGCGAATTGGGCATTCTAAAAAACCATGTCTTGGAAGGTTAATGGGAATAGTTTATACACTCTTAGGTTGATTGTTTTTCAAGAAATATTGGTTCTACCATTAATTTGGCGCGAGTACATGATTTTTGAATGCTCCAAGAAAAAGTTTAGGAGTAAGAAGTCTATAGATTTGGTTTACCTATTAAATCGAGTAACGATGTGTCCCCTCTCCTCTTGTGCAAAGCTTGTCTAAGTATGGTAGAGGGCTAGGGAGAGGTCTTTTTGGTAAAATTGTCCCTATATTTCCATCAAACGAACAGGTACAAAAACCATTCTTAATCCGCCCATTTAAAAACGGTTAGAACCTTAACGCATTAGTAAAAAAAACAGCCTTAAAAATTTGTATGGCCAAGCTATCATCGGAACAATTGGGTACAGAACCCATCGGAAAACTACTGGTAAAACAGGCCGTGCCTGCGAGCATTGGTATTCTGGTCATGTCCCTGAATATCCTGGTCGATTCTATTTTTGTGGGCAATTGGATAGGCTCCGTAGCCATAGCCGCTATCAATGTAGTGCTTCCCGTTTCCTTCTTCATTGGCGCCTTGGGAATGGCCATAGGCATTGGTGGTGCTAGTATTTTGTCTAGAGCACTCGGCGCCAATAATAGAGGGAAGGCCTTAAAAACCTTTGGCAACCAGATTACCCTGACCATATTGGTAACCGTTTCCATGGTACTTTTGGGATTGTTCTTTGTAGATAGCCTAATCCCCGCTTTTGGAGGTAAAGGCGCAATTTTCGATTATGCCAAGATCTACTATGTCATTGTTCTGTATGGGGTGCCTTTTTTGGCCTTGAGCATGATGGGCAACGCGGTCATACGCGCAGAGGGCAAACCCAAATTTGCCATGGTTGCCATGATTATTCCCTCCTTAGCCAATCTTATCATGGATTATGTCTTTATTTATATTTTCGATTGGGGCATGCACGGCGCGGCATGGGCGACTACGTTGGCCTATATCTTTTCGTTCAGTTATATTCTGTATTTCTTCCTCTCCAAAAACTCCGAACTAAAAATCAGTTGGGCTCATTTTGGTCTGGACAAGGATATTCTTAAGGAAATAGGTTCCTTGGGTTTTGTTACCCTATCGCGCCAAGCGGTCGTCAGTATTATTTACCTTCTGTTGAACAATATTCTGTTCAGCTTGGGAGGGGAAGCTTCGGTAACGGTGTATGCCATTGTTGGGCGTATGCTCATGTTCGCCCTTTTTCCCGTATTCGGAATAACGCAAGGCTTTTTACCGATTGCCGGATACAACTACGGTGCCGGCAACTATGGGCGTGTAAAGGAATCCATTAGTATCGCCATAAAATATGCAGCCTTGTTGGCTACGATTGTTTTTATTGGATTATTTATTTTTCCGGCGGAGATCGCCTCCCTTTTTCTAGGAGCATCCGAAGGTGCATCGCTAGAAGAATTGGCCATCAACGCCTACGTGATGGAGCACACACCAAGTGCCATGCGCTGGGTATTTGCAGCCACTCCGATTATCGCCTTGCAACTCATTGGTGCCGCCTATTTTCAGGCCATTGGGAAAGCAGTGCCAGCACTATTATTGACATTGACCAGACAGGGTTTCTTTTTTATTCCCTTAGTGCTCATCCTGCCACGGTTTTTTGGAGAATTGGGCGTATGGATTTCTTTTCCTATTTCAGATGTATTGGCCACCTTGGTTACGGGATATTTTTTACGGAGGGAAGTAAAGGACAATCTAAGGGGCTAGGATATTGACATCACTATTGCGCAGGGTGCTACCATGGAACCGGCTCTCACAGTTTGGTATAGCTTATAAATTTATGGGGATTTAGCAATAGGTTGATAAGGTACGGTGCGGTTGCTTCCCCATACAGCAGAATGCGGATTACATCCTGACTTTCACGTCGGGAAGCAAGATGGAAGGGGTAGAACCCGAGTCCTTTCGGAAAGCATCGAACTTTCGAATGACGGATAAACCGCTCACAAACAGCTATACACCCCTATAAATAATCCTTAAAAACTTACAAGAATAGAAATCATGACCTTCATAGTGTGACTTTTTACAAAAGGTAGTGTCTCAACAAATACTAACCCGCACCCGTAATGGAAATACATATCATCACCCTGCTTTTTATTACGTTTGGTTTATTGGTATACAGTATTCACGAGTATATTAAATCCAAAAGAAAGTATGATGCGTTTATGATGGAGAAAAAGGAGCGGGAGACTTCTTAAAATTCTCTGTCCCTAATTTACCATCATTTTCATTACTCTTAATTGCAAAAAAAACTAGTTAAACTAGGGTTAGTATTTTTATCTTGACGTATTCCTAATACCTCAAAAAACACCTCCAAATTTATTTCAAAAACCCGTAAGCTTTCCACTAAAGCCGACTCCCCATTATCCTTGCTATAGGTCTTGTACCCAAACACAAAAAGGTTTTCCTAATACAGGAACTATAAAAATCAAGATTCATATCGGAACAACGAAGCAATCGCTTGCCTTCAGAACCTTTAATCTACAACTTTCGCTTGTGGTTTACAGGTATTTTTAGCCCAAGGAATACATTGGCGAGCTGCGATGTACTCCCCATAAGGTTGGATAGTATACTCCCAGACCCAATAGACAAAGGTCCTACCCTAAAACCGAGGCCAAGGGCAGTTTGGCTAAGACTGCTGTAGGAGATGGGCAGGTAGGCCCCAAATATTCGACTTTCAAACCTAGGGGTCAATGTGATGAGGTTTAAACGATTATTGTTAAAAAATTCATTTCTATTTACCAATCCTTGATTGATGTTCAGGTTGAGGTAGAGTTTACTTGTGAAACTATAGTCCAGATTAAGGTGCATGGAAGTAGGCAAGGCCCATTTCTGGTCCTGTACGCTTACCGTAGGGCTTGTACTATTTTCCAGCGCATTGATGAAGTCATCCTCCAAGTCCTGTGCATTTAAGTTGACGTTAATACTGTATTCAGACGTTTCTGCACCGCTATAGTTAATACTCCCCAAATCCAAAATAGACAAGCCTATTTTTAATTTATATTGGTTGAAGGCCCGCGGGTTATTGGCATTGGATGCTGCCAAGGATTTTGTAGTTCGTAATTCATAAACGAAGCCAATATCCGCACCAAGGCCAGTGGCTAGTTCGCTAAAATAATCGGGATTGTTATCTATATCGGCAGTACTAAGGGTATAGGCAAAATCCCCATTGAGGGCAACTTGTTGGCTGTTATCGTCAAAATTTCCTGTAATGTTGTTGGAACTACCTTGCACGGCACCACCACCCAGTAGGTATTTCATGGTAATGCCTCCTTTGAGCATGTTACGTGAATCGGTATAAAGCACGCGACCATAACTAAGACCAACTTCGCCCCATGCATGGGTTGTGAAATCCAAGTTTTCCTGTTGAAAAGCAAAGGAAGTAGTAGGAAAGCCATCGTAGATACTTTCAAGAAACTCCCCGTTTACGTTGTTGAAATTACTAACGACCCTGATTCTTGTGAATAGTGCCACACTGCTCTTTTCGTTCAATGAAAATTGTAATGAGGGACCTAGTATATCGGCATCAAGTAAAATATCGTTCTGATCCGAGACAAAACGATCCAAACCATCAAAGCCGTCATCGCCTAGGAGTTCGGTTAAGTTGTTCAATGTAATATTGGTATAATCTGTGGCCAAGGTGCCGCTGACCGAAAAGAGATTAAAATCCCATTTGGTTCTGGAATCGCCTAGATTACCGGGATTGTGGAGCGTACCGTGTAGGCCGCTATAATTATCCATAGCATAGCCCATATAGGATTGCGCACTGGTAAGATGGGCTGTAAGAAAAAGGAGCGAAAATAAAAGTGGTGTTTTGGTCATGGTTGTATCTTTTGGTGAAATTTATAAATTCAAAAATATTTAATAGGAAACCTTCCTCCAATACCCATTGTTGGGTATTTTAAAAATCAAATGGACTTAATCGTAAGAATACAATGCCAAAATGATGTCATTTTACAAAAAAATTAGATCTGAAGCATTAGGATGATTAGTATTAACGGCATTACTTAAAAAAAATTATCATATTCAAGACTTCCTGTTCAGATAGCGCATCTCTTTTTATATAATTAGCATCAATTTGTGGGCAACAAGGAACAACGTATCTTAAAAGCGGTAACTTTCTATCTGTTTAGAGCGAAAAGCACATTATATAACAGTTATTCGAGCTTAATAAAATCGATGTATGCTACTGACAGAATTGGTACTGTAAGGCGAAAACAGGTTGCAGGAATTACTTTATATGTACAAAAACAACTGGTTCGTTTGGAACATCAACCTTGAGTCGACTTCTAAAAGCAGTTTCGGTTTAGCATTGGTAAAAAATAAAATTCTCTATTTTTTAAAATATTGATTTATAGGTGGTTATAAACTTAAAAGATTCGAGAATAGTAACTCTTTGCTTTTTAACTGGAGTTTCCAGAGCACGCGCAACGCCATTATGATAAGCTTGTTATTTAGCCTGGAGTAAAGCTATTTCATTTTAATCGATAATTTATACTTCCAACCCATTATCATTTCAGCATAATTTAAAGTGCTAGCGCTACGAGCTGCCAAGACACCATATTTTTTTGATTTTGGATAAAAAACAGACGAAAACCGTGAAGCACTTTACCTTATAATTGATACCCTATTTTTTAGTACTTTTAAGGCTGACTAACTTCAAGACAAAAAAAATGAAAACGATTTACTCGTGGGCAAGTATTTTTATGCTTGCCATCTTCCTAGTTCCCAATGTATCCAGCGCCCAAAGAAAAAAGAAAACCGATCCTGTTTCGGTAGCTTATCCAGAAGAATTGTATTCCAGTTTGGATTACCGACTTGTTGGACCTTTCCGTGGTGGTCGTTCCGCAGCAGTTGCGGGCGTGCCTAACGACCCTAATCTATTTTATTTCGGAGCTGCGGGCGGCGGTGTTTGGAAAACGCTGGATGGCGGACTTACATGGAGCAATATATCCGACGGTTATTTTGGAGGCAGTATTGGTTCGGTTGAAGTGGCCCAGAGCGATCCGAATGTTATTTATGTTGGTGGAGGCGAAAAAACGCTAAGAGGAAATGTATCCTCCGGTTACGGCGTTTGGAAAACCGAGGATGCCGGAAAAACATGGGCAAGTGCGGGCTTACCGAACAGTAGACATATCCCAAGAATTCGCGTACACCCTACCGATTACAACACCGTTTATGCGGCTGTTTTAGGCAATATTTACAAGCCCACCAAAGACCGTGGTATCTACAAAAGTACCGATGGCGGACAAAACTGGAAACAAGTCCTTTTTGTTAACGAACAGGCCGGTGCCGTAGATCTTACCTTTGATCCGAACAATCCACGGATTTTATATGCCTCAACTTGGTATTCCCAAAGAACTCCCTACAGCCTAATCAGCGGTGGCGACGGTTCTGCGCTTTGGAAAAGTACGGACAGCGGAGAAACATGGATGGAGATTTCCAAAAACGAAGGTTTTGCAAAAGATACGTTAGGAATTATCGGAGTTTCTGTTTCTCCCGTTAATTCCCAACGTGTGTGGGCCATGGTAGAGAACAAGGAAAAAGGTGGACTATACCTCTCGGATGATGGTGGTAAAAAATGGGCTTTGGTCAACAGCGATAGAGGTCTACGCCAACGTGCGTGGTATTACACCCGAGTGTATGCGGATACCGAAGATGTGGATAAGGTGTATGTACTGAATGTAAGTTATCACAAATCTACCGATGGCGGTAAGACCTTTGAATCCTTCAACGCTCCGCACGGTGATCATCACGACCTTTGGATAGCTCCCGAAAATTCGCAGCGTATGATCATTGGCGATGACGGCGGTGCACAAGTATCCTACGATGGCGGGGAAACGTGGAGTACGTATCACAACCAGCCTACCGCCCAATTTTATAGGGTAACGACGGATAACGCCTTTCCATACCGTATTTATGTAGCCCAACAGGATAACTCTACCTTAAGAATAAAGCATAGAAGTGATGGGTACGGTATTGGCGAAGAAGATTGGGAAGAAACTGCCGGTGGCGAATCTGCACACATTGCGGTGGATCCAACAAATGACGATATTGTATACGGTGGAAGTTATGATGGTTTCTTAACCCGTGTAAACCATGATAAGGGTACGGTGCGCGGCATCAACGTGTGGCCAGATAATCCTATGGGTGCTGGTGCCGAGGCCATGAAATATCGTTTTCAATGGAACTTCCCCATCATCTTCAGTAAGCACGACCCTAAAAAACTATATACCTTTTCCAATCATGTGCATATGTCCACTAACGAAGGACAAAGTTGGGAACTGCTAAGTGGAGACCTCACAAGGAACGACCCAACGAAACTGGGAACCAGCGGTGGCCCCATTACCCAAGATAATACTAGTGTAGAATACTACTGTACTATTTTTGCGGCCAATGAAAGTCCGTTGAAAGAAGGCCTGCTTTGGGTTGGTAGCGATGATGGTTTGATCCACGTTTCCAAGGATGGCGGTGCCAATTGGGATAACGTTACGCCTCCCAACATGCCGGAATGGAACATGATCAATAGCATAGAACCTTCCGCTTTTGATGAAGGTACCTGTTATGTAGCGGCAACCAGATATAAGTTGGGCGATTTCCAACCCTACCTTTATAAGACAACCGATTACGGAAAAACATGGACTACCATTACCAAAGGTATCAACGAGGAGCATTTTACAAGGGTTCTAAGGGAAGACCCTAAGAAAAAGGGACTCTTATATGCCGGAACTGAAACAGGCATGTATATCTCTTTTGATGATGGTGCCAACTGGAACCCTTTCCAACTGAACTTACCTATCGTACCCATAACGGATTTGGCCATTAAGGACGATAATTTAATCGTTGCCACACAAGGTAGGAGTCTATGGATGATAGATGACCTAAGCCTTTTGCACCAATTGGATGCGTCCAAAAAGACGAGTACTTCCATACTTTACAAGCCCAAAGATTCGTACAGGACCAAAGGAGGGGTAGCAAAGACCCCTTCTTTATTGGAAGGCCAGAACCATCCCAACGGAGTAATAACCCATTTTTATGTGAAGAACCTCGCCGAAAAGGATAGTGTCCATTTGACCTTTACCGGCATGGCAGGCGATACCTTGGCTACCTACAGCAATTCCGCCAAGGACAAAAAGAAACTACTAGAGGTTAAAAAAGGAGGCAATACCTTTGTATGGGACACGCGTGGTAAAGGTGCGGAGAAATTAGATGGCATGATCTTATGGTGGGCCAATTTGGACGGCGCCAAAGCGGTGCCAGGAAGCTACAAGGTACATTTGAACGTAAATGGTACCAGTATTTCCGAAACCTTTCAGATTGTTCCAGATCCAAGGGCAGAGGCAAGTGTAGCGGGAATGCAAAAGCAGTTCGATTTTATTACCGATGTCAATACCACCATAGAGCATGCACACCAGTCCATTAAAAAAATACGGAACGTGACTGCCCAATTGGATGCCTTTACCGCCCAATACAAGGACGATTCTACAAATAAAGATTTAACGGACAAGGCCAAGGATATGAAAGAACGCTTGGGTGAAGTAGAAAAGGCCTTATACCAAACCCAAAACAGGAGCAATCAGGACCCTTTGAATTTTCCAATAAAACTAACCAACAAGCTCGGGCATTTGAACAGTTTGGTAGCGATAGACGACTTCCCTCCAACGGAACAGGATATTGATGTAAAAAATGAGCTTACCGGTAAAATTGATGCAGAGTTAAAAGTGTTTGATGCCGTAATGTCTAGTGAACTAAAAGCATTCAATACAGAATTCAAAACAAGAGGATTGAATTATTTGTTTGTGGAGTAAGCACAAGAATCCTTCCCTTGAAGTATCAGGGGAAGGATTTTAAAGTTTAATAACCATGGAGTTGACTGCAAAAGCTGCGTAAAATTAGAAATGGTAAAGTAAGAGTGTTTTGGCATTCAGACACCGAACTAATCTCTACCGATACCGATTGCGAACACCTATGTATAGTTCATCTAGATATAAAAGCATGTTTTTTTTGACTGCCAACATCTTTAAAAAAGAGATAACCAAACACTTTGAAAATGAAAGATTGGGATTTAGAAAAGATAATTAGGTTTGCACTTGGGATTACTTCAGGATTTATTATTTATGATGTGCTATTTCATGATAATGTTGACTGGATTAGAGCTGTTTTCGTAGGCGTCTTCGTCGCAATTATTTTTTTTATTATCAAAAAAGTTTCGGCTGATAAAAACTAGTTGAAACACTTATTCTGTTTAAATTAGGAACGGACAATAGTCTGTCAATATCAACAAAGAAAAATCCATATAAAAACTATGAAAAAACCACTACTTAGCCTAATGCTGCTGTTCGCAACGGTCATTACCTTCGCCCAAACAGCGGAAGATTATTTTAAACCCTTAAAATATCGAAATATCGGACCGTACCGCGGAGGTCGTTCGGTAACCGCCTCAGGGGTAATTGGTGATCCAATGACCTATTATATGGGCACTACCGGAGGTGGACTCTGGAAGACCAGCACAGCAGGACAAAAGTGGGGCAATATTTCGGACGGTTATTTTGAACTGGGCTCCGTGGGTGCAGTGGCTGTATCCAAATCAAATCCGAATATTGTTTTTGTAGGCATGGGCGAACATGCGCCAAGGGGCGTCATGACTTCCTATGGGGATGGTGTCTATAAATCAACCGATGCAGGAAAAACATGGACGCATCTGGGGCTGGAAAATACCCAACATATTTCCCGTATCATCATACATCCTACCAATCCCGAAATCATTTACGTGGCTGCCCAAGGCGCATTGTTCGCTGGAAATCCGGAACGCGGCATTTACAAATCCGTTGACGGAGGCAAGACCTGGAAAAACACGCTGTTCGTAAACCAACTTACCGGTGCGGTAGAATTATCCATGGATGCAAATTACCCAGAGATCATGTATGCCGCCATGTGGGAGCACCAGCGTAAACCCAATATGGTGGTCAGCGGTGGAGCAGGTAGTGGTCTGTACAAATCTACCGATGCCGGCGAGACTTGGAAAGAGATCCACAAAGGCCTGCCCGAAGAAAAAGGCAAAATGGCCATTGCGGTAAGTCCGGTGAATTCTAATAAAGTCTATGCCTTAATAGAGAGCGATTCCAATGCGGATAAAGGGGGATTGTTCGTTTCTGACGATGCGGGCGAATCTTGGAGCATGATCAGCGGAGACAACCGTTTGGTGCAACGAGCCTGGTACTATATTGAAGTTTTTGCGGATCCGAACGATGAGGACACCGTTTATGTTTTAAGTGCCAGTATGTTCCGGTCAGAGGATGGTGGAAAATCTTGGGAAGAGATCGATGTTCCCCACGGAGATACCCATGATCTTTGGATAAATCCTTCCAACTCTAAGAATATGGTATTGGCAGACGATGGTGGTGCCACCATTACTTTTGATCATGGTGAAACTTGGTCTACACAGGACAACATGCCCACATCACAGTTCTACAGAATAAGTGTGGACAACCTTTTCCCTTACAATATCTATGGAGGGCAACAGGACAACACCTCGGTAAAAATTGCTAGCCTATCATTAGGCCGTGGCAGTATCGGCGAGAGCGATTGGACCTACGCGGCCGGTGGGGAAAGTGCCTTTTTAGCTTTCGACCCGGACAATCCCAGATATGTTTTGGGAGGAAGTTACTTGGGTACCATTGAAGTGTTGGATATGGAGTCCAAAGCATCTACTCAAATTATGGCTGCACCTATACAATATTTGGGCCGGGAAGCTCGTAATATGAAATACCTCTACAATTGGAACGCACCCATTATAGGCTCCAAGCACGAGCCAGGAACTTACTACCACGGTGCCCAATTAGTGTTAAGAACTAGGGATATGGGCGTTACATGGGAGGAAATTTCTCCCGACCTCACAAGAAATATAGATGAAAAACAAGGCAACGGCGGCGGCCCTTATACCAATGAGGCCGTAGGTGCCGAAAACTATGGTACTTTGTCATATATGATAGAATCTCCTCATGAAAAGGGAGTATTTTGGACGGGTAGTGATGACGGACTGGTACATATCACCAAAAACGGTGGCGAAACATGGGAAAATGTAACCCCAAAAGGTTTTGGGGAAACCTTGGTCAATGCCATTGAAGTCTCGCCCCACGACCCTGCAACGGCCTATATTGCAACTACGAGGTATAAGTTTAATGACTACACGCCTGCACTTTATAAAACAACTAACTATGGTAAAACATGGACAAATATAAGTGGAGAGATTCCCTATGGTGCTTTTACAAGAGTGGTTCGCGAGGATGAAAAGCGAAAAGATCTTTTATATGCGGGAACGGAGAAAGGAATATATATTTCTTATAACGGTGGAAAAACCTGGGAATCTTTGCAATTGAATCTACCTAAAACACCTATAATGGATTTAAAGGTTTTTAGAGGTAATTTGATTGTCGCTACTTCTGGACGTTCTTTTTGGGTATTGGATGATTTGGACGCCATAGCGCACTATGGATCTTCCGAAAAGGGTGTGAAGCTTTTTGAGCCAACCGCGGCAAACAATGGTTCTTGGGGAAGTCCAATGAGCGGTAGTATGGAAAAGTTTGATGGCACGCATCCCTTTGAAGGCGTTAATCCTGCCAATGGTATGGTTTTGTATTACCATCTGCCAAAACTAGCGGAGAAAGATAGCATTAGCTTAGAGATAAAAAATAAGGACGGTAAATTGATCCGTACCATCAGTTCTGAAAAATACCTATCGTATGTAACGCATAACGGAGGTGCCGCACCGCCAAAACCTACTTTGACCAAGAATGAAGGCCTAAACCGATTTGTTTGGGATATGGGCTACCCCATTATGCCGAGTATTCCCAACGTATACATGGAGGCAGGATTTAGAGGGCATAGAGCGCCTCCGGGAACGTATACACTTGTTTTAAAAGCGAATGGCACAACGGCCAATGCTACTGCGGAAATCAAGGAAATTCCTTTATACGAAACCAAACCGGGACAGTACGAAGCCTTTGATAAATTAATGACCGAAATGGAGGAAAAAGTAACGGTTATGCACCAGACGGTCAATCAATTATATACGGTACAGGAGCAATTGTCCACTATTTTAAAAGATTTGCCCCTAGGCCTATTAAAAACTGATGGTGAAACCCTTTTGGCGCAGCTAAAAACGTGGGACGGGGATATGGTACAGCGGAAATCGCAGGCCTATGACGATGTGGAGAATTTCCCCAATAAGTTTACGGCAGAATATCTGTTCTTGATCAACCAGTCTAATAGTGACATACAGCGTGTAAATGCTTCTTCATTGGCCAGAAAGGCGGAGTTGGACCAACAATGGATTGGATTGAAAGCAACCGGAGAGAAGCTCTTAAAAACGGAGGTGCCTGCCTACAACAAACAATTGTGGGAAGCCGGGGTAGGTGCGATACGGTTTTAGCGGGGTGTCGGGTGTTGTTTGTTTCGAGTTTCTGTTGTTTCAGGTTGAAAGTTAAAAAATGTGAAAGGCGCGCCGCGCAAAGCGCAAAGCCATTTTTAATTTGAGTTTGAGTTTGAGTTTGATTTTGAATTTAATCTCTGTTGGGTTTAATTCCCCGAGGCTTGCCTCGTTTATTATTACTATTTTGTGACTCGATGTCACAAAATAGTAAATTCATACACAAGAGCCATAACGTAACGGTGCTTCTTTACCATTTGGTGAGCAGTGCTAAATATCGAAGGGTTGTTATTTCTGAT
>Ga0075108_10000324_pt1 | contig 29076 bp, 32 predicted proteins | sample AntAceMetag02UK1_FD_69797 | JGI IMG/M metagenome (GOLD analysis project Ga0075108, IMG submission 69797) | Saline lake microbial communities from Ace Lake, Antarctica - Antarctic Ace Lake Metagenome 02UK1 | ecosystem: Environmental > Aquatic > Non-marine Saline and Alkaline > Saline | place...
CGATCCGACACTTGACTTAAATGATTTACCTAATCTTGATAACACAGATGATCTAACTCTCGGTGATGATGTTGTTATCTTGCTACCTGAAATTGGCGATGGTGACGGTGACGGTGACGGTGATGATCCAAAGGACGATGATGAAATAGTGCTTCCTGTGGACAATGATCCCGGGCCCGGGAATGGTGGAGGTGATGGTGGTGGAGGTGGTGGCGATGGTCCCCCGGATGATCCGACACCACCCGTATCAAACGCACAACCATTCCAGTTTTTTGATATGCCTGAGTTTGAGCTCTTGCCAAATGACTTCGGGGGTGTTACTCTGAATGAGGACGATGCGCTAGATTTTGAAGAGGCAGCTGCATAATGGTTAATGTAAGTAGTATCATCAACGATATCTTCGGTGGCGACGAGACCGATGAAGTTACTTCAGGTGTTAAGTCTGAGGAACAGACCGGTACGGTTATTGATAACATTGTACGCGGAGTTGATAGTAGCCAGTCAACTTCACGCGGAACTGTTACAGAATCTCTAGGTACGGAAACACGTGAAGTACAGCAAGACGTACGGAACATTGACGCCGAAAGCGAAGCTGCGCTTAAACAAGTTCTCGGTAAGATAACTGGCGGTTACAAATCCTCCGATCTTAGTCAATTAGATACGCGGATTAAAGGCCGGAATAACGAAGGCTTCGAGATTGCTAAGTTTCTCGCTGAACGTGCAAAGAGCGCTGATGCTGTAGGAGCTACTGGTATTGATGCTGTACTGAAACAGGCTAGAGCTACTGCCCAGAAAGATCGTGATGCAAGATTTGCACAGAACACGCGGACAGCTGGAACTGCTTTCTCATCTGTGGTACAGAAACAGGTGCAATCAGATACTAATTCCCTGGAAACTGGGCTGGCTGCTACTGAGTATCAGTTACGGCAGGATGCTAGACAGCGGGCAACACAGGAATTACTTGGTTCGTTTGGTGCTTTGGATACGAGTTCCAAAACTACAGCACAAACAGAGTCAGCTATTCCAGCGCTTATGGCAGAGATTGACGCTACTCGAGCAAACTCTATCGCAGCTCTGTCTGATGTACTTAAAGGCGCAGTCACTTCGACAAGTATCTTGGACACGTTGACTTCAGCAAATAGAGTTGAGCAGCAAGAGACAACGAATACTATCGGACGGATTGATGAAACGTCAACCAGCACGAAAGACATCAACTCAACCACGAATTCTATTACGGCAGGCAATCGTGAGATTGATGAATCACCTAGTATCTTCTCGATTCTAGATAAGCTTGATAGTGGAGATTAACCGTGAGTGATATCTTTGACAGTTCGCTACAAAAATACATTGATCGCGTAGCTTCCGAGATACCGCAAGAACTGGTGGACGTGGAGGATGCTACGGCATCTTTTAAAGAAGTAGCGCTCGCTGTGGATGCCGAACAGACAGCCAATGCTAAAGCCTACGCGACATCCATTGCTGATCTCGGAGTTATCCAAGACAAGAACTTAGACAGGCTTGCTAAAGCTCGTAAAGTTCCTTCAGCTATTCGTAATGTTCTGGGTTGGTTTGACGAAGATTACGATGATGACAAGATCAAGATGGATATCCAAAAGACAACCAACCAAGGGCAGCGTGATAAAAACTTATTTGAGTCACGTAAAGGTATCGGCGATGCGCGCATAACAGCAGCTGGTAGAGTTCTCGAAGCTGAAACGCTGGACGTTAACTCACGTATTCAGACAATGAAAGCTTTGAATACGGCAGCTAACACGCAACTAGGTTTTAGAGAGTCCAAACGCAAAGAAGATATGTACGCGTTAACCGGTTTAGGTCTTGGCAAGCTGCGTCAAATGGTTGACACAGGTAACTTTGGTGAATGGTCTGAAGATACTGGCTTAGTTCGAACTATGGTTGCGACGCTTACTGCGCAGGAACAGGCAGCTGATATCCTCGCACAGAATATTGCAAAGGGTAATAAAGAAGCTTACAAGTCTGACTTAAAAGATTTTGCTTCCCGGTTACTGCCTAAGCAGTTTAATGCTATCATGGGTTCTATGAATGAGGCGGGCCAGGTTAGTATTGGCGAGGGCATGAATGGCGGCCGCAAGACAGGTATCGTCACGACAAACATTTCTGGCAGGGAGCTGGAAAAAGCTTACTACACCTCTGTGTCTGAGGAGCAAGTTACCCGAGACTACGCGACTAGGCAGCTCGGCAAGGTTCAAGCTATCGCAGTTAGTGGCCAAGAAATGGCAGATAAAACTCGCACGATTCTCAGCACAAGTTGGGGTCATTCTGCTATCGGTCCGGCACAAGCTACAGTATTGGCTGATGCTGAAGAAGCCATGCAACTGCTTACGCTGTCGCTCGATAATGCGAAACAACGCAGAGACAAGCCTGATGATCCAATCGTAATTCAGGGAATTGATATCACAAATGACAAGCAGATGGATTTCCTAGCAGACCAGATTAAAGCTGGTAACGATTTGCTTGCAGCAACGAAGGATAGGATAATAGCTGCTATGCCCGAACAAGAGGGTAAACTCTTTGCCGAAATGTGGGAATTTCGCGGTGATTTAGTAACTCCAACTGGCGTTGCAAATGGTACCCTGATCTCTTCCCTGGACCAAAGTAGTACAGTTATTACAGGCGGAGCAGGTGAAGCTGGTAAAGCTTTCTTTGCAGCCTTCGGTGATATTGCAAATCCTGGCCATACTGAAGATGGCAAAGCTATTGATATGACTTCTGAAGCTGCAACTAAGGCGATCAATGATGCGCTTTACAGTGCAGTTCAAGGCTTCGACGATGATGAGGCTTACGAACCAGCGCAAGCAGCTTACTTAACGCTGCACCAGACTGGCGGTGTCACGCACAAGCAATCGCTTCTTAACGGTTATATGTCTAGCTCATTTGTTCCAGCTTTGCAAGCATACATAGCTGAGACTGAAGCTGAACAAAATTTCGCTAACGGCGGTACAGGTGGGTCATCGCCGTATAAGCACTTGTTGTCGGCTGATGGTAAGAACTACTCTGTACAAATTCAGAATTTGATGAATGATCCTGCGAAGCCTATGGCGTTTAATCAAGCTCTCAGTGTTGTACTAAACGCAGGTGATATGCGTGATCAAGAAGCAGGTATCACTGACGGATCAGTTAATACTGCACAACTTCTTTTTACCGCTATAGCTGAAAAGTTTAACAGCGGTGATTACGGTAAGTTTGTAAACCTTGGATCAACTGTCGGCGATGCAGCTTTGCGTAATTTAATCTTCAGCAATCAAGCTCCAGGTCCAGCACTTAGTACTGTGTATTTACGGATGGCGCAAAATGCGCCTGAACAACGCACAGTGTTGGAACAGGAAATGGTAGCCACTGCTGAATATCAAAGGCAGTCAGCAGCTGTGGGGCCTGGTGCAGTTATGCAATTACCCGCGCATACTTCCGCCCAAAATCCCGACAGTCCGTCCAGTATGAACGTATTCCTCAAAGGCTTACATTTCCCGGGGGCTAAATAATGAAACAGGTTGTAGATCAAAGTCTTTATGCAGGCATATTCGATAAGCCTCAACTGCAAGACGAGATTACTGCGCCAGTTAACACTCAAAATGCTAGAGGTAGTGCTATAACCCTCGGTGCTCCAGCGGCTTTAGCTGCTATGGTTGACACGTTTGGTACGTCTACAGGCTTACTGGACGACGGCCAAGTTGCAGCCACGTTGAAAAACATAGCTCCTGAAGTTGGTGATTACTTTGAGCAACATCGCCAAGGTGTTGGCATAGCTGGCGATGTAGCCGGTTTGTTTATCCCTGGGATACTGGCAACTAGAGCTATCAGCGGCACTGGAGCTTTGTTTAAGTTTGCACGTTATGGCGGGAAAGCTTTTGGTCGTGGCAAAAATGTTATTGCTAGAGCTAATGCAATCTACCAGCCTCAAGGTTTCAAAGACAAACTCCTTACAAGTATCTTTACTTCTGGGCAAAATACCGGCAGTAAGCTTACTGCGTTAGGTGCGCGTGCGCGTTATGATGCTGGAAGGACTGGCCAATTCAACTGGGGGAAGAACTCTGACAATGCTGAATGGGTCCAGGAAGTTCGTGATCTAAAAGTTGGAGCAATTGTCGATACTGTCAAAGAGAACGCAGCTTTTGAGCTTGGCGTTTGGGCAGCAATGAGTGACAGTGAGGCACTTTACCCTGCTGAGTTCACTGCTCTAGACCACCTAATGTGGAACGTTCCTTTACCTGCCGCTGCTGCCGGGATTGAGAGCCTGTACATTGCCAGACAGATTGCACACATCTCTGAAGATGCAGGCAGAACAGGCATCAGGTTTTTACAGAATAATTTCATTGATCCCACACTAGCTGTTTCACAGCCTGGCCAACGTGATATCGCTGCTACAGTTTCAATAGTTAATCACAAGACTTTGAAAGACCTATCCGAGAAACACTTTGATACGTTTAAAATTAATTCAACCGACGAGAAGCTTGCACATACGGAGCGCGGAGCCCAGCAACGGTTTAAAGATAATCTCGAAGCAGCAGCAATCGCAGTCGAAAACGAATACAAGCACGATATTAAAAACTTGTTCGGTGATAGCGCGATTGAAGGTCTAACTATATCAACTAAGATTGATATGGCTGAGCCGTCAGGCGCGTTTAACACCATGGTCGAGGCCGGTAGGAATAACCCTTTCGTGCTTCCCGGCGCTGTGTCAGCTGAGGCAGTACCCACACACGGGTTTGCATCTGCGTCATTAGACAGCAAACGTACGCGGCGAGTTAACAAACTTACTGATGAGGTGTTGGAACTTCAAGAGAAGAAAAAACTCGAAGCCGGTTTAACTGAGGCCGAACAACAGAAGCTTACGTACGCGACTACAGAACTTAGGAAAGTTGAGGAAGCTACATTCTTAACCTTTGAAGCTGACGGCACAATCTCACTAGCAGCTGAACGCTCACCGATCGCACAGGATAGTTTAAGCGTAGTTGATGTCCATACTCGGAAAGGTTCTAAGCTTGGCGGTGACTCACACTGGTTGACAATCCCACAAGCTACCGAACGCGGCGGCAAACAAAAGCGTGTTGTAGGTGTCGATGATAACGGGCAGTTCTTAATCCCTGAGAACTCTATGGTTAACGAAGGCAAAACAGTCTTCGCTGGTAAAGACGTAACCATGCTTTTATCAGAGTCACCGTATGCGAAGGCGGAACGTACATCGCTTGTCATGCAGGATTTGTTGACAGGTTATGCCTATGATAAGAAGGGTGGACTGCTTGAGACTGAGGTGCTTGACCATCTCTCACCAGGAGATCGGCAAATTGTTCTTGATGTGCTAAGAAATCAGCAAGGTACAACAAGAAGCATTCAAGCGCTCGCTGATTCTGGTGATCCAAAGTACCAAATGGTATTTAACGCTTTTGAACCGTGGCGCAAACGTATGCGTGAACTAGCTGGTGACTCAGGTGTTATCGCACTTGTTCGCGGTGAAGGTCGAAAAGCTAATGCTCAAGTTGCCGGTACACATGACATAGCTTCATACACTATCCGCCCCGCAACAGGTGAAGCTTTCGGCAATCAAACCATCGTGAAGTACGTATCTCCTGAAGATATGATCATGCCAGTTAAGTCTGGTCGGCACAGTGAGGAATGGGAGATCGTAGTCAAAGGTAACCAGTCTCGCAAGGCTAAGAGTGCCGATGATATCATGGTTAACCAGGACCCGTTCGGACGTAGGGCTAACTTCCAAGCTCTTGATCTGTTCCAGAGAACTGGGTTGTACCTGGCTGGCGAGAAGATGATCAATACGTTTGTTGAGAATATTGCCAAAGGCTCCGGCACGGTTAAGTCTATCTACCTTGATCCAGCGGATAACCATTTCCATGCTGATATGATCCTGGAACTTTCACGCAGACTTTCCGAAGATCAGTTCCGCCAGGCTGTTCGTATGCCAGCCGATACCACCATGGACAAAGTTGCATTGTTCTCACTGGCCCGGAAGTACGAAGAGTGGTCACTGTGGCAGGATGTACAGCGCGGCATCAAAGCTGGTGTGCTAGATAAAGATATGCACATGACAGCAACGGACTTTAACCGTATAGCTAACATGCCTATGTCAAACCCTGGTGAAGTTCACCCGCTGGTAGACTTGTTCAGAATGCTCAAGGAAACTGGTGAAGTTGATCTCCTAGCTTCTATGAAGAACATGGATGATGTGCAAAGAGTTCTCCAAGACTCAACGTTCTTTCCTGAGATCATACCTTACTTGGACCAGGCACAGCGGATCGACGGCAAGATGTTCTCAATGAACTCTGCCAAGTTTAAGCCTTCGAACGTAGTGTACCGTAAACCTGTTGATGGTGAACTGCGGAACAAAGGTGGCGTTCGTGATCTTGCTGCAGCTCAACAGATCAAACTACAAGATCAGCTGACTACAGCTGGAACCCAGTTCGGCGCAGAAATTGTGCAGATAGTCACAGACAGTATCCGAGGAACTGGTCCTGAGAATGCAGCTAAAGACTTAGCCAGCTTGGGTAATGGTTCTCAGCGGGGCGGAGCAGCAGGGCATTTACTTTATACACGCGGTATGTCAGGTGGACAATCTAGAGCTATTCGTGGAATGGATATTATATCCAACAACACTGAACGCTTAGGCACCGACCTTATCAACAAAATCTTTACCGAGACAGGCTATGTTGATGTTGCCAATGCTCTGCAAGCTAAAGAAAACTCAGTAGCCCTGCAACGGGTAGCTGAATTGACACACGTTCGCAGGCAGGGTTGGGACGTTGAGACCGAACTTGTAGAAGTTAGTGGTGGTTGGGGTTTCAAACTCAAAGATAACAAGATCAACCGGGAGCTTTACAAACGTAAGTTTGGTAAGGATATGCCTACGAATGAGAAGGGTGAGATTTCAGAACTCATGCCTTCAGCAACCCTACGCCAAGGAGATGAAGCTCCGAAAAACATTCCGTTCGTGATGAGTAAAGACGGCTTAGATTTCAAGATGGCTAATGTCATGAATGAGATTGGTCAAGTAATCTACAAGAACTCACGTGCGTTGCGTCGTATTGAAACTGGTGGTGACCTGAACTTCAAAGCTTGGTGGGTGCCCCCGGTTAACTTCGCTAAAAAAGATATCATGTATATCAAAGACCTGGACACAGGTAAAACAGTTAACGTAATTGGAGGAGATGGACTCAATGATCTTCGTAAAAAGACTGCAATCGAGCTGGAGCTACGTCGTGCAAACGGTGAGAACGTATCTTCAATGGACGAAACAACTATGGACACTTATCAGAATAGTCGTGATCGCGTCATGGATGAGATGTTTGACTTTTCTGACCCCCTCGCGCAAACGGGCACAGCAACAGGAACTCAAGTTGGACATAGGCTTATTAGCGGTGAAGAAACACTGGCAGGAATCCAACAAAGCTACCAGAGTATTCTCAATTCTGTTATACGTAGGTCTCGCGCTGTTTATTTTAAACCTCATATTCAACAAGTAAGAAACCTGGATGCAATGCAACGGGTCGGCAAGGTTGATGCTAGGTTCCCTGATCCGCCGGTAACACAGCGTTGGTTGAACTTGCTGTACGGTAATCCGACAACTAACAAAGCCAAAGGTATTGGCGGACTAGGCGCGCAGGTTGAGGATCATCTTGATGTGATCTTGAGTGTGATCCAATCAAAGCTACGTGGTACTCAGCCAGGCAGTATCAACTTACGTGTATCACAGGCACAGGAAAAGTTCTTCAACGACTACACCAAAGAGATGGGTGCGAACTCACCTTACGAGAACATGACAGATTTCATATCGCGTTCTACGGATTACAAAACTCCGTGGACTGCGCAGAAGTTGTTCTCTGAAATGAACGGGCTAACTACTGCTATGGTTTTACGGGTGGCTGACATAGCCCACCCGTTGTTGAACATGACCTCACTAGCGGCTACTTCACCAGCAGTTCTACGGGCATTAGTTAAACCTAGTGAACTTGAAGCTGGGAAATGGAATCGTGATCTTGCAGCCTTCAGTACTGCAATCCGTCCAGGCGGTGATGAACGTATGTTCAATCCTACTAGGTTACTGGCATCAGCTATCCACGAAATATTTAACGCTCGCATCAACAAGCAAGGCTTGCGAACACAAGACGGTTCTGGCCGTTTAGTCTGGGAAGTTGCAGCTGAGAAAGGCTACCTTAGCCAGGTCGTTTCAGAGATGTTAAGTACTGTAGTTAATCCTACCCAGGGTTACAACCGAGCACGTATGCGGAAAGTAGTTGATAAGCTTTCAACTCTATCTGACTCATCGGAAGAACTTGCACGTGGTATCTCCTGGATGCAGGGTTACATTGTAGCTACTAAAGGCTACCGTATGAAGTCTGACAAAGACGCTTTCATGTTTGCACAGAAATTTGCAGATGATGTGATCGGGGATTACAGACCTAACAACCGTCCTGGAATGTTCCAAGGTACGATGGGTATGCCGCTTGGTTTGTTTACCACGTTCATGTGGAACTACAATCAGCGCATTGTCAAGTACATAGAAGATAAGAACGTCCGTGCTTTGGCCACGCAGTATCTCACACAGACAGCTTTGTTTGGGGCGCAGACAGTTCCAGGCTTTTCCCAGTACACTGAGTTCTTTGCGTCTAACTACGATGGTTCAGTTAATATCGTTGATAACTTGTACGACTCTTACGGTGACGGAGTAACTGATGCGTTCTTGCACGGCAGCTTGTCAACACTGCCAATGTTTTTCGGGGCCGATCAAGGCTTGGGGCTAACATCACGCGGTGACGCCAGTGTCCGCATGATACCTACAATTGGAAATATAACTGAGGCACCTGCTGTTCAGATGGTATCTAAGACTTTGAAAGCCATGGGTTCTATCGTTTCAGGTATGGCCACTAGCGGTATTTCTGTTAGACATATCCTAGAATCTTTTGCACAGAACTCAATGTCTAGGCCTTTTAAGAGCGCTATCGAATTAGGTCTTGGAACTTCAATCGACCACCAAGGTCGTGTAGTCACGCAAGACGTTTACCAGAACATGAATGTTGTAGCTCGGGTAATGGGCTTGAAAACTACACAGGAAATTAAGAGTACGGAAGCTTGGTACAAGATGAGCAGCCAACGCTTCCAGCAAGCTTCTAAACGAGCAACCTTGCGGGACTCTGTTAGAGCTAAGATACGTGGTGGTGATTACCTGAGCAATCCTGAGAATGTTGCAGATGATCTACGTACATATATTGCGACAGGTGGTACGGCTGATGGGGCTGCTGGTTGGTTAGCAGATCAAGTTGTTAACGCTACGGTTAACCGGAACACAGCTAGGTTGCTGGAGGACTTTGATAACCCTAGAAAGCTAAACGATATAAAGAAGCTTTTACGCTCAATGACTGATCTCCAGGATAGCGATTTTCCAAAATAATTCATAAGTGCATTACCTCAACTTGGGGGAGCAAGGTCAGCTCCCCCACTTTTTTGTTTCGTCGCAACCTCAATCGCCAGGATTAAATCAGGTGTAGTTGCTTGGATTTTCCATTGGTAAGTCGTAACTACCCGAGTCTGCATTGCGTCTGCCGGACGAGTTAAGTCGTTTATGTTTAACATCTCGTCTTCGACGTTCCGGACTAACACGGTTTGACGGTTAACGACTTTCTCATGGCCGAGCATCGTCAACATCAACGTGTCAAACAACGCGGCTTTCTCTTGCACGGTTAAGGCTTTAACTACCATCACATCTCTCCATCTAATAATTTAATATGTGGGTAGGACTGGCTGTTCTTGTCAGACCAAATATTGCAGCATACGATAACCTGCTTACTCGACAGGTGAACTCCCTGTTTCATTCGAAGCACGAGATCGTTGCAGAAATCGCACTCCCATTCTGTTAAGATATCAGTGATATGCAACAACTGTTTGAGCCGCCAAGCCACACGACGGTAACGCATCTTACGTTTCTCGTCAGTAGAGGGCGTACCTACAGTTCCCATGTCTAGCTTGCCGATATCATTCATCACCCAAATCCCCGAGTAATCTAATTGCCTCAGCCACGTCGTTGTTCTTGTCTAGGTAGATATAGGCGGGACCGTACTTCGTTGAAATCTTTTTAATCTTGCCGCTGTTCTGCATATCAAGTAACCCGTTCATCACGTCTACTTGTTTGATGTCCCTACGCATGACAGCCATGATGTTGTTCTCAAGTACTGGTGTTGGTGAGCTGTGTTGTATAAGTTCCAGCATCTTCTGAACGCCAATACTCGCAGGTGACAGCCCGTACTCGCCAAGTGCATCAGGCATCCCGGCTTCAGTTTGGATCATCAAAGCTTGAGCATCTTCCACGTCTTCAAGACTAACTTCCTGAGAACCACGAAGAGCCGTGAGACATATGACGGTTTTAATAAAATGGTCATGCCGTCGTTCAATGTAATACAGAAACCGTGGGTCTTTAATATCGACCTGGTACTTATATAATTCATCAATCGCAGACTTTGCTGCTCCGGTTTCTATAAACGGTCCGTTAAGATCATATGACATTTCGTTGAACCGAGCAGATATAGTTTCTCCCAGCGCTTGACTAGCTTCTGCTGGCCGAGCAATAGATTTGTACTTGGCTGCTCCGAAAACATGTATGATTCTAGACATAAAGCCCCCGCCAATTGCTCCAGGTGGCATTGAATTAGCAATAGACGTTGGCGTAGTACCGCCGAGTATTGATAACAGCGGAGAGTGTAATGTAAGCTGCTCCTTTTTGAGCCGATAATCATAATCTTCTCCGTCCCATGCTTTAGTTAAAAACGTAATCATATCCAGAGAGTTTTGTCCGATGAATGTATTGAACTCAGAGGCACATATAAACATCGTGTGCGCGTCATTCGTATCCAGCTGGACTTCCCCAAGTTTCTCGATGTCAGTAAGTTCACCGGCTCTTTCAAGTCCTTTAAAGAAAGCTTCCTCTTCGTCAGTAGCCTCTTTTGAATCTCCCTCCATAGCGGCGATAAGGCCTTGGCGTGCGCCAGCCGTATCCGATGGGGCAAATCTAACTCTAGTTGAGGAGCGGAGGAATCTTTGGACCTCATTGATCGTAGTAGATTTTCTAACGCCGGGCGGTCCAACAAGGAGCACAAAGGTATTAGGATACACTTTGATCCTACCCAAGTTATAAAAACATCTTCGTCCAAGTGAACCTCCTGCAGCTGAGATTAAACTCCACACGTGAAAAATTCTAGGAGGCTCAGTGTCCTCCACATAATCTAAGTAAGTATTAACGAACTTGTTTTTAAGTTTAAGTTTCTCGTCCATGGACCGTGGCTGACCTAACTGGGTATGGTCATATCGTTCATGATCGGCGGGGGGTCAGGAAGTTTTAATGGCTCCCTTGTGGTGGGCAGCTTAGCTATCTCCGAGCGAAGGATGCCTCTAACTCTTGAGCCTTCAAGCGTCTGGAATAGTTTGTCAGTCATGGGTGAGATAGGGTTGATCTTGACCGTGATACCTGCACCTTCGGCACGACCAATCCAATACTCAGTACAGGCACGATGCCCCCAACGTCTGATCTTCTTAGGCTGGTCAACATCTTTCGAACAGTCCACACCATGCAGATGTATCTCGCCGTAGTTCTGTGTGTAGATTGCATAGGCGATTGCAAACGGCGCAAGGTTGTTCATGTAGTCAGTGCTGTGGTACTTGATTACTTCTTGGAGAGGATACCTTACGTGAAAACCTGGAGTGCCGAGGCCTGGTATAGAATACGCACGGCTAACCATTACCTTATAGGGGTGCATCCAAGGTTCTACCGTATCGCCCATAACTTCGTCGTACATTTCTAGGGGATGTTTCTCACGGTTGAATTCTAGGTCTTCAATCCACCAACCCATATCAACCCGGAAACCATGCTGCTCTAATTTGAACATGGTTTCTTTAAGCGCCCAGACTTCGTCAACTAAACTCTGGTAGAAATTATCATAGTTAGACAAAGACGGACCGCCGCCAACGATTGCTAATTTTTTCACCGCAGTTCTCCAAACATATGAGGTCGCTAAAATAATCTAAACGGGGAGAGGTCGTGGCGTAAGGGGATACTAAGGGCCTCTCCCCTAATTGACTCGCGTAGTTGTTGTCAGAGTTATGAGTCTCTATCCTCCATCAAAGCCAGAACATTAACCTGATCAAGTCAGGAATTAACTAAAGCTTGCAGCTGACCCGAGGGCAACTGCCAACGCATCAATTTCAGCACGTAGCTTTGTAGCTGTATGCGGAGGAATTTGATCGAAGTCAGGATGCGCTCCGGCTGATGCCCGCGTGACAACAGAAGGGTCAGGGATCAAGCCCTTGAGTAGTGCGATGTTTGCAGCGATCAACGTAACTGTTGAAGCACTGGAAGTTGAATTGACAGCAACATAGCCGCCGTAAGTTCCGCCAAGTTGATCAGACATTCGAATGTCTCCTTAAGTTTATAGTTCAGCTAGCTGGTCTAATGACCTAAATCATTTTTGAGTCTACCAAATTCTTTCCAACCTTCGCGAGAGAGTTTGAAGCTGTGGGCAACCTTTCCTCCATCGGAATGTTTATACGCTGGTACTTGAAATAGCCCGCCGGTTTGTAGTTGCTTAGCAACCAGAAAAATCTCCTTGTCGCCTTCCATGATGCGGGCTGTACCATTACTTACCTGCTCCTTCAAAAAGACAAAGATTTCTTCGTCGCTTAGCTCAGGAATTTCTGACATACCAATTCTTCTTTCGCTAAAATATCTTGTACGGTTGTAGCGCCCTGCTTGTAGCCGACCATTGAGCGTTTGCCCCACGATAATCCGAGGTCACATTCAACGGGGATGCTGAATGTACGTCCCTTAACTGTACAGGGTTCGCCCATTATTGTCAAGAATCTATCTACTGTATCGAAGTCACCGAGGTCCACCTGAAAGATGTTCGAGTCGTGCACTTGAAGCATTAGTTGCAGACCATTACTCTCAAGTTTTTGCTTGCTATCAATCTTTCGTTTCTCAGCATCAGCAAATTGCATTGCTACTTCGAGGCCAGACCTATAATAAGTATTACGAAGAGCCCGATTAATATTACCCGCAGTACCACCCTGTCCGAAGTAGCTCGATAACTCTCGTTGGAGGCCCTCGTCCCTTTCCATATCCCCAAAGAACAAGCGAGTACGATCACCGTAACAAGTAGCCAGATTCCCATTGTCAATACATTCCCTAACGCTGTTGCGGAACCAGTCAGGTAGACCGGGATACAAGTTGTATGTGTACGAGTCGATTAAACCCTGGCAAAATTTTGCGCACATTTTTATAGGCCATTGGTAACAGTCAGGTGCTAGTCCCATGGCTGAAGCTGTACCCATAACAGACTCGTGACCCATAACAATATACATTGTATAGCCAGCCATCCGGTAGTTAGCACCGTGCGTAATACGCTTAGTGTTCTGGCGCACACCCTTGATAGGATGGACAGCCCATGGGTCCTTAGCTTTTGCAGCATCGACAATCTTCTGGTAAGGTTCCTTGTAAAAGAATGAAGCATGGACCGAGTGTGTATCCCGATCATCAGTTACAACCTTAATCATTTCAGGGTCTTCACACTCATGTGCGACAAAGTAACTATCAGACTGTGAGTAATCCGCATCGCCAATCATCTTACCAGGATCAGCCACAAGCATATCGCGCATATCATCCGGAATGTTTTGACCATTGGTGCCGACCCAGAACATGTGCTGCTTGGAATTAGTTCTTCCAGTCTCAGTGAGCATTGCAATCTGGTACATCAGTCGGCCATTCATAAGCTTGGCCTCGCCGTACTTAGTCATATTGTTTCGGGACTTCTTGTATTCCCATATCTTGTCAATGACTACTGCATACAGTGGGTGCTGCAAACGAATGAACTTGAGCATCTTCTCGTCAGCACTACGTTCTTGAGACTTGTTCTTACCTCTAGATTTAATAGGCTTGGCACCTAGTACATCGTAGATCAAACTGGCCACTTGTTCCGAGGACATAGGGTTAAACTCTTGATCGTCAACCATCGCCCGTACATCAGCTAATGCTTGATCAGCTTTCTTTGATAGGGTCAAGTAGTAATACATCTGTCGATCAGAGTTAGTCCTCAACCCCCGCATGGACATAGCCAAACACCAGCCGAGTTGATCGGTAAACTCTTGTGAGTAATTCTCTCTTGCCCAACCCATGTTAGACAGCGCCATAGTTTCCATCAACCAGAACGAACTTGCTAGTGTATTGTGGCAGTCTAATCCATTGTACCGCCAGTACATTTCCAAGCCTATCTTCGTCTGTGGAATTCTAATCTGCTTTTCACGTTCCGCCTTGGACTTAGTCTCCCCTTTGATTTCGTCTTTCCAGTAACGTATGTAATCCAAGGCCATTGCAGATATAAAGTTGAGTGTCTTGGGAGCCTCGGTCCAGATAGAATGGAACAAGTGCATCGTGTCAATGAAATAGTTGTTGAGCGGAACCCGAAAGCGGATGAACCATGCGCTATCATACATTCCGTTTTGGAGCACCTTAGGCACCGGATTTGCATTGACCTCCCGGGCCACTTCCCAAGCGAGGACCTCAAGCTTTGCGTCCTCCCAGTATATTCCACCCTCAGCTAACGGATTAACAAAAGGTATAACAAAGGTATGGATACTACCATCTGGAAGTAAGCAAGAGTAACCAACACACGTGATAAATCGAGCTGCCGTTTCAACATCTGATGATATAATAACACTTCGATTAGCGACTTCGAGCAGACGAAGAAGATCAGCACGACTGCTACAAACAGTGAGCTGGAACTTAGGGTTGATGCGTTGAGCATTATCGTGCCACCTTTTTAATTTTTTCATATCGTGGAGGTATATCCACGAATAAGATTTCTGCCAGTTTAGTTTAAGTATGTCATCAAATACCAATACAGGAATGCCGCGCCAACGATATACACTACCACGGCAAGACATAAGAGAGGTATGATCTGCAAAGAATTTAAGAGAAGCTGGTGAGTTAACGACAATATGTGTTGGCTTGACTCTCTCAACCAAATCATCTATAGCCTCCTTAGCTTTACCCATCAGGGCTGGGTTCACGTCCCATAGTTTCTGTGTACGTTTATACCACAGTCCTGGGACACGTTGTTCTAATGATGTAAAAAATACTGTAGCCGGGTTGATGTCAGCTTTGAACATGAAGTTCTTAATCATGCTCTGCTGTTTTTGGGAGAAGTTACTTGGCCCAAACCAGATGGTACGTGTTGTCATTTGTTTCTTGCCCAGTTGAATATGTTATCGTACCACGTATCAGCTTTACGAAAGTTGTCTGCCGCCTGCTTGCCAGGATCAAGCTCATCTTTAAGTTCTTCAGGACTAATATCGAACCCTAGTTTCTCAGCTACGAGCGCAACACTAGCCATACAACGGCCACAGTAAACATCAAGCGGGGGCGCACCAAAGAAGTAACCTACGTTACGTCCACACTCTTGACAGTTTACCGGAGTTATGTTGAACTGGTTAGTCATGGAACATAAGCCACATGTAGAACACAAAGATCAATAGGGCCAGGACTGCACCACCGACTTGTAGTACAAACCAGGCTGTGACAAAAAACTCAAACATTACCCACCTCCGTTGCTGTGTTGGCCTCAAGGGCGGCGATGCAGATTGCTATGGCTGTTGTGGTTGCATACGCATGGATTGAATCACCCTCTACGCGTCCGTCCTGAAACAGCCAAGCAGTCTCTAGGTGTTCTGTTTCTTTTGTGTCGCCTACATTTGCAATGCAATAGAACCACCCATCCGGTATCAGCGTCACGGCTGCGTCGATTGAGGCGGTGTAGTCGGGGCGAGTGTTTTTTGCCCTCCAATATTCGGATGTCTCTTTCTCGTATTGGTCAGATAAACCCGCGCATGGTTCACAAAACCCCCGATAATCAGGAAGCTGAATACTCAAATCGCGTATTGTGGTTGCAGCCTTCCCACATGAGTCGCAGACAGTTGTATCGTAGGCGGTGGATGTTCGAGGCGCTTTGCCCCACCCAAACTCATCTGGGTATTCTGGCCTTTTGTTTAGGGAGTCAAAGATCAATCCTTCCAACTCCCGATCAGGCCCGGTTGCGGCGCGTAGGCGGTCTGTGAGGGTGGTCATTAGTCGCTCCCTATGGCCTCAAGTTAAAGTAACCCCGACCTGCTAAGGCCGGGGAGGTAGTGTTTACTTCTTTACAGCTTCAAGAGACCCGTACGCTTGCGCCAAACTTAGCGCCGCTTGTGCAAGGTGCATTGCATCACCGGGTTTGTCTGCTTCGGCTGATCTTTTTGCCAGTGTTTCAATTTTTTCTTTTAAATCACTCATGGGTTTTAACTCCATTTCGTACACCTTGATTCCCCCAAGGTGCTAAGGGGTCTTAATATCGCCAGTTGGTCCTTTCTTTTACGTCGGCGGAGCCAGGATGTTGGGTATGAGGTAACAGCCTGACCATTTCATGAACAAACTCGTGTATCTCGCCGCCGTCTGATATGGACGCTAGGGCGTGGACTGGATCTTGTTGTGACGACTCGCCAAACAACATCGCGTGAAGGCCCAAAACCATTGAATTTAGTGTTGCGTTAGTGTCTTGGGTAGATGTGGTGGGTACATACCCCACTGGACGACTGGACATCGCGGTCGAGCCGTACAGGGACGTTGGGCCTTTTAGTTTATCGGCGGTCATTTATTCGCCCTCCAGTGCTGCGCGTATCTGTGCCTTTTCGTCGTCAGTTGCCATAAACCGCCAACAATCATGGCACCCCTCAACGGAGTCTAAAACCAACACCAAAGCCTCACGCAGCCGCTCGTTCTCTGCCTTGTAGTCAGGCTCTTGGGTGGTGTTGCCCACTTTCCGCCCACCACATTTACCGCAAACGACAATCGTTATGTTGCTAAGTCTCTTGCCAATCCAGTTATGGATACACCCAGGCTCTTGGGTGGCTGTGGTGTCTCGGACAAGTTCAATGCCTAGAATGCCTGCGGCTTTGTCGGTCTGTTCGTCAATGGTGGTCATGTTTCTCTCTCCAGTGCTGCGTTAAATCTTCTCGTTCAAGATGGAACGCTTAGCTGCACGAAGCATCTGTATCTGGTTCCAGCAATCCATCACAGGATTATGTGCTTGATCAACTAAAGGGTACTCGGGGTGAGTTTCTTTGAAAGCTGACACAGAGATGGAACCCAGGCCAGTTTCGAGCAGGGTGTAGCAACACCTAACTGCATCATGCCTGAATGGGAATTTCTTACCTGCCACTTCGTACAGGTGCTCAAGGATGGGGATATCAAACTTAACATTCCGCACCCAAAGTCTGATATCTTTCTCAGTACAGTTCCGCGTGCTGGTATTCAAGCAGGCATTGAAGTTTTGACAGAAACTATTTATGCTAAATACCCTGCGATGCTGCTCAGCAAATGCCCATGATCTGACTGCTGGGGATTGCTTGAACCACCAATCAAGCGTAGACATATCAGCACGCATACCGTTGTCTAAACATTCTTGCGTATCAATAAACCAATGACAGTTTGGGAAAGCATTTTCGCTAGCAGGCAGTGGCATAGGCTCGTCGCTGTGCAAATCAAACGGAACCAACGCACAACTAAGGGGGGCAGCTCTCGTACGAATTGCAACCGTTTCGAGATCTAACATGAAATGCTTGAGGCTCATAGTTCTAATCCTTCAGTTAAAAATAAACTAAAAAAAAAAAAACGGGGGGAGCCGTGATAGGGATCAACTCCCCCCGTTAGATCACGCCCGTTTATGCACTGGGGGGAGGCGTGATCTTGTTGCGGTTGATGTTACAGTAAATCCGATCTTTGTCGTTCTTATCGGCACGATGTTTGATCGGAGCTGTGAACTCATGACCGGCATAGTTAGCAATAACTTCTGCCAACGAGCCAGAACATTCAAAGCCTGTATCAACGATGAAAGCTTTAAGCCAACCAAGACCCACAAGAGGTTCTTCAACGTTGAACATGAAAGCTTCATTGTGGCTCTTGCCAATCCAATCATCAGCTTTGATATTCGGATCAATCAAAGCCATGACATCGACAATTTCCAACTCGATAACAACTGCGGGCTTTTCGTTAGCACCCAGCTTATCAAGCTTAGCTTCTTTCACGCGGAAATGCATCAAGCCTTCCGGAGTATTCTCCATCCGTTTTTCTTCGACTTGATCCATGTCCACGCCAGCAAGATCGGCAAGACTAAACGTTTGTTCTGACATAAGCATAACTTCTTTTCTGTTTGTAGTACTTGTTTGTACTGGTTGAGTTAGGAGGGGGGAAGCTTAGTCAGCTGTGCTTTCCAACATAAGCTTACCGTCCTCGGTTTCCCGAATTGAATCAACTTCAATCGGGTCACTGTTGTTTATCGAGAAACAAACAACAGCATCCATGTCCGTGCTTTCAGCGGCCTTACGAATAAGTTCGCGCACGGTAATTTGTCCAGTGTTCTCTGACAATGTGTTAATCCTTCTTCTTATTGATAGCTTGTAATGCGTTAAGACTAATTGCTTCTTTAGGTTTCGCCTTAGCAACGATAGGCGTAGCTTTCTTTGGCTCAGGTAAGTCGTCCGCAGTTAATTCCCCCGGACCAAAGAACTTGAAAGCTTCCAAGGGAGCACCAGTAGGTTTGATGTTCACCCTGTCAGCAATAGATTGGAATGTGATTTCATCCCACTTGTAAATAGCAGGCTTAACCAAGCGTCCACCACCATCGCGATCAGCTTCCGCGCGGGTATCAATTCGGTACTGTTCACCTACCATTCTAAAAAATAATATTTCAGAAAACTTGTCGGCAATACGCATGGCATGTGGACCTGACGTAGACTTAATCTGCATACGTGACCACTCAGTTGTTTGCTTACCATCAGCCCCAGTTTTCTTTTTGTCGTACTTATCTTGGTGTCCAATCACAATCATGTGACAAGGGAACCCTCTGATAGACGAGATAAATTCATCAGCCATCATACCACACCAGCGATAACCATCCCAATCAGATACAACCTCGGTTGCCGCACTAAGGTCAATCCCGTTCTCGATACTGTAACGGAAAGCTAGTGACCAGCTCAACGCAGTCCAGCTATCAATTACCAACACATCGTTGTAAGTTAGCAAGCTTGGGTCAACCTTGACGAAAGTATGTTCAGGCTTTGCAGTCTTGATAGACATCTGCACAGTCTTCTTAGTCTCATTCCAGATGAAAGGCTTACCACGTTTCATAAATGCCATGAATACACACATGACTGCACGGTCTAATGTATCAACGATGTTGACAACACTAACTTGTTCTTTAGCCTTCTCACTAAGGTTAGTTAGTATGTGCGCCCCATCATCACCATCAAGTACGATCATGTTATACCCTGCTTCCGCAGCAGTACCAGCCCACCAAGTTTTCTTAGACTTAGGTGGTCCGTAAGCTAGGACACGTATCTGAAAGTGTTCACCACTGGCAGTCATTGTGTTAAGACTTGGCATTATCTATCCTTCAATGCTTTGTTGAGAAATTCGTAAGAGTCTTCAGTAATCAAACCTTCGGCGACCATCGCGTCTAAACTACCTTGGCAATGCTTCAAGGTTTTAACCAAGAACTCTACATCAGACTGCGCACGCTCAAGTTCTTGTTGATCCTGTCGCATCTGTTGGTACTTGACAACAGGCAGCATGGTCATGGACAGGTGTGCAGTCTGTTTAGCTTCCATTACGTTGGAGCTGAACTCTGCTTCGACACTACGCAGTTCTATATTATGCATACCCGCAGTATCATAGACAGCTTCCTTGACCTTGTCCTCGAAAGCTTGCTTAGGCAGGTTGCTGTCCCCGTAGAACTTAACACCCAGCACATTGTAGAACGTATGCATCTGTTTCTTAGCCATTAATTAGGTCCCTTGTACCATGTTCCAAAAGGTCTGTAATACTTACGCTTAAACCTGAAAGCGAAATCAAATAGATACCTACAGGTCGGAGTGTTCCAGTAGAACAGAAGGACAAAACGTTTACGTGTACCCTCGCCGTGGTTAAAACGTATCATACAAACCTATACTTGTCTGATTTGGGTAAGGCTGTATGCCCCATCTTCCAAATTTGTTGATCCACCAGGTTCCAATAACCCACCATATCTTCTACAGTAACACCGTGGACACGAGCGATAGAATGAATAAGCTGTTTATAATTAGGCTTAAAATCATCCTGACCTTCGTACTTGATAACCTCATGACTTTCCTCACGCTTCCAGGTTTCTATTGCTGTAATGTAGTAATGCCACAATGCTTGACAAGCATCATCGCGAACTAACTTACCCTCAGGGAATGTGATACTAGGCCAGTTAGGCGCAAACATCACAATGTTCTTAGGCATCTCAGAGTTAAGTACCATAGAAAACTCCATAAATTACGCCGACGATAGCTATGATAGCTAAGAGCCATAACAATTTTACTGCCCGACACATGGGTTCATCTTCGTACTTGCCGCCAAAGATCATCATGCTGCTAAATCCAAATCAATTTCCAACCATGGATCAAACTTATCATCCCGATCAAGCGCGCTGTCTTGACCTGACAATATCATGGTCTGAATGGTTTTCGTATCCCTAGTTTTACATATGTCAAAGTACTGGCAAACAGTATTAAAACTAGTGCATGAACCAGGGTTGCGAGGGAACCATTCAAGGTTAATGAAAGTCTTTAAGTTCTCAAGGTTGATGAACAACAATCTAGCCCAGTCTTGTACATCTTCCGGGAACTTGGTGAACTCATAGGGCCTGATAGCTGGCTTCTCTATGTCAACATAAGCTGACAAGTAGGTCACATCTAACTTGCTAATAGTCTGCCCCAGCACACTCTCTAACACCAACGCATAGGGAATACATTGAGTATCCCACATGTAAACTGATGTCATATCGTTGAAGTTTCTACGGTGGGATTTGATATCAACCACCTTATACATCTGCTCCAACATGTTGAACAGGATAATATCAATGAACCCAATGTAGACTACTGGCACACCAGGGATTATCTCGTAGTTCAGATTGATCCTGAACGGTACTTCGATAGCAGGTTTAGTCACACCCTTGTGAACTATGGTCGCAATCTCATACTCTAACATACCACGATTGCTATGTATAAGAGCCATGAGTGTAGCGTAACCAGCTTCTAATGTTCTTGGTTCATTATCTTTCGGGGGAATAGTTAAATCAAACTCCATCATGTATGCCATGATAGCAGCTTCTTCATCATGCTTGAGCAAGTACTCTTGATAACCAGCATGTAAAGCTTTCCCAACCATGGGAGGTATACCCATATCAGATCGGGGATGATGGTAGAGTTTACCAAACTCGAAACGGCGACCACAAGAATTCAAGGTGTTCATGGAACTGTGTGATACACGTAGTTCCCAGCCACCTTTCTTATCGGACGTGAGTTTGTAAGGTATAAGTGGCTTACTCATATCAAACTAAACCCTTTCATCAGATCATCAACTTCATTCTGTGTGACCTTAGCATCATCACGTTTCTTGCGGCGACCATCCTTCTTGACTATGGCAACTCCGTAAGATTCCCGTAGACCTCTAACCATAATTCCGATGTCCTCGGGGGCCAGCAAATCTTTGAGATTCGGGTCCGTAGATAGCGAGAGCATAACATTACGCACACTCTGTGCCACCAAATCTTTGTCTGTAATGTTAGCTTCGAGAATATTGAGGGCTTCTCGTATAGCTTCCATTCCAGGCTTATCAATTTTCTCAGGCTGCGATGGATCATTAAAAGCTTCCGCAGAAGTATCGGGTGGTGGCGCAGCTGCGGCTTGGCTGAAAACTTCTGTAGATTTCTGTGTAAGAACAGGCTTTGCACTGAAATCTAATTTCGGTTTAGCTCCGGGGACCAAAGCTTTCGTCGTCTGGTCGACGCCTTCGGAAAGTATTTTTGCTTTACTTGCGCCAAAGTTAAGTTTGGGCTTAGCGGGTGTCGCAGATGCACTGGTCTCGTCAGGCGCTTTAGCCTTAACTTGTAATGCGGCAAGCGGATTGATTCCATTACTCATTCCTTATCTCCCCCGCCAAGAGCTACAAACTCTGCGGCTAATCTATCTAAAGGTTCTTCGGTTTCAACTCGTCGTAACTTAACAACGAACTCCCCGAAAGAACCCTCAACTAATTGAATGTCCATAACCTTCATACGAAAAGGTTTAATGTGTGCGCCACGATCAAGTGCAATCTGGCGTAGACGAGTCAAATGTACACGCATGTTATCAACAAACTTAGTTGCTGTGCGTTTATTACCTTTGATATTAAACTCGTAATCAACTCCAGTATAAGACACCTGACCTTCGGTAGTCTTACGCATGAAGTCAACTACTTGTTTCTTTGCAGGTGACTCGTAGGGCATACGTTATTTACCTAAGCTAAGTGCTTCACTGACACGGTTGTGCCAACCTTTGAGGAAACGAAAGCGTTTGAGTTTTGGAGGTTCAATACCCAGCGCGGTTGCAATATCGCTAACGCTTTGATTAGCTAATGCGTCCCGTTCGTTAGGTAAAATAGCTTGAAGCCTCTCAGTATAAGCACTCCAAGCCTCAGAGTTTCCTTGCACCAGCTCATTGTAATACCTGCGCCAGAAGTACTCGTACTTTTCTACCAGCTTAGGCCCCTCTTGTAAGGCATTAACAAATCCTGTCTGAGTTTTGGCACCCATCAATCCATCTTCTTCACCGGCATCAGCACCAGGTATAGTATTGATTGCCTCTTGAAAGAAACGGATAGCCGGGTTAGGCCCCAAGTTAATGGCGCAAGAGTACATACCAAGTAAGAGCCTAGGAATAGAATTATCAATCAACGGCAGCTTCAGCGTTGTAAGTACGTGGATCAACGTATCCATCCGGATCACGTCCCAATAATACTGGCGATATATCCGATAAACACTTTCTCGCAAATCAGGGTCATCTTCTTGGGCGCAGTCTCTAAACTCTGCGGCAGATAATGGTACGTAGTTTTCCGCTCGCATGAAGTTACAGTGCGTCACGTATCTAACACCAGCGTAGGTTCCTTGATCTGGATCATCAGGGTGATCAGAGTAAACCCAGCCACCCTCTGACTCTATAACAGTGTCAGTCAAATCCTCGAATAACAAATGCTTAATGTTCACGCCGGTGTTCCTTTTGAATGTACAAACCATATTGGTGGATCACGTCTAGTCCACATAGGCGGTGTGATATCTTTCCGCCAACGTGCAGCTAGGTAATGGTGATAAGCGTCGGGCAATGCTACATCAGTAAAGTTAATACCTAACTCATGATTGTATGCAGCATTTACAAAGTGAATAACAGGTTCGGTATTTGGTGGAAAATTACCCATAACTTCTTCGTTTTGTGAGAACGGGTAAAGTCCTTTGATAACTTGTTCTTGTTTATGAACTCTAGCATCAGGGAAACGCATAGCGCGTTCTTCAATTAGCTTAATGCCGTAGTCTGCCAACCACATGAAATTGACATAGGTTAGTATGGGCCATTGAACTATTGGATCATCACGCAGTTCGCCACCAAGTTTTCCAAGCATACCTTTGCAATAGAAGTCACGATGGCGCGCAGTATTAGACATAAGCCTGGCTACTGTTGTAATAGCTTTATGCAAACGTACATCGTCTAGGTGGGAAGCTGCTATAGCCGTGGAGTAGTCTGTGACTAAGATGTTCATGAATTAAAATGCCTACGTTTAAATGGGCTAACCGAGCGGAAGGATTGAGAGCTGCTAGTCTAGAACTAAGGGGAGAACTAAGACTGATAACTCTGAATTGAGAAACTCCCAATCCCTCTTTGCTCGGCTAAAGCCTCATGACTATACACGAAACTGAACTAAAGTCAAGTGAAATCTTTCACCTACGTTTCATTATGCTTTTCTATTTGCCCGCGAATAGCAGCTAATTCGACGAATGAATCAGCAGCCTTGCGAAGTTCTTCTGCAACGTAGTTTGTGCTTGTCTTGATAGAAGATACAATACGCACGATTTTACCACGCCGCTGTAGTTCTGTTACTAGGTAAGTAAAATCTCCATCACCAGTAAACAGCCAGACTTCATCACACCATGCACTAGCAACTAACGCATCAACGGTAATCTCTATGTCCATGTTGCCTTTGATAACAGTGGTGTTTTCCTGCTCGAAAATTTTCGCAGGTTTTTTAACTACTGACCAGCCATGAAACTCTAGGTAATCAAGTAACGGTTTCAACGGGTTGAATCCTGTATCTACGTCCTCACGTATGGCCGTGTAGTAGCTGAAACGACAACGGTTTAGTTGGCCCATTTCCTCCACGTGGTATTCTTTGATAAACTCTTGCAGTGCTACGTAATCAATCTGCAAATTCAAATCTTTTAATGTGCTGTAGAAGTTAGCAGCATCAATATGTACGGAAATATTATTAGTCATGCGTAATCACCTTTAAATACCTGTATCAGATCATCAAGAAGTTCCATCTTTGCTTCCTCTTTAATCATTTGTAAATGGTCATACTCAATATTTTAACTGGTGCGGTATCTTTCAGCCATAATTTCTAGGCATCTTATAATCTCTTGAACATCCATCAGTTCAACACCCTCGGTTCTGGCAACAGTGGCTCTACAATCTGCCCACTATCCATTAAGTTAATAAACGATTGAGCTTTCTCGTCAAGCGTCTGCCCTTTAATACGTTGTGACTTGAGTGCAGTAAGTAACGCTCGATCATTGCACATCAGAACTACTTGTTCACGCGCTCTAGTAACCGCAGTGTATAGCCACTCTCTGCAAAGCATTACTGCATTAGCGCTATGCATTGCAATTACAACGATAGGATATTCACCACCTTGAGACTTGTGACAGGTAAACGCATAGGCGTGGGCTATCTTGTTGTAATCACCTACACTGGATAGTCGAGTTTCTACGTTGGCATCTACATCGCCAAAGCGTATTGTAGTGATATGACTGGCTTGCCGTTGGTTCTCGTCCTTAGCATCCTGCTTATCATCTTTAGTTGGTTCAGCTTCATCTTTATCGTTCATTATATCATCAAGAAAGTCTGCTTGATTGAACGTAGCTTGGGTATCGTGCATTGCCATTGTAGAAGTGTTAGCTGCATCGCCACCCCGGAACTTTCCATTGGCAGTCATATCAGTAACAATACCAATCTGTCCGTTGGTCAAACCTAAGTCACTATCGTTCTGCAACAACATAACTTTGTCGCCAATAGCTAACATAGTGTGACCACGTGAAGCCTTAACTGCGATACGTCTGTTAAGTATGACACCGGAAGTAGGGTCTTTCTTTGGCGGGTTAAAATACTGTGAAAGGTATTCGTTCAAGTGTACTTGACCTAACACGCTAGTATTTTGCGGAACAATCAACGCGTCAACTAAGGGATCAAACTTCCCTTTCTTATGCAAGTGTTGAATAGCTCCGAGAATATGAGTGCTTGCACCGATAGAACCACCGGGCAAATCTAAGATTGCAAAGTGTTTATTATCCTTGAGGGGAAATTCGCCTTTAAGAATACGGTGGGCATTTGCAATGATTGGGTTGTCTAGTGCTTGCCGGTGAATAGTTTTCAATTCAAACTTAGGCCATTTAAGCATGGCGAAAGGAAAGATTGATCTATCCTGTACAGGCGGTAACTGGTTTAGATCGCCAATCATAATGAACCTGCAATCCTTTTTAGATGCAGCATAGAGTTCATGCCACAATCTAATAGGAAGCATTGAGCTTTCATCTATAACAATGACATCGTATGGAAGTTTGTTTTGGGCAGTGAACGAGGGGCGGAACATTTTACGTTCTTCGTGCCGTTGATTTTCCTCGTTGAAATATTCTTCCATTACTGGAGCATACCCAAGTAACTTATGGATAGTTGCACAAGTATTATGGTATTCGCTAGGGAGTGCGCGTTTCATTTGTTGCACGGCGCGTCCGGTAAAAGCACAGAAAGCTATAGCATAAGCCTTTGCATTTTCAGACTTAGTTAAGCCAGTAGTGTTCAAACTAATCTCTCGGATAGAGCTTTCAATGCGTTTGATTATCTTACGCATAACTGTAGTTTTACCCGTACCAGCCGCACCGATTAGACAAAAACTATGCGCCCAAACTGCGCCTTCAATAGCTGCATTTTGCCACTCATCGTAATCGAGTTCATCATCGGAAGTTTTAACGGACAATACATGGGCTTGCTTTACAGTTGCATCATGTAATGCAGTTTCCGCAGCGGCAGTGAGAGCCGCGTCTGCATCCGTTTGATCAACGAACTTTTGTTCTTTGTTGATCGTGGTTTCTTGGGCGTGGGTTGTTTTCTTTGTGAACCCGGAACCATGGAAGTTTGGCGGAGCGGTGCCAATTATCTTTGTTTTTGTTTTGGGTATTTGTAATTTGAAAACCATTTGTTTATCCTTAATTGTATCAAGTAATGGTGTTAGTTAGGCACAAGTTGACGTAATTGTCAAGTGTTTTATTTGGTTACTGTTCGCTCATTAGTTTTTCAAATGCAGTTTCGTCACGCTTTGCGTAAGCTTTGTATCCACCCTCTTTGTGAGTACGTTTCGGATCATGGATACCGAAGTTATACATCAAGTACATCCAATGGAATTTGTGTTCCATGTTACCAGTTAAGTGGTGTTCGATTACGTGGCTTAGCTCATGCAAGATTGTATCTTGCTTGTCGTGTAAAGGAACTTCGGAACTTTCCTCGAACACGGCAGGGTGTAGTTCAATCTCGTAGTTTGTTTCTAGCAAGTGGCGGTCTAGTTGTTTCTTTGAGATTGCACGACCAGCACAAGAGACTAGGCGGTCGTTTCTACGGACAGTTATTTGCGTAACCTGTTCTATAAAGTTGTCGCAATCTACAATATCACGATGCAATGCAATACCGTCTAATACTTGATTGAATAGATCAAACTCTATTAGTATTTCTAAGAGCGGAGTAGGTTTCTCGGCTTCAAGTTTAGCTTGTTGGCCTAACTTGAAAGCGTCAAGCATACTAGACTTTGGTAAGTCCGGCTCTGTTGTTGGTTTGAATTTAACCATTTGCATTTTCCATCCGTTTTTTAAATTCAGTGTAATTAGATTCTTCTAAATCTGCTAAAAGTTTCATGTCACGATTAAACTGTGCGATGCATAAATCGCGCCAGTTTGCCCCAGTTGCCGTTAGTAGGTTAACCGCTTCTATTGTGTTCGCAGTTACGAAGATTTTACCTGCTTCAGTTCCGTCCTCGAATACGATTGTATCACCACGTTTTAATACGGTTTTATAGTCTGCAAAACGTTTGATCTGATACGCGCCATTCTCAACGTCGAGAACTTCTATTACTAATTCGCCAGGTTTATACATTTGTTTTAATCCTTAAAATTTAATGTTAACCGTACCAGTTGTTGAACGGGATTTGGTTTTGTTCGGGTCAATATCTTCAAGTTGTAGTAATCTACGATTTGTTTCTTGTAGTTTGTCCGCATCCATTGGCAAGTTTGCATCTATTGCGAAACCCTCCATTGAACGATTAAATTGTTCTTGTTCGGTTAATCCTTTAGGGCGTGCTTGTGATCTAAATGAACTATGGCCCACGTATTTTTCTTTAAGTACAAGCATCTCGTAGTAGTCTACGTTTCTAGAAAGCTTACCTTTTCGGTGCTCGTCGATTACTACAGTGTTAAGGGTTTTCTTGAGCAAGTTATAAAACATTTGCGGATCATCGCCCACGGCTTTTAGTATCTCGGCTTGATCTTCACTCAACAATAAATCAAACTTCTCGTAGCGCGTGATCTGCTTGGCTTCGAATACAGTTAGGTATTGACGCATAACTTGGTTTGCACGGATTATAAGGTCCAGGTTGGTATCGGCCAGTTTGTCGAATAGGTAAGCTTTCTGCATGATCCAAACGAATTTGCCCATTTTATCAGTTTCGTATTCGACCGGGTTATGATTTGCCAGGACGTAAGAACAAGCATAAACGAAGTATCCACGCGGGTCGTTTATCATTAGTTTGTCTAGGTGTTCGCTATCAGTCTTAAGCCAGTGCGGTGCCGGGTTGCTGCAAATATCGTATAGTAGATAGTCAAAAGCTTTCGCCTCCCCGTACATCTCAACCGCCATGGCAGTATGGAGCATGTTAGATTGCCCAAGCTTCTGGCCGGTTTTGCTGCAATACCTGAAACGTAGATCAGCTTCATAGGTTGAGCAAAACTGCTCAACTTGCACGGTTGCAAAGAACTGTTGATCCCTGGCAGCTTGTTCGATATCCGTTGTCTGTTTTGCGATTAGTTGCGGATCAAGTCCGCCTAGGATTAGCTCAACCGTAACAGCGGAGCTAGGTTTCTTAGGTGATGATATCATGTGGTAGATTCCCTTACTTTAGCCGATGGTAGGTTCCTTGGTTGCCAAACTGTTGCCTAGTGTTTCACGTGGAATAGGTTGCGATTGTACCACGTGTGGATAGGAGTTTGACAGCGGAGCCGAATTTGTGTTAATTATAACCTTGATTAATCCCTGACTATGACACACTTTGATCCATTTGTCAAGTGTTATTTCATGTTATAAGTTAATTAGTTTTGAAAGTATTTCCTTACAATTACATTACAATTACATTTCAAGGAAATTACGCTTTCACTGTTTGAGGGGTGTCCTATATTTAATGGGGGTGTAAGTAATGCAGATGTCCATACCTTGTAAGGGAATAGGTGAAACTACAACTAGCCCTCTATCAGTCTTATATATAACCCCCCCTATTTGAAAGAATGTAAGTAAATGATTACTTAGAACCACAACTTATGGACATATAGATTACTTACACGGGACATAAGCATTAAGGTGGATCATCCCTGAAAAATAAAGTCTGTCCATTGTAAGTAATATGAAAGTAACGTGTAAGAAATTCCTATGTAATGAACTTGTAATGGTTGCAAATGAAACTACAGTTTCAAAACCAAACTAATCGTTGAACATAGGTTTTAATTTAAATTCAAATAAACATGAAACAACGCTTGACACGTCACATCTTATACATCATATTATCCCAGTTAGTTGCAATTCTGCTTCTAATGTTTGCAAACC
>Ga0075108_10000342_pt1 | contig 28029 bp, 45 predicted proteins | sample AntAceMetag02UK1_FD_69797 | JGI IMG/M metagenome (GOLD analysis project Ga0075108, IMG submission 69797) | Saline lake microbial communities from Ace Lake, Antarctica - Antarctic Ace Lake Metagenome 02UK1 | ecosystem: Environmental > Aquatic > Non-marine Saline and Alkaline > Saline | place...
GTCCGTTATCTCGAAACTGGGGATCGACGCGGACGGCGTGCGGCGCGGGAATAACGATAAAGCGGATATGAAGATTGCTAAGTTGCAGAGGCAGCGGCGGCGGACGCGGGCTAATATCCGTGAAAAGCGCGGAGCCGGGGAGTCTGTGGCGGGTTTGCCGTCACGGGTGAATAGGCTCACGGAACGTATCCGTAATCTTCGAAAGGGGTAATCATGTCTGGGCTAAGGGGCGAGTTAGCCAAGATTGACCCGCTAGTCGGCGGGTCTAGGTGTCACTTGTGTGAGGTGCTCCCACAGTTAGAGGAAGACGACCGGGACGCTTTGGCAGAGGCACTAGAATCTAGGGCATTACACGCGACGATGATTTCCAAAGCGTTATCGAACATTGGTCAGTCAGTTAGCGCCGGGTCTATCCGTAGGCACCGGCGTGGGGATTGTATGGCTGGCAAGTAGACGTAGGTAGATGCGCGCGCGCGTCCCTACACGGTGGGGGAGAGGATCGGGGACCGCCCCTCTTCCGGTCCTTTCCTCCATCACCCTTATTTATAGCCATTAAACTATGTGCATGAGCGACGAAAAGGCACCGCCGGTAGAGGAACAGTTAGAGGCCGCTATGCTCGCGTATTTGCGCGAAAACTATGAGGGCGTGGCTCTTATCACCGGGTGGGTCATGGTCGCGGAGATCATGGACGCGGAAGCGGTGCCTGATCTCGTAGGTTTCGCGGCGGAGCATATGCCGTATTGGAAGATTAACGGTCTGATAGATGCTGGCCGGGACATTATTGCCTACGAGGAATACGCCGATGCCGATATTGAAGACGACGAATGAATGAGTTAACTGCCGCTATCGACTCTTTCATCCACCGGGTGGGAGAAATGACGGAGGCAGACCTTAATTCTGCGGTGGCGGCTCTTGAACGTGGGTTAATTCATGTAATAGTGGAACAGCATCTACGCCAAATTAAGGGCGTGTCGCACCTGCAACCCGTTCCCGATTCGTCACACTAGCCGTTATGAGGCGGATTCCTGGCGGGGCTATTGGGCGCGTGTTAGCGGACCGTGGCATGTGTGTTGATATGTCTGCGAGTATCTTCGACGCGACGGAGGGGCGAAACGTTTTGGAGGCGCTGAAGGCGTGCAACGTATGTCCCGTGGTGAAAGAGTGCGAGGATTTTGTTCGACCCAAAAGGTCTTTCTTCGATGGAGTGTGCGCGGGGAAGGTGTGGGTTGACGGAATCCGGGTTGATGTGTTCCGGCAGGAACCTTTACCGGGTGTGGGCGAGTAAACTAGTGGAATGACACCACTTCAGATGTACGCTATTGGTCTCCATGAACTTTATGTGGTGTTGATAGATGCGGGTTTCACTGAGGTGCAGGCAACCTACTTAACGGCGCAGAGGATGAGAATAGATGCCTAACGATAAAAAGCCTATGGAGTTTATGGAGTTCGGTTCGACGGGTCTGCGGCGTTCTGGCGGAACCGTTACCGAAGAATTTCTACCTAATCTTCAAGGCACTAAAGGGTTCAAGGTCTACCGGGAGATGCGGGACAACGACCCGGTTATCGGGGCGATGCTCTACGCGATCGATAAGGTGATCACCCGGCTGGAGTGGCATGTTGAGGGCGAGGATAAACGGACTGCGACGTTCGTGCAAGAGTGCCTAGACGACATGTCCGATTCGTGGGACGCGACGCTTCAGAACATTCTCTCCATGTTGGTTTACGGTTGGTCGTTCCACGAGATCGTGTACAAGATGCGTCGCGGGGAAACTGGCGACGGGCGCACAACGTCACGCTATAACGACAACCGGGTGGGGTGGCGTAAGTGGCCCGTGCGGGCGCAGGAGACGCTACAGGAGTGGATGATTGACGAGCGCGGGGGGATTCAGGGAATGGTGCAAACTGACCCCGCTGTGGGGGCTATGTTCCGTATCCCGATTGAGAAAGCGATCCTGTTCCGCACAACCACTAACCGTAATAATCCTGAGGGTTATTCGTTGCTCCGTAACGCTTACAGGCCTTGGTTCTATAAGAGGCGTATCGAGGAGATCGAAGCGATCGGTATCGAACGGGATTTAGCGGGTTTGCCGATGGCATATGTGCCACCGGAGTACCTTTCGAACACGGCTACCCCGTCGCAGAAAGTTGTGTTACAGGCGATCACAAACATTGTGCAAAATGTGAAACGGAATGAACAGGAGGGGATCGTTTTCCCCGCCGCTTACGACGAACAGGGTAACCGTATTTTTGACCTGACTTTGTTGTCGGCTTCAGGGACACGGCAGTTCGACACCGGTGCCGTTATCCAACGTTACGATCAACGCATTTCGATGTCGCTTTTGTCCGATTTTCTGCTGTTGGGATCAGATCGGGTTGGTTCGTTCGCGCTAGGCACAACGAAGGTTGACCTGTGGACCCTAGCCGTGGATTCGATTGCGAAGACGATCGCGGAAACGGTGAATCAGTACGCGATCCCGCGTCTGCTAAAACTAAACGCGATGCGGACCGACAAAATGCCGTACCTCACGTACGGTCAGGTTTCTAGTGTTGAACTGACAGAGGTAGCCGATTACGTAAGCAAGTTGGTTGGCGTAGGTGCAATCATGCCGGACAGGACGCTGGAAGAGCACTTGCGGACATTGGGTGACCTACCCGATGGCGATCCTCTCGTCTGATGCTTGTCTTTAAGGCGCGGCGGCGCGTATCCCCGGCCCTGAGGGCAGAGGACACACCTAGCGAGAAACGGGTAGCACAGAACCTTGTGCAGGCCCGTCGCGAGGTGGAATCGTGGATGGACCGCAATATGACCGCGCTCATGGACGCGATCGCTCACAGGCCGTGGACGACCGTTGCGGACATGATCCCTGACGACCCGTGGTTCAACTTTCAGGAGTATTTACAGGGCGAGTTGACGGGCGAGGCTATCGACGCGGGATTCCGTACGGTGGACGGCCCGGTGGGTAAAGCGAAAACTCCACTTCTGGGCTACGCGTTTGATGCGGAAAGGCCGGAGGCGGCGGCGTGGGCGGCACGCGAGGCAGGGAACCTTGTGACAGGGATCAACACGGAACAGCGGATGCTGATTCGTGATCTGGTTTCGCGTGGACAGGTGGAGGGGATAACCGTTGATCAGACTGCGCGGCAGATTCGGCAGGGCGTTGGTTTAACTAGCCAACAGTCCGGGTGGGTTGACAATTTTTATGATCGTTCCTTTTCGGATGGCATAAGGTCGGGCTTGTCTCCGGCGCGGGCGGGGGAGCAGGCGAGGTCTAAAGCGGCCCGGTATCACGATCAGGTTCACCGGTATCGGGCGCAGACAATCGCTAGGACTGAGGTCTCTAGGGCGTCTAGCGAAGGCCGTCAGATCGCGTGGAAACAGGGAATAGAGAAAGGGTTCATTTCCGCGAACGCTCAGAAAGAGTGGATCGCGGAAGCGGACGCTTGCGATATATGCTCACCGCGTAATGGCACTAGGCACCCGGTAAGTAAGCCGTGGCCGGATGGGGAACCTCCGGCACATCCGAACTGCCGTTGTGATCTTTTGCTCATACCTGAGCCGATTACTTCACAACAGCGGGGGGGTCTAAACATCCCAGATTTTGTTGCCTCTCTCCCAAAGAGAGTTGTAGACAGTTTGATTTTCTCTCAAGTAGACATATTGTCAGATTTTGTTTTACGAAGAATGGCCGAACAGGGAGACAGCCTTGACACCCGAATTAGAAGATTCATTGAACGAAGAAACAAGTTCGTTAGAGAAAACCGCCCAGAACAATCAGCAGTATACGAGGCCCGAACTTATCAGGAGAGGACAGGACTACGGTCTTACTCCCGAACAGAGCGAGATTCTTTCTCTGTATCTTTAGACGACGTTGATATCGAAGTTCAGAGCAAATATCTTTACACTCCGACAGACGAGATTCGCGATATTTTTCAGCGCGGCGGGATCAGTGCCCCGGATATGTATGAACTTCAGCCTGGGGAAGCCGCCGTGTTCCACCGGATTATTGCTGACGCTAAAAACAGCAACAAGTTCGGTGCGTCTGTTGAACTTTACGACGTAGACGATTATGCGGGTATGCGCCTGTTCTTGTCTAAAGACGGTGGGGCCGGGTTCGCTATTAAAGATGGTGACGAACTGGTATCCGTTTTCCGTGGGAACCCGAATCTGGCCGGAGTCGCGGACTCTATGGTGCATCTTGCTATACAGCAGGGGGCGCGTCGCGCCGATGCGTTCGACACGGTTCTGCCGCATATTTATGGGGATCACGGGCTTGTTGTGGTTGCCCGCACGTCTTGGAATGACGACTTCGCCCCTGACGGTTGGAATAAGAAACTTTTCGGTGCATTCAAAGATGGTGAGCCTGATGTTGTGTTCATGGCTTACAACCCGAATCATTATCTTGGCTACTTCCCCAAAATGGGGGCCACGTTCGGGAGCACTCAATACGATGAAGCCTACGAGTATACGAAGAGTCTATCGAAGTGGCTAGGAACCCGGCGTGCGTTAAGGGACGATGAAGCCGATAGGCGAGATTTAGATATTGATGTTCCTGATTCGTCTTACCGGGGCCAGCACCAAGCGCCGGGGCCGGATTATGGGGCGTCAATGAATGACGTGAGGGGCATGTACCCGGATGATTTCTATGACGGTAACGCATTGCGTCTCTACGGCACGGGGGACGATGTGGCGGATAGCGAATCTTTACGGGCAATCATGTTCGCGCGTAACGACCCGAACGCGATGATTACTGTTTACCGCGCCGTTCACCGTAATGTGGATGCGATCAATGACGGCGATTGGGTTACCCCGTCCCTGTCTTATGCGCGTCAGCACGGTGCTTCAAACTTGGGTGACGACTTCATCATTTTGGATATGACGGTTCCGGCTCGTAGTTTGTGGACTAACGCGGATTCGTTGAATGAGTGGGGTTTGTATCGCGGGACTAACGCGATTGATGCGGTTCCGGTAAAGGTGCGTAACGACACGATTTTCGATAACCCGTGGCCCACAATGCCCCCACACCCGCAGACTGGTTGGGCGATGCCTATAGACGACATTACGTTGCCGGACGGCAGGCAGGTCAAGATCGTTTCAAGCGGCGGTAGTTCCCGTGGCCCCGGTCTCTATAACGGTAGATACGTCATGTATGACGTGAAGACGGGTAACTACATGGGGCATATCGATTATCAGTTCGCGAAGGGTGAGCCTACTCTGATCGCGATGATTGAGGTTGACCCCGTGTACCGTCGTGACGGGATTGCGAGCGTGTTGGCCGCAAGATTGCGCGTAGAAAGCCCTCAGGGTCTTGACCCCGGAATGCTTACTGAAGATGGCGCTAAGTGGTGGGATCGGGTTAAAGATTTCGTTGGGCCAAAAACGTTGACCTTGGATGACGTTCTGAGTCAAGCCGACACGTTTTTCGATAACGCGCAGGACTGATGGTTGCGGGATTTCGTCGCTGAAGCGGAAAAGGGAATGCCCCCCGCCGTGGCGGAGGGCACCCTGTAGTTCCGTTCAGGCTACGCGGTGCGCCCCAAAGTCATTCGACTGGAAGCACGACGCCTCGTAGGATACGTCACCGATCTGATCGCAGTACACGTTATCGATTTCGCCTTTCACGAACCGCTTCACGCCCCGTGTGTAGACGCGGCGGACGGTGTAGGTGTCTGACGGGTCTAGGTCGATTTCGACGGTGTAGCCGTAGGCGACGGGGAGTACGAGGGTTTCGCCTGTGAATCGTACGCGTCCGCCGGAGATGGCGAGGACGGTTGAGCGACCGATCTGGTTGAGGATTTCTTGTGCTTGTGTGTTGTTCATGGTGTGCCCCTTTTTGTTGTGGTACCCGGTGTGGGTATGCCCCCATTATGCGCAGACTGAGACTGTACCTGTCAAGTGGAAATGCGAGATTCGCGGAAATAGTTTTTCGTACAGTCGTTCGGTAACGTCCCGTGACACTATCGTTATAAACATTTTTTGCGTATTGAGGGATTTGGACTTGACAGGGACAGCCTGAGTCTGCGCATAATAGAACCACGCCAACACGGGCGACAACCAAAGGGGCAAGACATGAAGACCACATACACCGCCACCGCAAAGACCGGCGAGACCTATACCCGCAAGAGTGAACGCGGCTACACTCACGCCGCGATCGTCACGCTTCCCTACCCCATGAGCGTGCATGTGAAGTTTTCTGGGAGTCGCGATCTGGCGGTCAAGGCGGGTAACGCTGTTGTGGCCCCGTCACGGTGGATGCGTCCGGGCATGGAGTCCTACGATCGCATCATGGCTATTCAGGCCGCTACGACCATTGAGATTGTGGAGGTGACGTCATGAGCGCGGTAACCCCAGCCGCGCGACGGGGGCTACAACTGATCGACAGCGGCCACCGCATGGAGGTCACGCGGCAAATGATGGATCGTCTCTCGCGGGACGGGCTGATCGATTTTGATCTGAGTGTCGATCCCGTGCAGGGATGGTATGTGACCAATAAGGGACGGGAGACTATGTCATGAGCGTTATCGATTCCGCACTTTGCACCGTTTCCGGGTGGTACTGGTATTGCGACGCGTGTGATACTCACGGGAACGCGGACGGAGAAGAGGAAGCCCGATACGTGGCGTGGGCGCACGAGGAATACCAGAACGTCCGGCAAATGGACGATGAGTCTTGCGATCTCCACGTGTTCCGCGTCGGCGCGTAACGCGGATATAGGCGGCTAGAATAATGGGATGGACCTTCTAGATCGAATCAACTCCCTCACCGATGATCAACTGCGGATGATTGCCGACCGTGACGACGCCGGCGGCGTTCTAGCGTCGTACCGGCTTGCGGAGTTGCGCGGCTTGCCGATGCCTGACCGGGAGACCGTGATTTTGGGCGACGGGTACGTGATCGTCGCGCAATCGGGTCAGGTGCAGAAAATCCCTGTAGACACTATGGAGAAAGTTATCCGGCAGGAGCAGGGCGAGTATTGCGTTTACTCTGAAGACGGGGAACAGTCTTTCGGGTGCTACAAGACGATGAGTCAGGCTGAAGAGCGGTTGCGGCAGATCCATTTCTTCCGTGAAGCGGTTCGTGAGGGTTCGTTCGTTTCGTGGAATTCTTCTGGTGGCCGTGCGCGCGGTCAGGTTGAACACGTGATGTATGAAGGTGTGTTGGGTATTCCGGGTAGTGATTTTCAGATTAATGCTGAAGATGATGACCCGGCTGTATTGATTCGTGTTTGGCAGAAGGGCGCGGACGGTTGGGCCGGCACGGAAACTCTTGTGGGTCACAAAATGTCTACGCTGACCCGTATTGATGCGTTATCGAAAGAGACTCCGACGAAGCGTGAAAACGGTATGGATTTCCCTGCCGTGGCGTACGCGTATGTGCCTGACCCGGTTGAACCGGCGACGTGGGCTTTGCGGGTGTGGGAGACCCCGGAAACGATGGAGACGCGGGAGCAGATCGGGCGTGCGCTGGAAAATTTGGATAGCGTGCGCATTCCGACAGGCGATAGGCAATCCGCTCAGGACGGGATTAACCGTGCCGTAGAGCGTTTGCAGGCACGTGAAGGGAAGTTGTCGAAAGAAACTTTTGTTCCACCTCAGGGTGTGCAGGATGCCGCGCAACGGGCATTAGATTGGATCGGTGAGGGTCACGCCGGGTCAGGGTTTACCGATGTTGGCCGGGCACGTGCCGCACAGTTAGCGCGTGGTGACGGGGTATCTGAGGAAACAATCCGCCGGGTCGCTAACTACCTTTCACGACATGGGGGGGACAGTCGCGCGGAAAAGTTCAGCGCCGGTGAGGATGGGTTCCCGTCTCCGGGCCGGGTGGCGTGGGACGCGTGGGGCGGCGACGATGCCGTGGCATGGTCTACAAGTATTGTTGAGCGGTTGAACCGAACGGATAAGCGCGCAGTACCGGAACCGATCACTAACCTACATTTGAATTTAGTAAATCGTCAACACGCCATTGACGAATACCTGTATGGCCCGTTGAACCCTGAAGCCCCCGGTGACTACTGGGATCGTCTGGGAGCCGCGTGGGGCGTGTCAGCGGAGGAAGCGGCTACAACACGTTGCGGGAACTGTGCCGCATTTAACGTGAAGACGGACATCCTGGGTGCCATTAGCGGCGCGATTAGCGACGCCGGGGACGAAGTGGTTGATGCCGCCGGTCTTGGATACTGCGAACTCTTCCAATTCAAGTGTGCGTCTGCGCGTTCCTGTTCAGCGTGGTTAACGGGTGGCCCCATAACAGACAGCGAACCCCCGGAGGAACAGGCCAAATCGGTTTCCCGCGACGGTCGGTTCCTACGCAAGGAAGCCGCGCAACGATTCACTCTAGGGCCGTTATACGTTCCTGATTTCATGGATGCTCACGGGGAGTGGACGGACTCTAACGAATTGCAACAGGGCGTGTGGGGATGGGTGCAGTCAGAGGACAGGACTATCTATCTGCAACATGACACCGATGTACGGGCGGGTGAGTGGGTTGAAGTTATGACGATGCCGCAACCGTGGACTGTTCACATGGTGGACGGGGCGGGTAACCAGATCGGGAAAGTAACGTATCCGACCGGGACCGTGTTCCTTGGCGTTATTTGGGATGAAGACGCGTGGAAGCAGATCGTCGCGGGAGAGTTGCGCGGGTATTCCATCGGCGGATTGTCTGATCGGGTGCTAGCGGATTTACCGGAACAGGCCGTTCGGGAAGGGATCGAAGTAGATGGCTAAAATTATGCGCCCCGGAACCTCCACCTACACGTTAATCGATGGTCGGTTGCGGCACACGATCGTGACCGCCGTAGATGATCAGGACAACATTTCGGTTCGTTTAGGTGGCGCTTCCGATAGTTCGTTATTCAATGCCGACCGTTCCGCCGTTGATGGCACGCGCGCTTACCAATTCGAAGAAGAATAAACGTCAAAAATAACGTGCGCGATCTGCGGTATTATTGTTTTGACTATTGGAGGTGCATATGGCGCGCAAAGCCCCAAAAATGACCGATCTCATTATTGAAGAGACTTCAGGTGTTGATCACCCGGCACATCTACATGAGGGTTGGCTTGTCATTAAGACTTCAGATGTTTCATCTGTGGCAGATGTCATGGCTACTCTGCCCGAACCGTTAGGAGAAAGCATGAACGATCAGACCACAGAGGTTGCTAACGCCGCTGAAGATGCCCCGGTAGAGAATGCGGAAGAAGGTATGACCCCAGAGGCCAAAGAGGTAGAAGAGGAAATGGCTATGGCGCAGGCTCGTATCGCAGAGTTGGAAGCCCGCATTTCCGAACTAGAAAACGCGGCAGGCGAAGAGGACGTGATGGAAGAGGCGGCAGACGATATTGTTGCTCTCGCGAAATCTGCCCCGGAGCCTATCCGTAAAGCACTAGAAGAGTTGACTAAGGCTAAAGAGGAAGCGGAGAACACGCTTGCTAAAGAGCGTGAGGATCGTGCCGACGCCGAATCTATCGTTAAGGCCCGTGAAACTTTTTCACACCTGACCTTGGATCACGAAAAGGTTGGCCCGGCGCTACGTCGTCTCGCCATCATGGACGAGGCTCTAGCGAAGAGCGTGGAAGACGCGTTGACCTCCGCAGATGCCCAGAACGAGTCTGCTGACATCTTCACTGAGGTCGGCAAGGGCGTTGTCCCCAAGGGTGACGCGATCGAAAAAATGACTTCCCTCGCTAAGGCAGCGGTAGCAGAGGGCAAGGCAGCGACAGTAGAGCAGGCTCTCGCACACGTCGCAGTTCAGAATCCCTCGCTGTACAACGATTACCTTAATGAGAAGGGAGCCTGAAGTGGCTGTTGAGTTTTCGAATGCCGCCGTTAAAAAGACTTTCACCGCTGGTGGTGATTTGTCCGGCGCGCAATACAAGTTCGTGAAGATTGACCCGGCAGATGGCGATGTTGTAATTGCCGCTGCTGTTACTGATCGTCCTATCGGCGTTCTTCAGAACGATCCTACCGCTGGCGAGGCCGCAGAGGTAACGATCGTTGGCGGTAGCAAGTTGGTTGCCGGTGGCTCCGCTTCTGCGGGTGCCGTGCTTCTTACTTCCGCTTCCGCTACCGGTGTTACCGGTACTGTCGGTGGAGCCGCTTCGACTTCCTATATTCTTGGCGCATTCATTGAGGATGCCGCCGCTGGGGGGATCGTGTCCGTTGTCGTCAACTGCGCTAATGCTGCGCGGGCCGTGTAAAGGGAGATTAAATAATGCCACAGCCTACTTCCAATCAGGTCCATGTTGATGCGATCCTGACTAACATTTCCGTTGCTTACATGCAGCGTGCGGAAAATTTTATCGCTGACAAAGTCTTCCCGGTTATTCCGGTGGACAAGCAGAGCGATAAGTATTTCACGTACACCAAAAATGATTGGTTCCGTGACGAAGCCGAAGTTCGTAGCGATGGCACAGAGTCTGTCGGTTCCGGTTACAACATCGCGACCGACACCTACTATGCCGATGTTTTCGCTATCCATAAGGATGTCGGCGATCAGACTCGCGCCAACGCCGACGCACCGATTAACGTTGATCGTGAAGCGGCAGAGTTCGTAACACACCGTTTGTTGCAGCGTCGTGAACAGCAGTTCGTGTCTGATTTCATGTCTACTGGCGTGTGGGCGACTGACGTTGCCGGTGTCGCCGCGTCTCCCACCACTGGCCAGACGATTAAGTGGTCGGATTACACGAATAGCGATCCCATTGAGGATATCGAAGCCGGTAAGTCTGGCGTGTTGTCCACGACCGGGTTCGAGGCTAATACCCTCGTGCTTGGCTATGAGGTGTTCCGTCAACTGAAGAACCATCCTGATCTGGTTGATCGGATTAAGTACACTTCGTCACAGACGATCACGGAAGACATGTTGGCGCGCATGTTCGATATTGAGCGTGTGCTTGTCGCTAAGTCCGTGAAGGCCACGAATGCTGAAGGCGCTACTGGCGTTTACGATTTCAGTGTCGGTAAGACTGCGCTTCTGGCGCACGTCGCTCCCTCACCGGGTCTGCTTACTCCGTCTGCTGGTTACATCATGCAGTGGACCGGCGTATCGGGTGGCATGGGTTTGACGATCGGTACTTCTTCTTTCCGCTTGGAGAGCCTGAAGGCTACCCGCGTGGAAGGTGAGTTGGCGTTCGACAATAAGGTTGTCGCCACTGATCTGGGCTACTTGTGGAATAGCATTGTTGCATAACGTTTAACATCGTTTTTGCATAGGCTTTAACGCTGAAGCGGGGTCGTCCTTAAAGGGGCGGCCCCGCTTCTTATTCGGTTACACTTATGTGACAGGAGGTGCGTAATGACGTTCACCTATTCGGGTAACCCTGGCGCGTCGGCGCTAGATGAGGTTCGTTTTCTGATCCAAGACACAGACAGTAACGAGCAACTGTTGTCTAATGAGGAAATCAACTATTTGCTGACTGCTTATGACGGTGACGCTTTCGGCGCGGCTATTGGTGCCATGACTTCTTTGATCGCTCAGGCGGCGCGGGTGCAGGAAGAGTCGAAGAAGGTGGGGGATTTGTCGTTGTCGATTAAGTCGGGTTCGCGTCTGGCGCAGTGGGAGATGTTGCTTGCGCGTCTTCAGTCTGAACGGTTCCGCCGTTTCCCTGCCGCACCTGTCGTTAACGCTAATTCTTTGCTGGCAACCGCTGATCGTGAAACGGAAGATGAAGGTAGCGATTTCGTTGTGGGGCAGATGGATAACCGGACATGAGTATTGAGCGGCAGTTTGCGGAATTGTTTTCCGAAACGGTGACGTTGTATCCGCCCGTGTCGGTTGACGTGTACGGGAAGCGTTCGTTTTCGGCGTCTGGTGTTACCGCATCGGCTCATTACGTGAGCGAAACGATGATGCGCCGTGACCCTGACGGGCGTGATGTGGTGGAAGTGGGCCGGTTTTATTTGTACGGTCAGGTCAGCGTAGATACGGACTACCGGATCGTGTTAGACGACGGTAGCGAACCCCCTGTTTTGGCTGTTGATTTCCCGCATGATCAGAACGGCTGGCACCACACTGTCGTCCGCGTGGGTAGGGGGTAACGATGGGTCAGTTTACGATTCGCCTTGAGGGTGAAAAAGGGTTGCGAAAGATGCTGGAGAAAGACCCAAGTTTGGGTCCGGTTGTGGAGCAGGCTATTTATAGTGAAGCGACTGTGGTTTTGAATGAGTCGAAACGTATTGTTCCTGTGAGGTTTGGTGATTTGCGCCGTTCGGGGATGGTTGAAGCCCCGAAAACGGTTGGTTCTAGTACGTCGGTTGCTATCACTTACGGTGGTGCCGCTGCTCCGTATGCGTTGGCGGTGCATGAGATTCCCCCGAACTCTGGTGGGCGTTGGGGTACTGGTCTGACGCATGGTTCGGGTAAGTCTTATAAGTATTTGGAGATTCCCGCGAACGCGCACCGGGATAAGTTTGTGAAGAATGTTCTAGCGCGCATTGCCGATCACTTGAAGAAGGTGAAGTGATGTTGGAAGCGATCACTGCGCGGCTACAGTCGGCGTCTGTGGCGGTGTCTGGTACGAATTTGTTTATCGGGATTTTGCCGGAGACCCCGGATGTGTGTATTGGTGTCTATGAGTATGCAGGAGCGCAACCGTTAGAGGTCATGGTCGATAACGATGCGACGTTGGAGCGTCCGTCGATTCAAATAATTGTGCGCGCGTCACGGAATGATTATCCGACTGCCCGGAATCTGATTAAGAATGTTCGGGATGTGTTAACCGATATCACGGATGAAACGATTTCCGGTGTTCGGTTTCTGCGGGTGAGCCAGATTTCGGCTATTAACGCGGTCGGCACGGACGATAACGACAGGCCGGAGTTCACGCTAAGCCTGCAAGCCGTTGTGGAACGTTAGTATGGATGCTTATGGGAAGGGTTCCAAGACTACTGAGCGCCCTAGGTGCTGGCGGTGTAACAAACTTTTAGCGGAACTAGTTACGGCACCGTGGAAGGTAACTTGCGCGCGGTGTAAAGCGGCGAATCAGGAGACATAGTTTTGGGCCTGAAAGATGAGTTCACTAAGGCTATAAGCACGGCGGAGGAATTAACGGCACGGAAACGTATGTGGAATCCTGGCGTGGAGTGGTTGGGTTCTGAGGGCACGGTCATTACCGATGCGGTAACGGGTGATCCTGAGTGGGAGTCGATTCTGCGCGCGTGGGATTTGGACCCGTCAGAGTTTCAGATCGTGGAGCCGGTCCTGTTCAATTCCTGGGGCGGGGAAGACGGGTTAAACAATCGGCAGTTTAAGGCTAAGGTCATTCGCCGGGTTCACGCTTCTGTGGACCTAGAGCCGCTGATCGCTAACGCTATGCGCCATAAACCGTCGAAGCGTGTTTACGGTGGTGAGGCGGTGCTGAACGTGGTGCTAGCGGATTGGCAGATCGGGAAGGCCGACGGGGACGGTGTGGAGGGCACAATCCGCCGGATACTAGATTGCAAGGAGGCTCTAGCGGGGCGTGTAAGCGGTCTACGCAAGATGGGTTACCAGATAGGTCACCTGAATGTTTTGTGGACGGGAGACAGCGTGGAGGGGTGCCTAGGGCACTATCCCTCGCAGACGTTCACCGTAGAGTTAAACCGCAGGGATCAGATTAAGGCTACCCGGCGGTTACTCACCGACACTTTGCAGGCGTGGTCGAAACTGTTCGGTTCGGTGACGGTCGCGGCAGTGGCAGGTAACCACGGTGAGAATCGTTCTAACGGCGGGAAGGCTTTCACCGGGCCGGAGGACAATGACGATCTCGCGGTAGTGGAACAGGTGCAGGAGATCCTAGCCGCGAACCCTGACGCTTTCGAGCATGTGAAATTTGTGTTCGCCCGTGACTCTCTAACTCTCACAATTCCTGCCGCTGGGCACATTATTGGTGTGACGCATGGACATATCGCTCGTGGTGGTGCCGGGTCTGAGGTTAAGTTGCGTCAATGGTGGGAGAAGCAGGCGGCGGGTCGGCAACCTATAGGTGACGCGGATGTTCTTGTGTCTGGGCACTATCACCATTTCCGTGTCGCGGATTGGGGCGGGTGTGTTTGGTTGCAGTCTCCCGCGTTAGACGGGGGAAGCGATTGGTGGCGTGTGAGCAGTGGCGAGGTGAGCCAACCGGGTATGCTCACGTTCGTTACCACTGAAGGCCAGAGGGCTACGGAGATTGCGGTGATTTAATGGACATCGTAGAAGAGCGGGGCCGCAGTTACGGCGATCCTGGGGTCAATCTGGGGCGTATTGCGGGCATGTGGGGCGCATATCTGGGATGTGAGGTCACGGCTCACGATGTCGCGTGGATGATGGCCCTATTGAAAGCGTCCCGTTCTAAGGCCGATCCACAGAATGTGGATAACTATGTGGACGGGCGCGGGTATGTTGATATCGCGGAGCGTGTCCGTTGAGGTCGGTTGCGTTCATTTCTGGGGATTACAACACGAACGTGAACCCTCCGATGCCGAATGGATGCGCGTATTACCGTCAAGTTCTCCCGTCACGGCTGTTAAAAGACCGGGGATGGGACGTGCAGGCAGGGTTACCGCGTGTTCACCCGGAGCAGGGCGTGGGCGTCGCTTATGAAGATGGGGCGTTATTCAACTTTGACGTTTCCGTTTTCAAGTTATTCATGCACAGGTCGGTTCCGCAACTGATTCATTTGATGCAGGAACGTGGAGAAACAATCGTTATTGACGTTGACGATTTTCATTTCGCTATGCACGAAGAAAATATCGCTTACCGGGCCACTGACCCGCGCAGTAACCCGGACAACAATCGCGGTTTTTACGAACAGTCAATGCGTTACGCTGACATCCTCACCGTGTCAACCGATTTCCTAGCCGATTTTTACGATAGGAGATGTCGCGACGTGCGGGTCATTCGTAACGCGGTTGTGTCGTCAGACTTTACACCCGTGGAGCAACCGGAAAGGCCAACGTTCGGCTGGCTAGGTGGGACGCTTTGGCGTTCTGGAGACATTGAGATGCTCAGGGAATGGCTACCTAGGTTCGTACAACAGTACGGCGTGGATGTTCACCATGTTGGGCACATCCCTAACGACAGTAACCATTTCGGGGCGAGAGCGGGGCTTAAAAAGGTTCAAACATCTGGAATGTGTGTAATCCCGGATGTCCCGAACGCTTTACACAACATGCACGTGGGGCTGGTCCCTCTCACCCGGAACCCGTTTAACGAGTCGAAATCCTACTTGAAAGGTCTTGAGTATGCGGCATCCGGAATCCCTTTCATTGCTACACCGACTGAGGAATACCGTCTTCTTGCTGGCGATGGGGTTGGTCGTCTTGCTGAAACTCCTAGCGAGTGGTTCGACCACGCGAAAGAACTTTTGGACCCTGAAATAAGACGTAAAGAGGCGGAACGTAATTTGGCGATCGTGCGGCAGAAATATGATATCGGCGTGAGGGGTGAGGAATGGGCTACCGCTTTGAGTTCCTAACTAACGCCGGGTCGATTGCCGTCCATAGCGAAGCCTTTTTACACCTCATGGACCGTGAGGTAGCGCCGCGTCCACTTCGTGTGCTGCTTGCCGATATCGGTAACGGTGGCGCGCATGAGGTTTGGGAAGCGGCTTTACCTGAAGGTTCTTATGTCCGGTCTTTAGACATGAACCCGGCGGTTGAACGTCTTCCAATCAATGTCGTATTTTGCGACGTAGAAGACAAGGCGGACGTTACCGCGACGCTTTCCGGGGAAGGCCTGTTTGATGTCATTGTTGACGCGACGAACACTCTCACTCCGTGGCTTTGGCCGTGGCTACGCGAGGGCGGGCTAATGATCTACGAAAACGTGGCGGACTTTGCACCATTCACGCGTCTTGCTGAAGCGGTCATTTCAAACGGGGGATCGTGGCTGTTACCCGCTGAAGAGGTGATGCGGCTAAGCATTTATGGTCCTGTGGTGTCTGTGGAAAAGCGCGCACCTAGGGTCGTCCCCTACATGAAATTAATGACGGGGAATTTTGCGGATATCGTTTCAGAGTCTGATCTGATCGCTTCAGGGGTCAAGCGGGCTATCGTCTCCGGGTAACATGGGGTCATGGCGAATTATTGGCGGAAGCGCGCATATCAGGAATCCGCGACTGATCCTGGCGGGCTAGCGAAACGTGGCCTTGTGTACCTGTTGTCGGAGTTTTTCGATATCGGTTCTGGGGATGAAGTTTTCTTTGGCCTAACTACGTCCACGGTTGAGGTGGAGTTTCAGTTTTATGAGATTACATCTGATCGTGGTGAGGTTAAGGCGAGTCTGTTGGAGAGTCCGACTGCGACGATTTTCGATTTAGTGACGCCCCGTAACTTGAATCGTAATTTCGCGGATAACGCGACGGCATCGGTGGGTTCGGCTAGCGCGGTTTCGGGCGGGATAGTGGTGGCGGAAGCGGACGTGTGCTGCTCCACCGGGGAGTACATCTCCACGAACACATCCGTGACGTGAACGACGGACCCGATCGGCAGCGTCCATCCGTGGAACTTGACCGGACGGTGGTGAACATGGCGTGTGCCCCTTTCCGACCGGGCCATCCGGTCATGGCCTCGTTGTGCGCAGACTGAGACTGTACCTGTCAAGTGGAAATCAGATATTTCTAGAATTATTTTTTCGAGGTCTTTAGTCGGACAACCGTTCGAATTTGTCGTGACACAATCGTTATAAAAGATTCTCAAGTTTTTGGGGGTTTCCACTTGCGCGCACAGTCTGAGTCTGTTTAGGTAGGGGTATGCCAACAAGGGCACACGAAAGGGGCAAGGTCATGCGAGTAGAAATCACAATTCAAGAGGCGCTCTACAATGCGGAGGTGGCGTCATGAGAAAGACAGACATCCACGAGATCGTGACCGCGAACATCATTAAGGCATTAGAGGAGGGCGTCGTGCCGTGGCGTAAGCCGTGGGACGGCTACGGAGGGCACACGTCGCTCTCAACCGGGAAGCCTTACCGTGGCGTGAACGTGGTCATCCTTGACACGGCCCAGACGACCGAAGCCTACGAACTCCCTATATGGGGAACTTTCAAGCAGATTTCTTCCATGGGCGGGAAGGTGCTTAAGGGTTCCAAGGGAACTCCCATTGTGTTGTGGAAGCCGGTGGAGAAGGAAGACGCCAACGGGGAGACGTCCTCGTTTATGATTATGCGCTACTACACAGTCTTTAATGTGGCGCAGACGGAGGGGTTGACGATTCCGGAGGCGTTGCTTGTGAAACGTGAGCCGGTCCCGGTGGCGGAGGGTATTCGGGAGGCGCTGGCGTACGGCCCGGAGGTTGTTCATTTGGCGCAGGACAAAGCGTTCTACGAGCCGGGTAAGGATCGCATAACGTTGCCGCTGTTGGAGCAGTTCATAAGCCCGGAGGCTTACGCGGGGACGGCGTTGCACGAAATCACTCACTCAACGGGGCATGTGTCGCGGCTTGATCGGTTCGATGGTGTGAATCGGTTCGGGTGTGAGTCACAGGCGCTGGAGGAGTTGGTGGCTGAGATGGGTGCGGCGATGTTGGCGACGGCGTTGGGTCTGCGGGTGGAGTGGGATCAGCACGCGGCATATTGCGCGTCCTGGTTGTCGGCTCTTAAGGATGACCGGAACATGCTGGTCAGGGCGGCTCAGAAGGCTCAGAAGGCTGTGGATGTTGTGTTGGGTGCGGGTGTGGCTGGGGAGGTGGCGGCGTGAGAGCGCCGCTGCTGGCCCACTATGTGGAGAAGGCGAAGGACAACCCGACACAGGCCCCCGCGTGGCTTGGAGCAATCTTTGGTTACCTCGCCGATTCGGATTACGACGATGGAATTATTGACGCTATCCGATCTCTCGCGGGTCAGGCGGCGTTAGGTGGAAGCCCTACGGCGTCGCAGATGCAGCGGCTGAGCGCACTCCTACAAAGGCTAGAAGATGAAACTAACTAGGCGCGGAGAGGTGCTCCTGTCTGCTAGTGGCGTGGCGCTGTTTCTGGCGGGCTTGGGTTTCGCCGGATGGGTGGAGGGTTTGGGTTAGCACGGGTGTTCGAAGAAAAGTTTTTTAAGTTTTTTCTGATTTGGACTTGACAGGGACAGCCTGAGTCTGCGCATAATAGAACCACGCCAATACGGGCGACAACCAAAGGGGCAAGACATGATCACGACACCACTTCACGAAGGAACCAACTACAGCGGATACCGTGACGGGACGGCAATCGCGAAGGATATCCGCGCCGATATTAAGCAAGCCAAAAAAGAAGGTCGCCTACCTGCCGACGTCAAGGTGAGCGTGCGGACTAGCAAGTTTTCTGGCGGGCAGGCGATTGACTGTGTGCTTAGCGGCTGGGACGCGTCTGCCGTGTATGTGGGGGACGACGATCGGGCGGTGAGCGCGGAGGCGCGGCAGGCACGGGATGTCGTGGAAGCCATTCGGAATTCCTACAACTTAGATTTTTCTGATCCCATGATCGATCACTACGACGTGACCTATTTTGGTGGAAGCCGTTGGGATTGGCGGATTTAGTTTCTGTGACACAATCGTTATCTTTTATTTTGGCGATTCGCCGTAAATAGCAGACTGAGTATGCTTTAATGGATTTATTAGCCCAACCGGGGCAAAACGAAAGGGGTAAAACAATGAGCACCATGATCAAAGTGTCACCACAAGAATTTCTGCGGGCTTACAACCTTTATGACGACGGGATGTACCAGACCGTTCTCATGGTAGCCATGCGCAAACTCGCACCCGTCTTCAAGAATCAGGCGACGGATGACGCGCAGACGTGGCTAGATTCTTTCGCCCAAATCGTTCACCAGACATCACAAATTCATCGTGAAAATCCAATCGTGTTCACGACAGATGCCGTGGAGTTGGAGCAGTTCGTAGGAGACTCAAACAGGCAGTGGCTAGCGGAGAGGGAACAGGCATGATCCACGTGATCACGAGGGAACTACGAGACGCCCTCCGTGGCTTGAGAGTTCATGCAACAGCGGAAGCCACCTCAGAGGAAAACCCTACCCGTGTCGACCTGAATTTTCGGGAAGGCGAATTGGTGATCGCTACGCGTGCCGTGAAAATAAATTTCATTTTTGAGCGTGGGGAGGTAGGGAATGTTCTTCACTAAAACGGTCGAAGGATGGAAATCGTCTGACAACTGCTACACAATCTCTGAGGTAACCGACCCGTGGGGAGGCAGTCCCACGGAACCATTGGAGTGGATTGTCCGGGTGCAGATGTACACAAATTCTTGGACCCGAATCGCCACTGCTCCGACGCTAGACAACGCCATGAAGATCGCACAAGACGACGACGCGCTACCGGTTTTGGATTTTGATAGGTGTTGTCGGTGGTGCAGGACTGAGGACTCTACGCGATTCGGTTTTGGTTGCCGCTTGTGCCACCCGGACCCGCAGGTAGATGATCTTTCTTGGCAGGACTTAGAAGAGTTCGACGATCCCGCATGACTAATCAATTAGAAAGGAATGTGTTCATGTCTGAAATGTTGACATTGACTGAAGTTGCAGACCGGCTAGGGCTTTCGAAGGGGACCGTGAGTGCTTACCGCACGCGCGGGAAGATGCCTAAGCCGGACAAACAGTACGGGCGTACTCCATTGTGGCGTCCTGACACGATTAAGGCGTGGCGTGGTTCGCAACCACGCGCGACAACGAACGTCTAACGAAGAGAGGGGATTAACAATGAACGTGACACCGGAGCAATACGAGGTACTGCTGAAGCCGCTAGCACCATCGCGGGTTTCTCACCGTTCTCAGGGCGGCATGAAACTGTCGTACTTGGAAGCGTGGGATGTCAAGGCTCACCTGATTCGGGTTTTTGGTTTCGGCGGGTGGAGCGCGGATGTTCTTTCGGCTGATTTTGTTTTCGAAGATAAAGATGAAAAAGGTCGCTGGAATGTGGGCTATAGAGTGATCATGCGTTTGGCAATTCATGGTGACGATACGGAGTTTGATGCGGCGTCGTATACGGAAGCCGTAGTCGGTTTCGCTACTTTGCCGTCGCGTGGTGAGGCGCACGACATGGCGGTGAAGACTGCGGAAAGCGATGCGCTGAAGCGTGCGGCAATAAATTTGGGGACTCAATTTGGGTTGAGTCTGTACGACAACGGTTCACGTAACGATGTCGTGAAACACACTCTCCGCCCCCCGGCAGGTTATGAAGACGTGCCTAGCGTAGAAGTGGAAGCACCGGGTGGCGTAGTCGCGAAAGTACAAGCCGCGAAAGAGATAGATGATCTTCGTTCCTTGTGGGAGTCGGCTTCCGCCGGTGGCTGGCTAGACGCCCACGTCGTGATTGACGGTTCGGAAACTATTTTACGTGGAGTTATCGCTGATCGTGTTGCGGAGATTCAGGAGGCGTCAGAGTGATGTCGGTTATGTCTGAGGTTGAGAAAATGTTAGAAGCCAACGAGATTTCGTTTTCATACCGGGACGGAGAAATCGTGGTGGATTCCGGTAGCGACGCCCCCGGATATGTTGTCAACTCCGTCAGTTTATTTGTTTGGGGCGGCACCCTTTATGGTCATGTGTTACCGGAAGATGGGCAATACGAGTACGAAGATAAATTGTCTGGCGCGGTAGAAGCAGTGGAATGGGTGGAGGGCTTCATCCCGTGAATGTGATTACTCCGGCTCAGGTGGAACAAAAATTGGTGCAACTTTCACACGAATATGACGATGCACACGACCAGTTGGAATCGGCAGAGATGTTGTACGCGGAAGCCAAAAGCACGTACGAAATCAATATCGCTAAGGCGAGAATGTCGATCGGTCAACGCGCATTGAACGCGGGGCGCAAGGTGACCGTTCAAGAAAAAGAGGACGAGGCGCTGATTGAATGTCACGCCGAGTACACGGCCCATAACGCGTCGGAAGCAGTCGTCCGCGCGGCACGAGCGAACGCTACGCGTCTGCGTACTCAGATCGATATCGCCCGTAGTGTGGGCACGGCGGTACGTGCCGCGCTAGAACTATAAACAATCAGACAATCAACGAAAGGGGAAGCCAATGGACAAGGATTTTTTGTTAGCACTGGTTGACGATTCGCGTTCGGCACGTTCACTGCAAAAAGCAGTAGGCCCAAGCGAGATCGGGGGGTGTGTACGTCGCGTATGGCATCGGCTCAATGGCACGCCAAAGGTGAACGACAATACTTTGAGTATGGCCGCGTGGATGGGGACCGCGATCCACTCCGCGATAGAAAAGAAAATTAAACGAATCGACCCTTTCGGGGAGCGTTACCTTCTAGAAAACGCGGTATCGGTCGGTGACCTGAAGGGCCATGTTGACTGCTACGACAAGCAGGAGCGGGAGGTTATCGATTGGAAGACCACGACGAAACGTCGCCTTTCGTCTTTTCCGTCGGAACAGCAACGCTGGCAGGTTCAGGTGTATGGGCATCTGATGACGTGCAACGGCTACGACGTGGAGACAGTAACCCTCGTAGGGATTCCGCGTGACGGTAACGAATTGGATGTGAAGATTTATTCTGAACCTTACGACGCGTCTGTGGTGGCGGATGCTTTGGCTTGGCTGGAAAATGTGGTCGAACTAGGTGACGGTGACCCTCCAGAGCCGGAGATGCCGTTACGTTTCTGCCGGGATTACTGTGACTTCTATAACCCGCATGTTGGTTTGGCGCGTTTTGACGGGTGCGCGGGAGGTGGTGGGCGGTGACCGGATTGTGGGAAGTTTTCGCTAAGGCCGATGGCCCTGTTCACGCTTGCGCCGGTGATCACTGCCAGGTGTGCAAGTTGCTTAATGATCCTACGTCTCCGCGTGTGCTTGCCCGTTCGGATAGTCCGGTGACTTCGAAGGTAGCGGCTAGTGACCTGCCTGTGACGGATTTGGAAGTTTTGGTGTACGCGGCTATCCGCAAATCCGGGGAAGACGGTTTAACACAAGATGAACTGCTAACGATGTTTCCAAATCTTTCGTATTCTTCAGTCACGGCACGTCCGGCGGCGCTGAAGCGTAAGGGTCTGGTGATTGATTCTGGCCGTAAACGTCCCGGCAGATCGGGTAGGTTGCAGGCTGTTCTAGTTGATGGTGTTCATGCTCAGGGAACTTTTGATTTGAAATGAAAAACCGCCCTGTGCGCGTTAGCGCAAAACAGGACGGCTCTCGCAACGAAAGGGGCATTCCGTTGTCTGTGACAATATCAGATAACGTCCCCTGTCAGCGAATAGGATGTGTGGACTGTGACGTATTTTAAAGTTGACGACGGCATCTGGGGTCACCCTAAATTTTCGCTTCTATCGAATGACGCGATCGCGTTGTGGGTGATGGCGGGTTCATGGTGTGGGCGTTACGTAACGGATGGTTTGTTGCCTTTTCAATCTTTGCCGATGGTTCGCGGGTCGAAGCCGTCGGCTCAGGAACTTGTGGATGCCGGGCTTTGGCTTGACACTCCTAACGGTTGGCTTTTCCATGATTGGCAGGATTATCAGTACACGAAGGCTGAAGTTGAATCTCGCCGTGAGTATGAGCGTGAGAAAAAGAAGCGTCAACGTGACAAATCCTTGAACAATGTCCCCGATCTGTCCCCTGGGGAGTCCCGTGGGGAGTCCCTACGGGAGTCCCTGGGGAGTCCTGGTGAGGGTGAGGGTGAGGGTAAGGGTGAGGGTTCTTTAGTTCTTAAAAACAATGAAACAGAAAAGTTTGAAGAATTCTGGAAGGCTTACCCAAAGAAGGCAGATAAGGCGGCGGCGCGGAAGGCGTGGCCTAAAGCGTTACGAAGTGTTGACGCGGATTCTTTGGTCGCTGGCGCTTTGCGTTACCGCGATGACCCGAATCGTGAGGATGGATTCACTAAAAATGCGGCAACGTGGTTGAATGCGGGTTCGTGGGATAACGATCCACTGCCGCCCCGTGGCGGTGGGCGTAAGACTGGTGGGGCTAATCGGATGGATAGTTACGCGGCAATCGCGGAGAAACTAAGTAACGGATTGGGGCAGATAGGTTCATGAACACAGACGACGTGCTCACGATTTTGGTTTATGCGAACGAACTAGATGGGAGACATTCTCCCAACGAAGTGAAGGTCATGGCGTGGCGGGAGGTTTTTCAAGTGGAGGCCCCTCAAATGACGCTGAGTTTTGCGAAGGAACACGTAACCCGGCATTACGCGCAGACCGACGAGATGCTGTCTCCGGCGTCTTTAGTGAAAGGTTGGAAGGATAAGACCCGGAGTGACCGTCAGGCCGTCCTAGCGGGTCAGGGAGCCTTGGAGGGGCATTGTGGGCGTGGTGGGTGCATGTGTTCGCATTCAGGAGAATGTTTTAAGGGTTGGATCGATCACGATCGGGGAGCGGACCCGTGCCCTACGTGTCGGCCATCTCTTGCCGATGCCGTCTACGCGATGCCCGCTCCGGGTTCACGAAGCGAACATCATTTCGCGAATCTACGTAACCGGACAGGGGGGTAACGATGTCTGATTGGATGCGTTACGCGACGTGCCGAAACTATGACCCGGATTTGTGGTGGGCGAAAGAACGCGCGTCAAGGGCACAGGAGATATGTTTGGCCTGCCCGGTGGCGCGTGAATGTCTAGAACATGCGATGACGTTAGGCGACGTGGAAGGCGTCTGGGGCGCTTTGACTCCCGGCGGACGGAAAATGTGGAGAGAGAGACAGCGTCGTGTATCTAACGCAAAATAGCGAGATGAGAAAAGACAAGGTCTGGAACTTCACTTTGCCCGCGTGGGTTATCGAACTACCGGATGGGTCACACTTCAATGTTTGTCCTAGCGCGGGCGCTTGCGCCAAATTCTGTTACGCGAAAAATGGAACCTACCTTTTCCCAAAAGTGAAAGGGAAGCACCTATCGAACCTTCTCCTTGTTCGCGATGATCCTGAGTGGGTAGAGAAGATGTCGGAGGAATTGCGGTTGAAAAAGTTTCGCCCGAAAGGTTTCATCCGTGAGGTTCCGGGGCTGGAAAGTACCGGACATCTGCCGCGAGACGTTCAAGAGTTACTGCTGGCCGGTAGCGCGGCTATTCGTATTCATGACTCCGGCGATTTCTTTTCACTCGAATACCTAAAGGGGTGGATAGAAATCGCAGAAGCCTTTCCCGATGTTTTGTTTTACGCGTACACAAAAGAGGTGCAGATGTTGGAGAGCGCCGATTTGCCTACAAACTTTCTGATTTGCTATTCAATGGGTGGTAGGCAAGATCACCTCATAGATCGGGAAACTATGCGGCACGCGGACGTGTTCCCTAGCCTAGAAGAGATTTGGCAGGCGGGTTATTTTAGTCAGCACGAGTCCGATCTGCTTTGCGTTCTCGCACCTTCTGTGAAGATTGGGATACCGCAAAATAACATTCCACACTTCCGCAAGGGGCTGGCGGGGAGAACGTTCTCAGAGGCTCAGGAGGATCGGCGCGTATACAGAACGCGGCCAACGGAAACGTTATAATGGAAACGTGGATGCGCCCATATACCGGTTGAGTGTGAGCGGTAAACCCATTTCGCAAGGGTCAATGAGCGTGTTCAATGGTCGGATCGTTCACCAAAAAAATAAAGAACTGATGGCATGGCGTGACGCGATCTACGAGGAATGCCGGGACACGATGGACCCGCTAGAAGGGCCGGTCAAAGTTTCGATCGTGTTTAGGATGCCGGAACCGAAACAGAACAGACGCCGGTTGCCACACGTACGACCGGACGTAGACAAATTGGCACGCGCAGTGTTAGATGGATTAACGGGTGCGGCTTTCGCGGATGATTGCCAGGTAGTTGATCTTCGTGCCCGGAAAGTTTATGGGGCACCGGGAGCGGACATAACGATTGAGGGGCTAGAGGATGACGGGTTATTGTTGTAATGGATAAGGCGTTGCGGCAGAAAGTGTTTGAGCGTGACACCCATTGCGTTAAGTGTGGCCGATTCCTTTACGATGGTGTCGCCTGCCACCATAGGAAACTACGCAAGCACGGTGGCCCAGACCACATAACTAATCTGATCGCGTTGTGTTCTCCCTGCCATAACATCGCCCCCGATAGTGTGCATCAGAATCCGGCGAAGAGTTACGAGGCCGGGTATTTAGTGAAGTCATGGGACGACCCGGCGAGTTGCCCGGTCGTGTTGGCTAACGGTAGTAGAGTGTTATTAACAGATGACGGGGAGTATCTCCCCATTGAAGAGACGGAGGCCAGCGGTGGCTGGTGAAGCGAACATTCAATTCAGCGGGTTCGTACACAAGGAACCTGTGCTCAGGTTTATTAGTAGTGGGGTCGCTGTGTGCAAGATGACCGTGAAGGTCACGCCATACAACCCAAAGACACAAGAGAAAAAGAACGCGTCGTGGTATCAAGTCTCAGTGTGGCGCGACGCCGCTGAAGCAGTCATGGAGACGGTCAAGGAAGGCGATCGTGTTCTTGTGACCGGGAGTCTTGAGATTTCGTCTTACGAGAAAGACGGCGAAAAGAAATATGTCCCAGAGGTGACGGCGTACTCAGTGGGCGTTATCCCGAAAAGGGTGGAAGCCGTAAGCGAAGATGTTAGCGGAGACAAAGGAGGCAGCCCGTGGTGAATAACGAGTTTCCGGGCAACGTGTTTGTTTCACGTAACTATCCCGCGCCACAGAACGTTACTGTCATTCATGCGGTGCCGGTGGAACCTGTCGTATCCGTGACCGCTTCCGAATCCGTTAACGTGTCGGACATGATCGATTCGGCGACGGCAGCAGAAATTCTAGGCGTCACAACCAACAATCTTCGTCAGTTGGTTCACAAAGGAAAGATCACTCCGGTGTCAACGAGTGGCCGGAAAAACCTTTTCTCCCGAACAGCAGTCGCAGGATTGAGAGACGAACGTTCGTGAACTGAACCGCCACATAGAGAGATGATGCCGGAATGATTAAGAGAATAACGATAGTGGCAGTAATGATCTCTGCCGTAATGACAGTGCCCACCGTGGCCCAGGCGTCCGACACACCGCAATCATGCCGGGTAGTGAAAGTGTTGGAACGCGCCGGGTTCACAGGGAACGCGAACCGTATTGCCTACGCCATCGTCATGCGCGAATCACGTGGAGCGAACCTTAACGAGTCGTCGCGCTGGTTCACTGGGGCGCTAGGTATTTGGCAGGTACAAACATCGGTGTGGTCAGGTAAACCGTGGTGGAGTCGCGGGAAAATGCTCACACCTAGGAAACAATCACGAATCGTATTCAAGCATTTAACAGATCGGGGAACGTCGTGGGCGCATTGGGGAATCAGCCGTGACGGTCGCGGCATGGATACGACGTACTATTCCGGCTGGTCGTCGTGGCAGCAGTGGAATTGGATTTGGGAACCGTACGACAGGTTCTATCGTGCATACCCACGATGCGGGTCGTAGCGTGATCCCACCAAACATCACAACCGCTAACGCTTACGAAGAGGGACGCCGGTCCATGCGGAACGAAATCGCAAACGACCTAACGTATCTTGCCGATAACCTGCCACCGGAGTCCGCCGATGTCGTGTGGGCGTACGTAATGAAACTCAAAAACCGACACGTGTAACCCCCAGCGCCAGAAATAACGATCACACACGACAACGTGTTATTATCGTTAATACGCTATGGAGGTGTTGACCATCATGGAAAATCTTGACATTCTGGAAGCGATAGAGAACGCGTTCAAAGAAGGCGCGCAAGCCGGTTACAGGAAAGGCCGGAGCGACGCCGCAGAAGCACTCACACAACTCGCACGCGCCAACGAATGCCGATACGTCCGAACCGACTGGACACTCTTCGACAATGAGATGCCACAAATCCCGAACCGGTGGGTTGCCGCTAATCACGCGATTAACGCAGCGCGCGGCAACTTGTAACGGCCCTGACGGAATGAGATAATCGATTCATGGCTAAGCGAATCGCCGCGAACGATGAACGCATGAGCAAACTTCTAGAAGCATTCCGTAGAGGTCACTTCATAGAAGAGGCTTGCGATTTCGCAAACGTAAGCCGCACAACTTACTACCGGTGGATGTCTGAAGCGGAAACGCTAGACGAAAAAGTAGAGCGCGGGGAAACACTCACCCCTTCCGAAAAAGACAAAAGGCACAAACGGGACACGTTAAAAGAGGCAGAGGTGGTAGGGCAAAACCTCGCGTTAGACAAAATCCATGAAGCCATTGTCGGCGGGACATGGCAAGCGGCGGCATGGTTCCTTGAACGCCGAAACAAGAAATGGTCCAACCGGACAGAAGTAACTGGGCGCGACGGTGGGCCTTTGGAGACCGTGAGCGTGGACGAACTGGACACGAAACTCATGGGGATGATTGCGGCGGCTAAAGCATCGGAGGCTGAAAGTGAGAGCAGTTCCCGAACTTAAGTCACTAAACGATGACGTTAGGCGCGGAATTTTCGCGCAACTGTCTAACGCTGAACGCGTTACCATCGCCAGACAATCGAACGTAGATAACCCCTGGATCAAATACGTGAACGACCCGGTGAGGTTCGTTACCGACGGGTTGAGCGAATCCGTCTGGTCGAAGCAGATAGAAATCCTTGAATCGCTACGGGACAATAAGCGGACAGCAGTCCCGGCTGGTCACTCCGTGGGTAAGAGTCACCTAGCGGCCCGTGCGATCGCGTGGTGGGTATGTGTGCATCCCTCTGACAGGGTTCGGGTAGTAACGACGGCGACTACGTTCCGGCAGGTCAGGGCGGTCCTGTGGCCGCACATCCGACGCCTGCATGTAACGCACCGGTTACCGGGTGAGGTGCTTATGACGGAGTGGAAGATCGACGGCATCCCCGTAGCCGACGGTTTCTCTCCCGCCGATCACAATGAAGCCGCCGTTCAAGGTATCCACGCGGAAAATCTTCTGGTGGTCGTGGACGAAGCCGGTGGTATCAGTACAACGATCGGGCAGGCACTTGAGGCCCTCATGACCGGTGGGCACACCCGGCTACTGCTACTAGGCAACCCGCCAACGAATGACATGAACACATGGTTCGAACGGGCCTGCAACTCTGACCTGTATAACGTCATCCCGATCCCCACCACGGAGACCCCGAACATCACCGGGGAAGCGACAGGGGATTGGGCACGGAACCTAGTAGACCAGACATGGGTTGATGACACGATC
>Ga0075108_10000356_pt1 | contig 27573 bp, 27 predicted proteins | sample AntAceMetag02UK1_FD_69797 | JGI IMG/M metagenome (GOLD analysis project Ga0075108, IMG submission 69797) | Saline lake microbial communities from Ace Lake, Antarctica - Antarctic Ace Lake Metagenome 02UK1 | ecosystem: Environmental > Aquatic > Non-marine Saline and Alkaline > Saline | place...
GAAAGAAGGCATACAGAAATTGGAAAAGTGCCTCCCAATCAAATCTATAATGCTAAAAAAGTGGTGTCATAATAAATTAAGAAATACCTTTAAGCTGTCGTACAGATGGGGAGTAGTGTAGAATTTGATGATGCAGGAAATATCAGGTTAAGTCCGCAGGATGATAACGGTGCTGGAGCCGTGAATGCCTTTTTGAGAAGGGATTTTTCTGATCGCGTGGAGTTGGACCATGCTTTTAATTCCAGGGTCTACGCCAAAATTAAGCTGCCCCTTGGTTTTTCTTATGAATTGGGGTATGTTAATCGATTAGAGTTTCGGGAATATTATGACTTCTATTCCGAAAGAAGTCCGGAGAACTTGGTTGGTTCTGCGGTAAGGGACAATCGAAAAATAAATGAATGGCAGCTTGACAATATTTTACGTTGGAACAAGAGTATTGATAAGCACGCCTTTGATTTTACTTTCCTTTTGTATGCGGAAAAATTTCAGAGTTATGGAACATCGGCTCGCGCAAACACCTTTGAACCCAGTGATGCCCTAGGGTTTAGTTCCTTGGAAAGAGGTACTATCCAAACCGTGGAAAGCGAAGATGTAACAACTACGGGTGATGCCTACATGACGCGTTTCGGCTATAATTACGATTCCCGTTATTTACTTAATTTCGTTATGCGTAGGGATGGTTTTTCGGCTTTCGGAGCCAATAATAAACGTGCCTACTTTCCATCGGCATCCGGGGCTTGGGTTGTTTCCGAGGAGAAATTTTTTAAGTCGAACTTTGTTAACTTCCTAAAGTTGCGGCTAAGTTATGGGGAGAACGGTAACCGCAATATCGGCGAGTTTGCATCCCTTTCACAATTATCGGCAGGTAACTTTTTGAATACGAATGCTAATGGACAAGTGGTTCAAGTGCCTACGTTCAACAACACTACCCAGGAAAATACAGATTTACGATGGGAACGTACCAAGGCATTTAATTTAGGTCTTGATTTTAGCTTTTTAAAAGGTAGGATCGAAGGCTCTTTTGATGCGTACAGCAACGTTACGGATGATTTGATCGTAACAAGGCAGTTGCCAAACGTAATTGGTTTTGATAATGTAATAGCCAATTTGGGCGAGATTCAGAATCAGGGTATTGAATTTGCCGTATCCTCCCAGAACATAGCCAAAGAAAAATTTCAATGGAGCACCGCTTTCAATTTCTCTTTGAACAGAAACAAAATAAATGAGCTGTATGGTGATTTGGATGAAAATGGTAATGAACTGGATGATTTGGAAAATGAACGATTTATTGGAGAGCCCACTGACGTTATTTGGGGCAGGGAGGCTGTAGGTATATGGCAGTTGGATGAAGCTGCAGAGGCAGCCGCATTTGGTGTTTCACCTGGAGATTTCAAAATTCGGGATGTGAACAATGATGGTGTTTTGGATATTCAGGACAATGTATTTCAAGGGAATCGTCTTCCTCTTTACAGGTGGGGATTGACCAATAGCTTTACCTTCTTCAAAAACATTGATTTTTCTTTTGAACTATATTCCAATTGGGGCCAAAAAAGAGAATTTAACCTGGCCAAGGGCAGGGCTGGCTTTATAGACCGCACCAATTTTTGGCAAATTCCGTATTGGACGCCTGAAAACCCAAGAAATGATTATGCCAGACTTTTCTCCAATGACGGTAGTTCTACATTTAACGTTTGGCGGGACGCTTCCTTCGTAAGGCTCAGTAATGTAACTTTGGCCTATAGGTTTCCTCAAAAGATGTTGGAAAAAGTTTCCATCTCCAATGCCAGACTTTACGTTAATGCCCGAAATTTGGGGGTCTGGGCTCGCAATTGGGACTTTTTTGACCCAGAGCCTGCAGCGCTTCTAGGATCAGATATTGCGCCTATGGTCAGATTTTTTACCTTAGGGTTGGATATAACACTTTAAAAAATAAAAACAATGAAAAAAGCAGTTAATAGACATTGCAGAATTATTATTGGTTCCTTGGCCATGCTGGGCATATTGCTCACCTCTTGTGCGGAAGATTTTCTAGATGCGGAACCGCAGTCTTTCTTCACGCCCGAAAACGCCTTAAACACGCCAGCCGGTTTAAATAGTGTTTTATCTACAGCCCTGTACAATATACGGTCAGAGTATTACGGGGACGGTGCGCCTATGATTACGGAGAATGTTTTTTCGGAGGTAGCTATAGAAGGAACAACGGATAAAGCGGGTCCCGCGCAAGATTTAAATCTTCAGATCCTGCCGGACGCCAATTTAAATAGCGGAAATACCAACCGGATAGGTTGGTTCTGGGAAGCGTTTTATGAGAATATCAAATTTGCCAATACCGTGATAGACAGGTTGGACGATGCGGAATTTGATAACGAGGCACAGCGCAATGATATTTTGGGCAGGGCCATGTTCCATAGGGCATACGCCTATTACAGGCTTATCCATCAATTTGGTGATGTTCCTTTGGTGCTGGAGGAAGTTACCTCCCCACGACTTAATTTTGTTAGTACGCAGCGAGACGTTATATTGGATTTTATACAGGCCGAGTTAAATATGGCGGTACCTATGGTAAACGAATCCTCCAATGGGGGAGAGGTGAATAGAGGCGTGGTACTGCATCTTCTGACCAAGGTAAATTTGGCGGCAGGGGATTTTGAGGCTGCAATACTTTCTGCCTCTCAATTGATCGATGGCAGTAATTATGCCCTTGTGACCAATAGGTTCGGAAGTACTGCGGGAGATGCTACAAAAGACGTTACCTGGGACTTGCATCAGGTAGAAAATAAGAGTTTACCCAGTAATACCGAGGTCATTCTTGCGGGAGTGGACCGTTTGGAATTCAGGGATATAGGGGCGGCCAATGATTTTGGTGATGGTACCAGTATAATGAGACAGGCAACACCCCTTTGGTGGCGATTTATCAATACGCCGGATGGCCAGAACGGCATGTCCGACGAACCCAATATTTCTATAGATCAAGTAAATCTAATCGGTAGGGGCATAGGTCGTAACCGGGGAACAAGATACAGTACTAAGGATATCTGGAGAAATGCCAATACCGATGAGCGTCATAAATTGGGCAATTGGCTGGACATGGAGGATTTAGTCTATAACGCTCCGAGCTTAGAAGCCTCCGGTAATCCGTTTTTTGGACAAAATCTAGAACTATACTTACCTGATGGAACTGCACTGTGCGCCGATACTATTAGAAATTGGTACGGTTTTCCCCAATACAAGTTTTTTGTGCCAGACCCAACAGCAGTAAAGCCTAGTGGCGGCCATGGAGACTGGTACATTTATCGTTTGGCCGAAACCTATCTTCTAAGGGCAGAAGCCCATTTCTGGAACAATAACAATGCCTTGGCGGCAGCCGATATCAATGTAATCCGCCAAAGGGCCAATGCCGACCCCGTTGATGTTAGTGATGTGGATATTGATTATATTTTGGACGAACGTGCCCGTGAACTATATTATGAAGAAAATCGTAAGACCGAACTTACCCGTATTGCCTATATCTTTGCCAAAACGGGAAGGTCTGCCTACAATGGAAAGTCATACAGTCTAGATAATTTCTCGCAGGATAATTTCTGGTACGACCGTATCATGGAAGTAACCGATTTTTATAATGTTCCTGGTTTGAGAACCGTCTTTGGTGTTGCGTTTACCATGAGTCCATATCATGTGCTGTGGCCCGTTCCGGCTGGGGCCATCAACGCCAACACCCAAGGGGTCATAAACCAGAACCAGGGATATCCAGGTGCAGAAAATAACATCCCACCTTTGACCTCCATTCCGGAGCCGGAGGGGTGAAAATAAGTTTGTTAGTTTGAGTTAGTTTTTTAAATTAGAATTCCGTCGTTTAAACCTGTACGTATGAGATTTATTTTTATTTTTTGTCTATTGATGCTTGCAGTATCATGTGTTAAGAAAGAAAAATTCAGTTTTACGGTACAGGAAGACGACGGTTTTTTACTATCGGGTCCCGTATCCCTAGATGTTACATTTCTAGGTGATCAAGACCCTCAGGATTTTATCCTAGTTCAGAACGGTGATTCTTCCGTTCCGTTTCAATTGCAGAATGGTAAAATTTGGTTCGTGCACAATGCAGAAAAGGGAACTGCGTATCACCTAGAAAAGAACGTGGGAAATGAGGGAAAGGCAGACCCAAATTTGAAGGCCATCAAAAAAAGTGGCGACCTTCAACTGGTATCGGGAAGTAATCCCCTGGTCGGCTACCGCTATGAAATGACCTATCCGCCTGTAGGCGTAGATTCCTTGTATAAAAAATCGGGATATATCCATCCTATAATAAGCCCTAAAGGAGATACCTTAACACGCATTCAACCACCCGACCATTACCATCATTATGGTTTGTGGGGCCCGTGGACGCATACGCGCGTAGATACCACATTGGTAGATTTTTGGAATTTGGGCCAGGGCATGGGAACGGTACTGTTCAAGGAATTTAAGGAGACATCCTCTGGTGGTGTTTTCGCCTCCTTCACAGCCGCCCAGGAGCACATCGATTTAAAAACTCCCCAAGCACCACAAGTGGCACTGAACGAAGATTTGGAAGTCACTTTGTGGGATTTAGGCCGTGACGACCGTTATATGCTGGATTATGAAACCAGGTTCAACTCCCCTTTGGAAAATGGGATTCTCTTTGAAGCTTATCGCTATGGGGGTGGGCTTGGCCTGCGTTTTACGGAACGATGGAAGGCCGATAATTGTTCGGTACTTACCTCAGAAGGAAAAGATAGGGCTACGGCGGACGGCTCTAACGCGCGCTGGGCGTTGGTAAGCGGTGCATCATCCGACGGTACCGGTACCAATGGCATCTTGTTCATGAGCCATCCCGAAAATAGAATGCATCCCGAACCCATGCGTGTTTGGCCCATGGATGCCAATGGGGGTAGGGGAGATCTGTTTTTTCAATTTTGTCCTATCCGATATGAGGAATGGAAATTGGAACCTAATACAACATATTCATTAAATTACCGGCTGGTAGTCTTCGACGGCGAATTGACCGCCGAGGAAGCCGAGGCCTATTGGCAGCTGTATGCCAATAGGCCAGAAGTTGAAATCATTTCAAATTAAAAACTTAAAACATCAGATATGCAAAGACGAAAATTCATAAACAGAACAGCTTTGGGCACCGCGGCCATGGTAGGTTTTCCATCCATAGTGCCGGCCCACGTTTTGGGCAAGGATGCACCCAGTAACAAAATCAACATCGGGCAAATTGGCTGCGGACGCATAGCCTTGAGCCATGATATTGCGGACACCTTGAATTATGAATCGGCAAGAATAATGTCGGTCTGCGATGTGGATTCCATTCGCGCCGAAAAGGCCAAGCTTTTTGTCGATAAGGCCTATCAGGAGAAAACGGGAAAGGCCAAGTACATGGATACCAAAATTTATGAGGATTACCGCGAAATGCTCTTAAATAAAGATATCGATGCGGTTATGATAAGTACGCCAGACCACTGGCATGCCCAACCGGCCATGGAAGCCGCACTTGCCGGCAAGGATATTTATCTGCAAAAACCTACTTCCCTAACCGTAAAGGAAGGGCAGCAGCTACGGGCGGTGGTACAACAACAGAACGTGATTCTGCAAGTGGGTACCCAACAGCGGGCCATGCCACAGTTCAGGGTTGCCGCAGAACTGGTCAGAAACGGCCGCATCGGTAGGGTGCACACGGTAAAAATAGGACTTCCGGGAGACCCTGCCGGTCCCGCAGCACCTACAATGCCCATCCCAAGTAATTTGAATTTTGATATGTGGCTCGGTTCTACACCAGAAGTGCCCTATACCGAAATCGGGGTACATCCTCAGGATGACCTTAGTAGACCGGGCTGGTTGCGTCTTAGAAGTTATGGCGCAGGTATGATCACGGGTTGGGGGCAGCACCATTATGATTCGGCCGCATGGGGAATGAACACGGAGCTTACCGGGCCTGTTTCTGTGGAGGCACTGGCGGAATTCCCAAAATCCGGACTATGGAACGTACATGGCGATTTCTTTGTGAAGCACCAATACGAAAACGGAATGACCGTTTATACCAGCGGTGGTTATACCAACGGGATACAATATATTGGCGAAGATGGCTGGATTTTTGTTTCCCGCGGAGCCTATCAGGCATCGGCATCAGATCCGGTAGACCAAGAAAAGAGCGCCAAGGCCTTAAATGCCTCCGACCCTAAGATATTGGAATCGGTTATTGGTGCCAATGAAATTCATTTGGAGAAAATAGATGATCAGCATGGCAATTGGTTGGATTGTATCAAGTCTAGAAAACAGCCGATTTCTTCCATCGAGAAGGGGCACAAGGCCTGTGTTACCTGTTTGATCAGCGACATCGCCATGCAGTTCGACAGAAAATTGGAATGGGACAACGAAAAGGAAATGTTCGTAAACGATGACGCCGCCAATGCCATGTTGCACCGTGAGCAGCGCAAACCTTATGGGACGGATTATGTAAAAGCATCCTAAAAAGCCCCCTAGCCCCCGAAGGGGGAATGTTAAAAGTGCTGTGTTAAAAAGAATCACGACAAATCTTAACCATTGTTGTCCGGTTAAAATTTTTGAGGATCTTTAAAACCCTGCTGAATAAAGTGATTCGATCATTTAGGAAAAATGAGGGCTTATTTTCGGGCAATCGGAAAAATATAACAAAATCAAAAACCTATTTTTATTTTGGCCTACTCAAATATTGATTATCAAGTAGTATTATCTTTAGTCTTTAGTCTTGCGTCTTGGTTCTTGCAGTCCCGAGGGTTCGGGACGGCCTAGCTTCTGTACCGGACAACAATATATCATAACATCAAATTGTAAATGAAATATAGCATAACAATCGCATTACTTCTTCTATTTTTGTCCTGCGGGGAAGAAAAGTCCGAAGAAAAAGCAGAAATGAAAGAAATACCTGAAAAAGTGAAACTTATGACCTTGGACCCCGGCCATTTTCACGCGGCGCTCGTCCAAAAAACGATGTACTCTCAGGTAGATTCCACCATATATCTCTATGCGCCAGAAGGCCCGGAGGCGCAAGATTTTTTAAGTAAGATCGAAGCCTATAATACACGGGAAGAAGGGCCTACGCAATGGAAGATTGAAAAAAAGCTTACCGATGATTACCTGAACAAAATGATTGCCGATAAACCCGGCAATGTTATGGTAGTAGCGGGAAAGAACTCCAAGAAAATAGATTATATTTTGGAAGCGGTCAAGGCCGGTCTACATGTCTATGCCGATAAGCCCTTGGTCATCACTGCGGATGGATTTGAAAAATTAAAGCAGGCCTTAGAAATTGCGGACAAAAACGGTGTTTTGATCTATGATATCATGACCGAGCGTTTTGAGTCCACCACCATGATGCAGAAATTGTTTTCCACCTTGCCAGCAGTGTTCGGGGAACTTGCGGAGGGTACTTTAGAAGAACCCGCCATCAGTAAGGAGAGCGTACATCATTTCTTCAAAAATGTTTCGGGCTCGCCTTTAGTCCGCCCTGCCTGGTTTTTTGATGTGAACGAAGAAGGGGACGGTATTGTGGATGTAACCACGCATCTGGTAGACCTGGTGCAATGGGAGGCCTTTCCCGGTCAAATCATCGACTCCACGGATATAGAAATGCTCAATGCAAAACGCTGGGCTACGGTATTGACCTTGGAGGAGTTTACCAAAGTGACCAAGCAAGAGACCTATCCCGATTATTTGCAAAAGGATTTGGTGGACGGCAAGCTGCACACCTTTTCCAATGGGGAAATGAACTATACAATTAAAGGGAAACATGCCAAGGTTTCCGTCCTATGGAATTATGAAGCACCGGAAGGAACGGGCGATACACATTACAGCATTATGCGCGGCACAAAGAGTAATTTGATCATAAAACAGGGCGCCGAAGAGAATTTCAAACCCGTACTTTATATCGAATCGAAGGGGGGCGAAGATTTTTCAACTATCTTGAATAATGCCGTAGCGAACGAAATTGCCGGAGAATTTCCCGGTACCACGGTGGAAAAGATGGCGGATGGAATATGGAAAATCAATATTCCCGATGAATTCAAAATTGGGCATGAAGCACATTTCGCACAGGTTACCGAAAATTATTTAAGATATTTGGAGGATGGAAAACTTCCGGATTGGGAAATTCCCAATATGATCACTAAATATTATACGACCATAGCTGCATATCAGATGGCAAAACAAGACTAAATGAGCGAATCACTATCCTTAAAAGATAAATATTATGCCATTTCTGGGGGAACAGGCGCCCTTGGTGGTTCCATTTCGAAGTATCTGGTGGAAAATGGTGCCAAAGTACTTTTGTTGGGGAGGACGCTTGACAAGTTACAGGCGAAACAAAAAGAATTGAACGCCCTCTCGGAACATAGTGCCTATATTTTTAAGGTCGATGTCTTGAACGAAGAAGCACTACACCAGTTAAAAGACCGTATTGAAAACGAGTTCGACCGTCTTGACGGGTTGATCAACTTGGCAGGAGGCAATCTTCCCGGTGCGACCTTAAAACCTAATGAAACCATACATGATATTTCGCTCAACGACACGCGTGAAGTGGTCGATATCAATTTGTTCGGGACGGTGCTGCCCAGTATCGTACTCAGCAAGTTAATGGTTAAACAAGGTCACGGGACCATTGTGAATATTTCTTCAATGGCAGCAAAACAAAGCATTTCAAGGGTTTTAGGCTATTCTATGGCCAAAGCGGGAATCGATATTTTTACCAAGTGGATGGCGCAAGAACTGGCATCAAAACATGGCGATAAGATCAGGGTCAACGCGATTGCTCCGGGTTTTTTTATCGGAAACCAAAACCGAAAATTATTGACCAATGAAGATGGTTCCTTTACGGACAGGGCGAACAGCATCATCAAAAACACCCCAATGGGACGTTTTGGCGATATATCGGAACTCAACGGAACAGTGCATTATTTGCTTAGCGACGCTTCCAGTTTTGTGACCGGAAGTATTTTTGATGTCGATGGTGGATTCAGTTCATTTTCAGGAGTATAGATGATGAAATATCTAAAGAAAACATTTCGATGGTTCGGGCCTTCTTTTGGCGTCGGCCTAGACGAGATCAAACAGATCGGTGCGGAAGGAATTGTTGCCGCATGTCAAGAAATTCCCGTTGGCGAAGTTTGGCCCCTGGAGACTATAGCCTCGCTTAAAAAGGAAATAGAATCATACGGACTGGAATGGTCGGTGGTGGAGAGTGTCAATATTCATACGTCTATAAAATACGGACTCCCCGAAAGGGACGCCCATATCGAGAACTACGTCCAGACCCTAAAAAATCTAGCAGAAAACGGAATCTTTACGGTCTGCTACAATTTTATGCAGCTCATCGATTGGACGCGTACGGATTTGGATTATATCTTGCCCACCGGAGCTTCCGCATTGCGCTATAGTCCCATTGCTGCGGCGGCATTTGACCTTTTTATCTTAAAACGTGAAAATGTCAAAGCATCCTATACCAATGAACACTATCGCGAAGCAAGCGATTATTTTGACGGCCTCCCCACTATAGAAAGAAAAAAATTGGAAGAGTCGATTTTGGCAGGAATGCCCGGTTCACGGGCGTTGATCGCCTTGGATGATTTCAAAAAAAATCACGCTACCGTATTAAAAATCGATAAAGAAAAACTACAGGAGAATTTGGCCTACTTCCTAAAGGCCGTTATTCCCGAAGCGGAAAAAATAGGGGTGCGGATGGCCATACATCCCGATGATCCGCCATTTTCGGTTTTTGGGGTACCACGGATTGTTTCCAATTCTGAGGAAATCAAATTTTTGTTGGAGTGCTGTCCCTCCCCAAGCAACGGACTCACTTTTTGTTCAGGATCTTTGGGGGCTTCGGCAAACAATGATCTGGTAAAAATAATCGAGGATTTTGGCCATCGGATACATTTTATCCATTTAAGGAATGTAGCCCGACAAGCGGACGGGAGCTTTTATGAAGCGGACCACTTAAATGGATCGGTACCGATGGAAAAAGTCATGAAGGCTTTGGTAAAAGAGCAGGTGCGGAGAAATGAAAAAGGGGCTGAAATAGTAGCCATTCCCATGCGACCCGATCATGGCCATGTATTGTTGGATGACAAAAAACGGCAAAACGACTTCTATTCGGGCTATTCCTTGATCGGCAGGGCCTTGGGTCTGGCACAGTTGACGGGATTGGAGAGGGGTGTTAGAGCGGGACTCAAAGTTTAATTCTTAAACAATTCATATTTATGAATATCAGATTTATTTTTTTTGTTTGTTTTTGTTTGTTGATATCCTGCAATCAAATCCAAGACAAAAAAACCCTCTATTTTGCGCACTCGCTACCCATCACGCATCCCGTGCACATGGGGATATTGGATATGCAGCAGCGGTTGAAGGAAAAATCCGGGGGAACACTGCAAATAAAGATTTTTCCGGACGGGCAGTTGGGATCGGAAAGAGAGGTATTGGAGCTGCTACAAATAGGGAGCGTGGCCATGACCAAGGTAAGTGCTGCCTCTATGTCCAATTTCGCTCCAGAATATCAGGTAACCAATATTCCGTATCTTTTTAAGGATCGAGAACATCTTTTCAATGTGCTGGAAGGCGACCTAGGCAGGCAGTTGTTGGAAGGAGGAAGTGAATACCTATTGCGCGGGCTTTGTTTTTATGATGCCGGTAGCCGTAGTTTTTATACCAAGGAAAAGCCCGTTCGTACGCCAGATGATTTAAATGGCCTAAAAATTCGTGTCATGAACGATCAAATGTCGGTCAATATGGTGAATACGCTTGGTGGGTCCGCAACGCCAATGGCCTATGGGGAACTCTATACGGCCTTACAGCAAAATGTGGTGGATGGGGCGGAGAACAACATTCCGTCCTTTGTAACCTCCAACCACTATGAGGTTTGCAAGAACTATACCTTTGACGAGCATACCATGGTGCCCGATGTGGTGGTTGTAGGCACTAAATTTTGGGATCAATTGGGCGATGAGGAAAAGCAATGGCTGCAGGAAGCTGCCAATGAGAGTGTGGCAACTCAAAAAAAATATTGGAAACAAACCGTGGCTGAGTACATGGAACTTCTAAAAGAGGCCAATGTGAATTTTATCTATCCCGATAAACAACCGTTTGTCGAAAAATCAAATGCCCTATTACAACAATTGCAGCAAGACCCCGAGATGGGCCCGCTGATCAAAAAGATAAAAGCATATTAATGGTAAAAATCTATACTATTCTCAATAAGGCGGTAGAGTCCCTGTTGGTGTTTATATTTGGGCTGCTGGTAATCGATGTGGTCTGGCAGGTAGTATCAAGATACGTCGTGGGCAAGTCCAGCTCCTTTACAGAGGAGCTGGCGCGCTTTGCATTGATCTGGTTAACGGTGCTGGGAGCGGCCTATATCAACGGCTCAAAAGAAGGCCACCTTTCCATGGATTTCCTTTTGGCCAAGTTGCCCACCAACAAGAGACATGCAAGACAAAAGGTGATCCAGGTGTTCATGGCACTTTTTGCCTTGGTGGTAATGGTCATCGGAGGCGGTAATTTGGTATTCACCACGCTTAGCTTAGGGCAAATGTCATCGGCGCTCCAAATTCCTTTGGGTTATGTCTATGCCGTAGTTCCCGTTTGTGGTCTGATCATTATTTTCTTTTCGATCTATAACATAAAAAAACTAAATTTTCAGTAAATGAGTATTGAAACCATCAGTATTGTTGTCCTTTTCGTATCATTTTTTGGAATGCTGGCCTATGGTGTTCCGGTAGCTTATTCCATAGGAATTTCCACCACCATTACCCTAGTTTTAAATATTGTTTTTTTGCCCTCCGTGACCACAGTGGCGCAGCGAATGACCACGGGTATTGATAATTTTGCCCTTTTGGCCATACCCTTTTTTATTTTGGCGGGAGAGCTCATGAACAAGGGGGGCATTGCCACCCGCTTAATTGATTTTGCCAAGTCCCTTATTGGAAGCCTTCCCGGAGGACTGGCCTTTGTGAACATCATTTCTGCCATGCTTTTTGGTGCCATTTCAGGTTCGGCCATTGCCGCGGCCTCGGCCATTGGTAGTACGCTAACGGAGAAAATGGAAAAAGAGGGCTATCCTAGAGAGTTTAGCGCGGCGGTAAATATAAGCGCATCAACGACCGGACTTTTGATTCCGCCCAGTAACGTGCTTATCATCTTTGCCTTGGCAAGTGGCGGTACGGCCTCGGTGGCGGCCTTGTTCATTGCAGGGTACATTCCCGGAATATTAGTGGGGCTTGCCCTGATGGTCATGGTCTATATCTATGCAAAGCGTAAGGGCCTCCCCAGTGCACCCCGTGCCAGTTTGCGTAAACTTCTTATCGATTTCAAGAACGCTTTCCTAAGTTTGACCTTGCTGGTCATCGTGGTAGGGGGTATTGTGGCCGGAATATTCACGGCGACGGAGGCAGCGGCCATAGCCGTGGTGTATGCCGCACTATTGGGAGTTATGAACAGGAAATTAAAGGCAGCCGACATTCGGCCGATCTTGCTCAAAAGCGCCCGAACAACTGCCATCGTTATGTTTCTTATCGCTGCTTCAATGGCCATGTCCTGGCTGTTTTCCTTTGAGGGTATTCCGCAGATGTTAACCTCTTCTTTATTGGACAACGTGAGCAATCCCATCGTCATTTTTCTAGTGATCAATCTTATTTTACTCATTGTCGGCACTTTTATGGACATGACACCCGCGGTGCTCATATTTACCCCTATTTTTCTACCTGTTGCCATGGTTTTGGGCATGCATCCGGTACAATTTGGAATGATTATCGTGCTAAATCTTTGTATAGGGGTCTGTACACCGCCTGTAGGCACCCTTCTTTTTGTGGGCAGCGGGGTAGCCAAAGTTCCCGTGACCAAGGTCATAAGGCCGCTTCTGCCTCTGCTGGGGGCCATGGTGCTTGTTTTGCTATTGCTTACCTATATTCCTGAATTATCCCTTTGGATGCCAAGGTTTTTTGGGTTGATAGATTGATATACTCCTGCCAAATGAAAGCCCGGGTTTTTAACTCTTTTTTTTTCCATAGACCTTAGGTAAGATATTTTCGTCATTTAATTTTTGGATAATATAAATCCGCGGGAGAAGTTTTAAACTCCTTACTATCATGTCCAAATTGATATAAAAGATTTTCGACATGCTCATGATTCCTATGTTTTGCCTCAATAATTTCAAATGCTTCTTAGATAGCTTCATATAAAAATTACCACATTTATGTATATTAGAGGCAATAAAATCAAATTATGAACAGGAATCAAGTAGTGATGACGTTTGATATATGTATGGAGCGCGTAAAGCTATGGTTAGGTCTTGTTATAATCGTTTTGATGGCGTGCGCTTGTAATGGAAGTACTTATGAAGAATATGCGGAAGCGATGCCCGAAAAAGTCGACTTCAACCACCATATAAAACCCATACTCTCGGATAAATGTTATGCGTGCCACGGTCCTGATAAGAATGCCGTAAAGGCGAATTTAAGATTGGATATTCACGAGGGCGCCTTAAAAAAAGTGCTCGAATCCGGCGGTTACGCCTTTGTTGCCGGCAATGTCAGTAAGAGCGGAGCCTACCAAAGAATGATTTCGGAAGACCCGGAATTTCGAATGCCTCCGCCCGAGTTCAATCTGTCCTTGACCGCATATGAAATCGCCTTGATGGCGAAATGGATCGATCAAGGAGCCGAATACAAAGCACACTGGTCGTATGCGGACTTGAAAATGCCCGAGCTTCCATCGGTTAAAAATAGCGATTGGGTGTAGAATCCCATCGATATCTTTGTACTTAAAAGTATCGAGAACAAAGGGTTAAAGCCCAATAGTGAAGCGGATAGGGAAATCTGGTTGCGACGGGTAACGCTTGACTTAACCGGGTTGCCCCCGACCATAGACGATACCGATGTTTTTATCGCCGATAAAAGTGAGGGAGCGTATGAAAAGGTGGTCGATCGTCTCTTGACTTCTTCGCATTACGGTGAGCGAATGGCAACCGAATGGCTTGATGTTGCCCGGTATGCAGATTCTCATGGCTATTCTACCGATGGCGCCAGAACCATGTGGCCTTGGCGAGATTGGCTAATAGATGCATTTAACAACAACATGCCTTACGATGATTTTATTACGTGGCAAGTAGCGGGCGATAAATTTCCCGATGCGACCCGGAAGCAAAAATTGGCAACGGCATTTTTAAGAAATCAAAAGCTCAATACCGAGGGAGGTATCGTGCTTGAGGAATTTTTATTCGAATATGCGGCCGATCGGGCGGAGACTGTGGGTACCGCTTTTTTAGGCTTGACCATGCAATGTGCCAAATGTCACGATCATAAGTACCACCAAATATCGCAAAAGGAATATTTTCAATTTTTCAGTTTTTTCAATAGCGTAAATGAACTGGGCATGACTCCCAACGATGGTAACTCGGGCCCACAAATATTGTTGACCACACAAGAGGTTGATGATGTTGTAGCCTACATCGATATTCACATAGATAGTCTACAACAGCTAAGGCCCCCTTCAAAAAAATCAGTGGATGTAGCGGAATATAGTTCTGTCAAACTTGATCTGGACAAAGCTGTATTGGTCGATATTTCCTTTGAAAATAGCAACAGGGACAATGTTCGGGATGACTCCAAACCTGAAAAACAATATACCGTTCATGGGGAGTATGCCTCCGTAAAAGGTAAGACGGGTAAAGGATTTAAATTCAATAGCTTCGACTTTTTAGGTGTGAATGCCCCGCAGTTGAACTTTGACCGGTCGGACAGTTTTTCCTTTAGTTTTTGGATCAACTCGCAGCACGAAAACAACTATATGCCCGTGCTTATGCATATTGGAGGAAAAAACGATAACTACATGGGTTATGAGATTGCGGTCTTGGATGGTTATCCTACCATTCGTCTGATACATAGTTTGCCTGCTGATATGATTTCGGTACGCGAGGTTACCCCCTTGAAGAAAGAGGAGTGGGTACATCTCACATTTGTGTATGACGGGTCTGGAAGTGCAGAAGGTATTCAACCTTATAGAAACGGCAGAAAATCGAAAAAGAAAGTACTTTTAGATGAACTTACCAGAACGATCAAGAGGCCAAACGGGTCGGTTAGCATAGGAGGTAAACAGGACTACCAAGTAGAGGTGGATGGTTTTGGTCGTATGGACGATCTTAAAATATATAAAAGGATGCTAAGCGAGGCTGAAGTTTTTGCCTTGTTCGATAGTGCCGAAACGCTTCCCAAGAACCTTCCAAAAGATGTTTTGCGCGAGCATTACCTTTTAACGTCAAATGAAGAACAACAAATAGTAAGGGATAAGATCAAATCCTTGAGAAAGGAGAAAAATGGAATTTTAGATACCGTTCCAACCGTTATGGTCATGGGCGATCTTGAGAAACCAAGGCCTACGTACATTCTAGATCGGGGCGCATACGATTTGCCCCTGGAGGAGGTTTTTCCTGGGACTCCTGCGGATATTTTTCAGTTTACCGATGAATTTTCTCCCGATAGGCTAGGACTCGCGGAGTGGTTGGTGGACAAAAGAAATCCGTTGACGGCACGCGTAACCATAAATCGGTATTGGAAACTCTTTTTTGGACAGGGAATAGTGAAAACACTGGAAGATTTCGGGAGCCAAGGTGCTTTGCCACATCACCCGGAACTGTTGGATTATTTGGCGTCCTCTTTTGTGGAATCCGGATGGGATCTAAAGAAAATGGTGAAAACCATAGTATTGTCCTCAACCTACCGGCAATCATCCCGCGTCTCCGATGCGCAGCGAAAGACAGACCCGCAGAACGAAATGTTGGCCCGTGGCCCAAGTCATCGATTACAGGGGGAGTTCATCCGTGATTTGGCACTCGCGTCAAGCGGTTTGTCGGTGGATGATATTGGCGGTGCCAGCGTAAAACCGTACCAACCGGAAGGCCTCTGGGAAGAGATTACAGGAAATTCGGTACTTTTAGATACCTACCGACAAGATCAGGGTGGGAATCTGTATAGAAGATCATTGTATACCTTTTGGCGGAGAGCTTCCCCACCGCCCACGATGGCAGTTTTTGATGCACCCTAGCGTGATTTCTGCGTTGTGGGCAGATCGGAAACAAATACGCCTTTACAGGCCTTGTCATTGCTCAATGACCCCCAGTTTGTGGAAGCGGCCCGTGTATTGGCGGAAAGAGTACTTTAAAACAAAACGGATATCGATGAACAGTTGATCTTGGCATACCGCTTGTTAACAGGTATTTCTCCGGAAATAAAAGTGATTCAACTTTTGAAACAACATTACCTAGAGCAAAAGAATCATTTTGAGAAGACGCCCGCCAATGCAAAACAATTGCTAGCCGTAGGCCAGTCTCCGTTAAAAACGGATAGGCCGCTGGCGGAAGTATCCGCTATGACCGTAGTTTGCAATACGATTATGAGTTTTGATGAGACCATTATGAAGAGATAGATAAAGAACACATGAAGTTTTCGGATTTAAATAAATTTCACGACCGACCCGAAGTAAAACACGGGCTCGAGATCAATAGACGGCACTTTCTAACGAAGGCCGGTTTTGGTATTGGAGGCCTTGCCTTGGCTTCCCTTACCAATCCCATACAGGCATTGGGTCAGGTCGGGAATGGCATCAGACCCGACATAAATTCAGGAATTCCACAGATTCCCCACTTTGCACCAAAAGCTAAAAGGGTAATATATCTTTTTCAAAGTGGCGGTCCCTCACAGCATGACCTTTGGGATTATAAGCCCTTACTTGAAAAAATGAACGGTGAGGAACTGCCGGATTCCATACGACAGGGACAACGCATCACTGGCATGACGGCCGGTCAAAGATCATTTCCTTTGGCGGGCGCACAATTTAGTTTTGAGCGGTACGGCGAGAGTCAGGCTTGGGTAAGTGAACTCATGCCCTATACCTCTAAAATAGTAGACGACCTATGCTTTATAAAGAGCATGAACACCGATGCCATAAATCATGATCCCGCTATCACATTTTTTCAAACGGGTTCCCAGCAGCCGGGCAAACCCTGTATAGGGTCATGGTTGAGTTATGGTCTGGGCAGTTCCAATAAAAACCTCCCTGAATTCTGTGTCCTACTTTCCGATGGTAGTGGCAACCCAGCACCACAGCCTTTGAATTCACGGTTATGGGGCAGTGGATTTCTGCCATCGCTGCATCAAGGGGTTTAATTTCGGTCGGGCAAAGACCCCGTTCTATTTTTGAACAACCCAAAGGGTCTAACCGATTATTCGCGCAGATCTTCCTTGGATTACTATAAGAAGCTACAGGAAATGAGGTATCAGGAAGAACAGGATGCCGAAATACAAAGCCGTATTGCCCAATACGAAATGGCATATCGAATGCAGACCTCGGTACCGGAGGTTATGGATGTAACCAAAGAGCCCGATCATATATACGAGATGTACGGGCCCGATTCAAGAATTCCGGGTACCTATGCGGCCAACTGTTTGTTGGCAAGACGATTGGTTGAAAAAGATGTGAATTTTGTCCAGTTATACCATCGCGGGTGGGATCAACATGGAAACCTTCCTAAAGAGATACGGGGCCAATGTAAGGATACCGACCAGCCTTCGGCCGCATTGGTTAAAGATTTAAAACAACGGGGCCTCTTGGAGGACACGCTTATCGTTTGGGGCGGTGAGTTCGGCAGGACCAACTATTCCCAGGGCCAACTTACAAAGACAAGTTATGGAAGAGATCACCATCCCAGGTGTTTTACTATTTGGTTGGCAGGTGCGGGTGTAAAAAAAGGACTTAGTTATGGACAGACCGATGAATTCGGATACAACATAATAAGTAATCCGGTGCACGTGCACGATTTTCAGGCTACGCTTCTTCATTTGTTAGGGTATGATCATGAACGGCTAACATTTAAGCATCAGGGTAGAAGACATCGTTTAACGGATGTACACGGGCATGTGGTGAAGGATATCCTGACCTGATAAAGTGCTCGAGTGATCGCTTCCTTATACCCTGTACGGCGAACTCCGCCGTATCCTCGGTAATAATGTCCACATTGATCAAGCCCGTCTCGCTGGCCATGTCGTAGATGCCATGGGTGTTGGCAACGACGGCCGCGGCCGTCTGGAAATCATAGGGGTTCACCGCTACCGGGCTTCCTTTTTCGCCCCACTCCCTGTACTTTTTCCCGAGATTATTTTGTACTCCATTTTCTTGTTCTCTTCTTCCATGGCACATGGATAGGTAAAAAGCATAGAACGGTCAAATAATTTCATAACAATTACTTAGGCCGTGCCATACCCCAAGCCTTCCGAACTAGCCATCTAAATAATCCCTATACGTAGTAAAGAAGCTTTCAAGTGCATCCATGCTTGCACTCAAGAACACCATGGTCTCCTGCCATGTATTTTTGTTGTGTATGGAGACCTGTTCCTTGGAAACATACATCCTTGAGATTTCCTTGGTGTTTTCCAGAATAAAGCAATCTTCGAAAAGGGCATCAGGTAGGAATTCTTCCTTGATTATCGATTTTAAGGCGGTTATTTTCTCCCAAAGTGCCATGCGCACTTCTAAATCTGACTGTTCTACATCCATTGAAACCATGGTCTTTTTCAAATCAAAATGAAATCGGAATACGAGTCCTTTTACTTTGGTATCATAAAGAATCCATTTTCTTGGATAGGATTTACCAAAGGCTATCCAAAATTCCTCCCGTAATTTTCGCGATTCCTCTTTGCCGAACATTTATAAAAAATAGGCGATAGTGATGCCCAGTATGATAACGACCAATTTTCTAAGGTTAAACTTATGGCCTTCCGAGCTTTCAAAAAGAATTACGGTCGAAATATGTAGAAATATCCCTATAACCAGAGCGTTCAACGGCATGGCATACTCAGATATTGCCTGTATATTACCCGCTAGAAAAGTGCCCAAAGGTGTCATTAAAGAGAATAAAACAATAAAAAGCACGGCGTAAACCGGTTTTAGTTTAGATCCCAGCAAAAAGATACTCAGAATTATGGCTATGGGGATTTTATGGATAAAAATACCGTAGACAATAGTGTGGTTGGTATGAATGGGAAGGCCTTCCAGTAGGGAGTGGAGCGAAAGACTGGCGAACAGTAGCCAAGGGAAGTCGGCATTTTCATCGGACAGGTGCACATGCCCGTGTTCTGCACCTTTTGAAAAGAACTCCAGAAATATCTGTAACAGAATCCCTGACATAATGTAGACACCCATCGTTTTACCATCGGATTCTTCGTACACTTGTGGCAGGAGTTCAAAGATAGTCAGGGCCAATAAAAAGGCACCACTAAAAGCGAGAAGCAATTTAAAATGCTCCTTTTTCTCTGGTTTGGTGACATAAACAAAGGCAAAACTTAAAAGTACCCCAAGAATAGGGAGTGTGTAGTTCATGTATAGGTTGGTTAGGCTTTTTAACCGATGCGGCCATCGAGCTACTTCTGCGTCAAAATTAGCGTATTTTTGCGTTATGTTAAAAAGAGGATATGGGGAATAATTTTAAAATGGTGGCCAAAACGCTTTTTGGCTTTGAGGAATTGCTGGCTAAGGAACTGCGAAACCTTGGCGCAAGTAACGTAGTGGAAGGCACTAGAAATGTAGCTTTTGAAGGCGACACAGGATTTATGTACAAGGCCAATCTATGTTTAAGAACGGCAATTAAGATCATTAAGCCTATCCATTCCTTTTCTGTTAGGGACGAAAAAGACCTGTATAAGAAAATATACATTATGGATTGGACCGACTACCTTACCGTAGACGAGACCTTTGCCATAGATGCGACGGTGAACTCCGAGAATTTTACGCATTCGCTTTATGTCTCCCAAAAAACAAAGGATGCCATTGTAGATAAATTTCGGGAGACCCATGGTAAACGGCCAGATGTGGATGTAAAACATCCCGATATGCGCATCAATATCCATATTCACGATAGCACTTGTAATGTGTCCTTGGACAGTTCTGGAAGTTCCCTGCACCATAGGGGCTATCGTACCGCAACCAATATTGCTCCTATAAATGAAGTGCTCGCGGCAGGTTTGTTGCTGTTGAGTGGCTGGGACGGACAGTGTAATTTTCTGGACCCTATGTGCGGTAGTGGAACATTTTTAACCGAGGCCGCTATGATAGCCTGTAACATTCCCGCGAACATTAACCGTAAGGGCTTTGCCTTTGAGAAATGGCACGATTTTGATTCGGAACTGTATGAAAAGATTGTGGATTCCAGTTTAAAGAAGACTAGGGAATTCCATCATAAGATTACAGGGTTTGATAAAGCTCCATCGGCGGTTAGAAAGGCCTTGGACAATATAGAGAATTCCAATTTATCCGAATATATTACGGTGGACAGAGCCGACTTTTTTAAGACCCAAAAGGAAACGGAAGGTCCTTTGCACATTTGTTTTAATCCACCTTATGGGGAGCGATTGGATATTGATATGGAAAACTTTTATGCCAATATAGGCGATACCTTAAAGCAAAGTTATCCTGGTACCAATGCTTGGCTGATTACATCTAACCTAGAAGCACTTAAGTATGTAGGGTTGCGGCCTTCCCGAAAAATAAAAGTGTTCAACAGTCACTTGGAGTCGCGCTTGGTAAAATATGTGATGTACGAAGGAAGTAAAAAGGCAAAATATAATAAAGACGTTGACTCATGAAGATACAACACAAAGCAATTCTTTTTAATTTTTTGGGATTTGCCGTATTGTTTTTGGTGGCCAGGTTTGGGATAGGTTATTTCTCAGCTTTGCCCCGTTTATACTTGGCTCTTGGTGCTGCGGTATTTGCTAGTTTATTGGCTCCCAAATTTGCGGTAGTGCGCGATGCCGGGAAGGAGAAATTAATGATGAAATGGATTTTCATGAAAGTGCCCAAAGAAGTATAATATAGTTCTTTATGGCTATTGCTCTTCGCCTTCCGCTGCTATTTTCTTTACTTTTCTATTCTTTTTGTACAAGGGCAAGAAGTAGGAAATAGAGTAATTATAGCCCACTCCAAATTTACTGTCCCATGTAACTTTATTAAAGCCTGGAACAAATAGGATAGGAAAACGTCCGTCCTGGGCATCGGTAAAAAGAAAGCCTAATCGTATACTTGCACCAAGATATATATTTGGAAATAATTCTACTTTGGTGCCCAAAACAGCCTCGATCCATGAAGCGGTACGTCCCCCAAATTCTTCTTCCGTTTCAGAAGCGGTCGCAAAACCCTCTGGATTCCAATACCGGTTGTTGTCAAATATCTGATAGTTGTTCAAGGTATTACTAAAGGTACTGAATCCGAAACGTCCCCCGTAGAATATAAGGTTTTGCTCTCCGTACCAGTTCGCATAGGTATTCCTGTCTATCCCAACCTTAAGGTAACTCCCCGAAGTATTAAAATTGTATACATCTTCTTGTTGTGTCTTGTTTTCGTTACCCAGTTCTGCGGCTATGTAAAGATCTTCCGTAAGCCTATAATCCGCCACAAGTTCCAGTCCAGTATAGTTGTCATCCAAGGAAGAGATGATTATCCTGCTCAGGTCCAAACCTACTCTAATACCATAGGATTGTTTATAGACCACGGTGTCCTTAGGTTGCGTATCTATGGGTTTGTCTTGGGCAAACCCAGAAACCACGCTAAGCAGTACAATGAAACTAATGGAATATCTTAACATGGGTCGAATCTGCGTTAATAATTTCTGATCGAATGATTTCAATGTCCTTTATCCAGTTATCCGTATCGGTTTGGAGGCTTCCATTTAGGTCTTCATACGTTATAATAAAACCGCAGGCGCGCGATTTAAATTCCTCTAACCTAGCGTAGTTGAACGTTATGGTATCAATATTACCTATTTCAAATCCATCTTCATTGCTGGCAGAATTAGAAATTAAAAAGAAACCGGTACTATCTTCCGCTGTTTTCAAGGGCACAGTAATTTTATTTAAATCTGTCCTGTCTGCACTCGTATTCACGGTTACTGTTTGTCCTTGCCCCACTACTCTTAGCTTGGGTACGTTTTTGGGAGTATCTGGATTATTGATATCAAAAAACTCGATAACCATAAGCGGTGTGTTGCCTTCCACACAGATGTCATCCTTTTCACATGAAGCAGCTCCTAAGATGTAAAGAAATAGTATTACGCCGTATCCTAATTTTTTCATTTAAACAGAATTGTGCTAAGGTGTTGTTTTGTAAATAGTTGTATTTTTCCTAATAGATAACGAGATATATTTCGTTGTTCCTTTAGGTTATCGATCACTACGATTTCTTCTCTAAAAGTACAACATTTTCTACATGGTGGGTTTGCGGAAACATATCCACGGGCTGCACTTTGGTTACATCGTAAAGTGATTTCATGAGTTCAAGGTCCCTGGCTTGGGTAGCGCTATTACAGCTTACATAGACCACTTTTTGCGGAGCAATATTCAATATTTGTTGCACCACATCTTTGTGCATGCCGTCTCTTGGGGGATCGGTAATGATGATATCCGGAATGCCATGTTGAGAAATAAAGTGCTGGTTGAAGACATTCTTCATGTCGCCAACAAAAAATTCAACATTGTCGATACCGTTATTTTTTGCATTGGATTTAGCATCACGAATCGCTTCTGGAACAGATTCTATCCCAATTACTTTCTTTGCATTTTTTGCTATAAACTGTGCAATGGTACCCGTTCCCGTATACAAATCGTACACAAGTTCGTTACCCGTTAAGCCGGCAAAATCGCGCGTTATTTTATAAAGTTCATAGGCTTGATCCGAATTGGTCTGATAAAAAGATTTGGCGTTGATCTTAAATTTAAGTCCTTCCATCTCTTCAAAAATATGGTCACGGCCCGCGTAACAGATAATTTTCTGATCGTAAATAGTATCGTTCTGCTTTGGATTGATAACGTAGAGTAATGATGTGATTTCCGGAAAGGTATTTTTTAAGTGTCCCATCAACATCGCCCTTTTGGTCTCATCGTTTTCAAAGAACTGAACCAAGACCATGATTTCCCCGATAGACGAGGTACGAATCATCAACGTACGCAACATGCCGTACTGGTTTCTGGGATTAAAGAAGCTGATCTCGTTTTTAATGGCAAAGTCCTTGGTCTCCAAACGGATGGCGTTGGAAGGGTCTTCCTGTAAATGGCATTTTTTTATATCCAAGATTTTGTCCCACATACCGGGAATATGGAAGCCTAAGGCATTTTTATCGGGTATCTGCGTATCGGATCGAATTTCTTCCAAGGTCAACCACCGACTGTCCGAAAACGAAAATTCCATCTTATTTCGGTAGAAGTACTGTTTTTTAGAACCTTTTATCGGCGTAGTTTCCGGTAGCTCCAGATGCCCGATGCGCCTTAGATTGTTCTCTACCTCTTTCTGCTTATAAAACAGTTGGTGCCCATAGCCCATATCTTGCCATTTGCATCCGCCACAAACGCCAAAATGCTCGCATTGGGGTTCGGTACGTTTATCGGAAAGGGAAAGGAATTGTGTTGCGACTCCCTCAAAATAGGCTTTACGTTTCTTGGTAATCTGTACATCTACGACATCGCCCGGAACGGTGTTGGTGAGGAAAATGACCCTACCATCCGGTGCTTTGCCAATGGTCTTTCCTTTTGCACCCGCATCAACAACGGTTACATTCTCAAAAATCGGGTTTTTATTAATTTTGCGCATGCGGCAAAAATAGGAATTGCTTTGTTTTAATTGGGATAACTTCGAACGGAATAACAATTATTTAAGGAATATCAATCGTTTCCAATTTCTAATTCTAGGATAAACGACCAAGAACTTACGTTTTATTCTTTGGTAAACCATCATTCTATCCGATTGGATGTTTTTAAGCACTAATTTTTTTAGTAATTTAGCAGTTGCATAAGGATGATTTCTCTCCTACGCTGAATTTTCGACACTTCGAAAGGACAAAGGTACAGAAGGAATTGCTAAAGTTTTATTTAAAGTAATTTTTATCATGTCAGTTTTAGAAAACATCAGTTCTAAAGATGCAATTGCATTGGAAGAAAAACACGGAGCCCACAATTATCATCCATTACCCGTTGTCCTTAGCAGGGGAGAAGGTGTGCACGTTTGGGACGTGGAAGGGAAAAAGTATTATGATTTTTTATCAGCTTATTCCGCCGTTAATCAAGGACATTGCCATCCTAAAATAGTGGATGCGATGGTAGATCAGGCCAAAACACTATCGTTGACCTCGCGGGCTTTTTATAACGATATGCTCGGCAGGTATGAAAAATACGCGACGGAGACGTTTCATTTTGATAAACTCTTGCCTATGAATACCGGAGCGGAAGCTGTGGAGACCGCTTTGAAAATATGCCGTAAATGGGCTTATGAGAAAAAGGGAATTCCGCAGAATCAGGCTCAGATCGTGGTTTGTGAGAATAACTTTCATGGCCGTACCACAACGATCATATCCTTTTCCAACGACCAAGTGGCACGTAAGAACTTTGGTCCGTTTACGGAGGGGTTCATAAAAATCGAATACAATAACCTACAAGCCTTGGAACAGGCTTTAAAGGAGAACAAAAATATAGCGGGATTCTTGGTAGAACCAATTCAAGGTGAAGCTGGCGTTTATGTTCCTTCAGAAGGATATCTGAGCAAGGCAAAAGCGCTTTGTGAGCAATACAATGTGCTGTTTATTGCCGATGAAGTACAGACCGGAATAGCCCGAACAGGCCGACTACTGGCTACCTGTGGTAATTGTTCTTGCCCAGAGAAGCATTGTAGCGGAACACCCGAGACCAAACCCGATATCCTAATATTAGGCAAAGCTTTATCCGGTGGCGCTTATCCCGTTTCCGCAGTTTTGGCCAATGATGACATTATGGGTGTTATACGCCCCGGAACCCACGGGAGTACTTTCGGTGGAAACCCCATAGCAGCAGCCGTTGCCATGGCGGCCTTGGAGGTAGTAAAAGAGGAAAAGCTAGCACAAAATGCAGACGAGTTAGGGGAGCTTTTTAGAGCGGAATTGAACGCTTTTATCCCTAATTGCGATTTGGTATCCGGTGTTCGGGGTAAGGGGCTTTTAAACGCTATTCTTATTAACGACACACAGGAAAGCTCTACTGCTTGGGATATCTGCATGGCCTTAAAGGAAAATGGACTATTGGCAAAACCTACCCATGGTAATATCATACGTTTTGCACCGCCTTTGGTGATGACCAGAGAAGAACTGTTGGATTGTGTACGTATTATTAAGCAGACCTTGCAAGAGTTTGAATAGGAGTATTGAGAAAATTTGAATAAAAAATCCCGTTTCAACTAATTGAAACGGGATTTTTTCGATTTTACCGGATAGTTGACTATTGAAAACCTCCCTCGGAAACTGCGGAGAATATAATAGCCCCAATGGTGGCAAAATAAATAATGCTTAATATCAACATTAGTACGGCTAAGCCCAATCCGATGTAGCAAAGTATCTTGCCAGTTTTTACGTTTTCAAATCCGCTGTAATTGGCACTGTCCATTTCATAGAGTCTTTCCGCTTTTTTGGCACTGCTCAAGCCTATAAAACTAAAAATAGCTCCAAAAGGACCACAACAGAATATAGTCAATACAATAGATAAAATCCCAAAGGTGAGGGCATTACTTGCCCCAGGTAGAGGTTGGTTCATTTGTTCTTATTCCGTAGGTAAACCTAACTGCTCTAAAAGTTCTTGGTTTTGCTCCATATAACCTTCCCAGCCTCCCATGGAGACAATAGAGAAAATACTCCAAACTAGACTTACAACGCCCAAGACCAAACCGACAATTGCTATTGTTTTTACGGTTTTTAAGGTGCTATAATTAGAGTAATCCGCGGGATTCTGTTGGTATAGTTTAGTATCCTTATTAACTAAAAATAGGGCTATTCCGGATAGTAATATACCGCCTATACCTACACTTACGCAGCAGCAGAGGAAGGAAAGAATACTAAGTACCATTGCAATTGTAACATTGGGTAATTTTTGTTGTTCCATAATGTTAAAGGTTTAATTAGATGAATTTTAAAAGATAGTTGGTTAATATAAAGCCTACTGTGCCTATCATAAGCACGTTGGTTATTTTAGTGCCATATTTAATGGAAAATAGTTTGTCTAAAATTACAAAGCCAAATAGGAACAGCATAGGATAAATAGCAGGATACATCTCAAAAGCGGCCGTAAAATCCCCTTTAATCAAAAAAATAAAAGCGCGTTGTAGGCCACAACCCGGACAGTCAAAACCCCAAAGTTGTTTTGTGAAACATGGAAGCATGTAATTTTCTATACCCAAAAAATAAGGGGAAACGAGTATCTTCATATTGGTTACCTATTCAGAAACGAAAATTACTACTATTTTTGGGGAAACAAAATAAAATTATGGCTGTTTTTAAAGTAGGAGATAAAGTAGAGGCCATTGACGATGTAATTCGTGGTACAGTAGCCGATATCAATGGGGCCTCGATTACCGTGCATTGCGATGACGGTTTCCCTATGGTCTTTGAATCCAATGAATTGGTGGTGATTACAGGGAGCATTAAAGTGAGCAATGCTGAAATTGAAGCGGTAAAAAAAGAAAAGGAGCTTCCTAAAGAACGAAGAGCCGAACCTTTAAGTCCTAAGGAGCGCAATCTTCCAAAAATGGAAGTTGACCTTCATATCAATCAGTTGGTGAAAAACCCGAAGGAAATGGGGAATTATGAGATGCTGAACCTTCAATTGGAAACCGCCAAAAGGCAACTGGAGTTCGCTATGGCGAAACGGATCCAGAAAGTTGTTTTCATTCACGGGGTAGGTGAAGGCATATTAAAAGAAGAATTAGGATACCTCTTCAATAAATATGATAACGTTAAACACTACGATGCCGATTACCAAAAATATGGTCTGGGTGCAACAGAAGTTTATATTTATCAGAATGTCTGACCGCTGATTACAGCTTGGTTGTTACCGTACCGAATTCAGAGATTCGTAGATCTGTGATTCTGCTGCCATCTTCCGAAATGAAAGAAATTTCGTTTAAACGTATGATATGTTCAAAAGTAATGGAGTCCTTGGTTGCAGTGGTAATTAGAATCTCCCCATCCGCGGCAATAACTTGCTCGGAGACCGTTGGGGTAAGAGGAGGTACTTCGTCACAGAAATAATTTTTGCTTACCTTATCGGTAAAAACACGGTACGTTAGTTTGGTTGTTGCAGAAATCGCGCTTTTTATGACCTCGGTAGTGACCTCGTTTTTAAGTAGTCCCGCCGGGAGTTCCAGGATAAGCGCTTCATCCACATTAATTTTAAAGAGTAAATTTGTTGTAGAGGCAGATGCGGCCTTGCATGATTCTACGGTATTAATACTATCAAAGTCTACTGTTTCTATTTGAATATCCCCATCGTCACAGGATAGGAATAAAGCTAAAAAGATTAGTCTAAATACATTTTTCATGCCTCAAATTTAATGGAAATAATGGATATGGTACTGTATAACACTTCCCAAATTTAGGACAGTAAGTTAAGTTGTAATTTAACCCTGTCAAATATGAAAAGAACAAGAAGAAAATTTAGTGCATCGTTCAAGGCCAAAGTAGCTATTGAAGCGGTA
>Ga0075108_10000357_pt1 | contig 27541 bp, 22 predicted proteins | sample AntAceMetag02UK1_FD_69797 | JGI IMG/M metagenome (GOLD analysis project Ga0075108, IMG submission 69797) | Saline lake microbial communities from Ace Lake, Antarctica - Antarctic Ace Lake Metagenome 02UK1 | ecosystem: Environmental > Aquatic > Non-marine Saline and Alkaline > Saline | place...
AGGCGTAAAAATCAAGACCAACGAAACGGTTTTGGATATGGATGTTGCCAGCGGAAAAATAATCAAGGTTGTCACCGATAAAGGTACGTACCAACCGGATACCGTTGTGATTGCAGCGGGATCATGGAGCGGGGAACTCTCCAAAAAACTGAATATAAAATTATCCTTGCAAGCAGGAAAAGGCTACCGTATTAATGTAGAAAGGGAAACAGGGATTGGTATGCCGGCCATCCTCATGGAAGCAAAAATGGCAGTAACGCCAATGCAGGGCTTTACCCGTTTTGCAGGAACTATGGAGTTTACGGGAATAAATGATATCGTGCGAAAGGAGCGCGTTTTGGCCATTGCCAATGGCGCCAAAAGGTTCTATCCCAATCTAGAAATAGAACAAGCCGAAATAGACAGGGCCAAAACCGGAATGCGCCCCGTATCCCCGGACGGAATGCCATATATTGGTAAATCCATAGCCTATGATAATCTTATTTTCGCCACCGGCCACGCTATGATGGGCTGGAGCCTTGGTCCTGCTACCGGTAAGTTGGTCTCGGAAATTGTAGACGGTAAGAAAACGAGTATGGGAATCGGGGCATTTAGGCCGGAGCGGCGGTTTAGTTGATAAGATGCTTATAGGAAATTCAAGGCATCTTACGACCAAATATGGAACAACAGCCGCACAAACAAACCAAGTATTTGGTTTTCAATAGTAACCAGCTACACTTCGCCGTATTCTAAAAAATAAGATAATTCTGACATCTAGCCAAATACTAATCTATACCTATTTATCGTTTGTCTAAAGTTAAAGGTCAATCAGCTACACCTATCTCAAAAATAAATAGGAATAGATTACTTTTAGGGTTTGCTAAATGCTATGCTATGGATATTTTACTTATTGAGGACGACACTATTGAAATAATGAAACTGGAAAGGACCTTGTCCAAGGTGGATACCAAACACGCGATCGTTAAAGTTAGGAACGGTGAGGAAGCACTGGAAATCCTAAAATCTGGCGATAAGCTTCCGGACATTATTCTCTTGGATTTGAACATGCCAAAAATGAGCGGTATAGAATTTTTGGGAATTTTGAAGGCAGACACTATTCTGCAATACCTTCCTACCATTATTCTTACCACTTCTGAAAATAGGGCAGATTTGCTCAAATGCTATCAATTGGGAATCGCTGGGTATGTTATAAAGCCTTTGAAATATGAGGATTACGAATCCAAAATGAAAACGGTGTTGGCGTATTGGAGCATAAACCAATTGGTAAAAGGCTAACAAAAAACGTCATTTCACAACATATTCTTGCTTATAAGATAATACTTTTCCTACTTTAGATTTTTTAAATTTTGGTACATGAAGGGTATTATTTTTACCGAGTTCCTAGAAATGGTGGAATCCAAATTTGGATTAGAGACCGTAGACAACATTATAGAGGCGGCCAATCTGCCGTCTCAAGGTATTTACACCTCTGTAGGTACCTATAATTTTAATGAGATGGTAAGTCTCATTACCGAGCTCAGTGGTATTGTAAAAATAGAGGTGGGAGAGCTTATCTATACGTTCGGACATTATTTGTTCGCTAGTTTGGGAAATGCGCATCCGGAGGTGATTCAATCCTACAATTCACCATTGAGTTTATTGTACTCTACTGAGGATCACATCCATGTTCACGTCAAGAAACTATATCCAGACGAGGAACTTCCCACTTTTAAAATTCTAGATAGAACGGATACCACGCTAACTATGGTCTATGCTTCCTCTAGAGGACTGTATAGATTGGCCCACGGCTTAATCGAAAAAAGTTTTGAGCATTTTAACCAAAGCGCAAAAGTTTCTTATGAGCTTTTAAAGGGGGACGGCACCGAGGTAAAATTTCATATCGTACAGCATGGACTGTAAAGAGGTACAGTTACTTAAGCGTGCCCTAGATCGTCAGAAAAGAGCCCGTATTCAAGCGGAAAAAATACTTGAGGAGAAATCCAAGGAGCTGTATGATGTTACCCATCATTTAAAAGAAGCCAATGCCAAGTTGGAGAACCTTTTAAATGAAAAGACTTCCGAGCTAGAGGGGGTTTTCATGAATATTATTGATCCCTACGTGGTTATGGACCTTCAGTTCAATGTAATCAACATGAACACTTCCGCTAAGGAATTTTTTGGTTATGATCATATGAAAGACAGATTGAATCTTGCGGATTTGGTGCATGAAGATTTTATGGAATATACGGCGGAATCTATACAATCTTTATTGGAAGTGGGGGTGCTTAAGAACTATCGCGCCAAGATTCACGTTAAGGACGGTACTATTAAATGGGTACAGATCAATAGCAGTCTCATTTATAATAGAGAAAAAAAGCCTGTTGCCGCGCAAGGTATCTTGCGGGATGTTACCCAAGAAATGGAGATAAAGCAATTGCTCTTGGAACAGCGTAGACAATTGGATATTATCGTGGAAAACTCTCCTCTAGGCATTGTCCTTACCAATAATGAAAAAATCATACGTGCCAATAGTACAGTTACCGCGCTCTTGGGATTTGATGAAGCAGAGCTTAAAACTATGACGGTTAGAGATATATCCCATTATGAAGATGTTGAGAAAAGCGCAGAATTAATGCAGGCAATGAACCAAGGAACGCTAGATAATTTCTCCATAGAAAAGAGGTATCGTAAAAAAGATGGTTCGGTGCTGTTGGCTAAAACCTTTGTAAATGCAGTTAGGAACAGTGATGGCCAAACAGATTATCAGGTAGCACTCATAGAGGATATCGCCAAACAACGCGAAGCGGAGGATCGGCTAAAGGCCGAAAGGGAAAAGTACAGTAGTATCATCGCCAATATGAACCTTGGTCTGATCGAAGTAGACAACGAGGATATTATCCAAATGACCAATCAGAGCTTTTGCACATTGAGCGGTTTTCAGGAGAGCGAGTTATTGGGAAAGAAGGCTGCCGAGGTACTTCAAGTCCAAAATAAGAGTATTATACCATCAAAAGGACTAGAAAGAATATCCGGAAAATCCGACTCCTACGAAGTTGAAGTATTGGATAGGCTTGGTGCCAGAAAGCATTGGTTGATCAGCGGAGCGCCCCGCTATGATATTCATAACAAGGTCATAGGTAGTATTGGAATACATATGGATATTACCAATCAAAAATTACTGGAGCTGCAAAAAGAGGATCTGCTCAAAGAATTGGAAAACAGCAACAAGGGACTTCAGGAATATGCACATATTGTATCCCATGACCTTAAATCCCCACTTAGAAGTATCAGTGCCCTTTCCACGTGGTTGTATGAAGATTACAAGGATGTCCTGGATGAAGGAGGGAAGCATAACTTGCAGTTGATGCAAGAAAAAGTGGCCTCTATGGATAAATTGATACATGGTATTTTGGAGTACTCCACCGCCAATAATTCTGCTTTGGATAAGACCAAAGTAGATTTGAACGAGGTGGTGTCAAATGTTGGGGACACCATATTCATTCCGGATCATGTACAGCTAAAGGTACCCAAAAGACTTCCCGTAATATTAGCGGATTCCACTAAAATACATCAGCTTTTTCAAAATATAATTGGTAACGCCGTAGTGCATATAGAGAAGGAAAAAGGGCTGGTTGAAGTCCTTTCCGCTGAGACCGCTACTCATTATTCTTTTGTGATCAAGGATAACGGGGTGGGCATACCTAAGGAATACCATAAAAAGATTTTCGAGATATTTCAGTCCGTAGGAAATACGGAACGGTCTACAGGTATTGGCTTATCTATTGTAAAGAAAATTATTGATCGCTATGGCGGCACCATATGGGTTGAGAGTGAGGTGGGTACCGGAACCGCGTTCCACTTCACGATAAATAAGGAAATTTGTACCATATCGCTATGAAAATTTCACAGGCCATAAAAGTAGCGGGGAAACCTTTTGAGTTTAAGACAAATACTGTTTTAAAGAAGCCTTTGGTGCTTGTTTTTGGAAATAGGTGCCTATTGGAAGAAAGTACCATTTATGAAGAAGTACGATCTTTGTTTGTAGATGGGCATATTGTTTTCGGCTCCACCGCCGGAGAAATTATTCAGGAAGAAGTATTTGACAATAGTGTTGTGCTCACGGCCATTGAATTTGAGAAAAGTAGTTTTCTGGTACGTAGCAAGAATATGGACGATTGCGAACAAAACGGTACCAAGCTAGGTTTGGCCTTAATGAAAGAATTCCCACAAAAAGGGCTTAACTATCTTTTTGTGGTTTCTGAGGGCAGTATGGTAAACGGTAGTAATCTGATCAAAGGATTGGAAACAAACAAAGGTAAGAACATAGGACTTTCCGGCGGACTCTGTGGAGACGACGAAAGGTTTGAAAAGACCGTGGCCTCCTATAATCAGAATCCTAAAAAAGGAGAAATTGTTGCCATAGGATTTTATGGGAACGATCTTGAAATATCCAGTGCCAATTTTGGAGGTTGGACTGCCTTTGGACCGGAGCGCACGGTAACAAAGAGTGATGGAAATTTGCTTTATGAGCTGGATGGCCAACCTGCCTTGGAACTGTACAGAAAATATTTAGGGGAAAAAACCAAAGACTTACCGCAATCTGCCTTGTTGTTCCCCTTGAGCGTTAAAAGCGGCCGTGACGAGGAACCTATCGTTAGAACCATCTTGAACATAGACGAAACCAATAACGCCATGATACTGGCAGGGGATGTTCCTTTGGGGTCCTACGTACAACTCATGATGTCTACCATAGACGACTTGGTTAACGGAGCTAAAATTGCAGCCGAGTTTGCCATGAGGAACCGAAAAACGAAACCACAACTAGGTATTTTGATAAGTTGCGTAGGAAGAAAATTGGTCATGGATCAACGAGTAGAGGAAGAGTTGGAAGAGGTAAGGGCCATTATAGGCCAAAATACCGCTATCTGTGGTTTCTATTCTTATGGCGAAATGGCTCCTTTTGCGGGCAAGGAAGCTTGTAGGTTGCATAACCAAACAATGACATTAACCTTATTTAGCGAATAATGTCGGCATTATTAAAAAGACAATTGGAAAAATACCTGCCCGCCCATGTGCGGCAGAACCTAGAGCTTATGCCGTTTTTGGAGACCGTTGCAAGGTCTTACCGAAATTATGATGAAAAGCTTGCCATGATGCAACGGGCCACAACTATAAGTTCAGAAGAGCTTTCCATGGCCTACGAAGACCTGAACAAGAAAGCGGAACGGCAAAATCAGGTAGAAATTTCCCTAAAACGGGCCGTAGATAGCCTAAATATAAATTTGGGGGTCGTAGATAAATTACAGCATAACGATAACCTAAATATTGGTGCCGAAAAACTGGCAAGGCACGTTACCATGCTGGCATCGCAAATAACTTTGGTTACCGAGGAGAAAAATGCCCTGCTAAAGGATTTGGAAGCCCAGAACGAAGCCATGAACAACTATGTACAATTGGTTTCGCACGATTTAAAGTCACCCATAAGAAATATAAACGCCTTAATGTCTTGGATATTGGAGGAGGAAAAAACCAAGTTTTCGGCAGATAGTAAACAGAACTGTTCTTTGGTATCCGAGAATCTTTTGAGAATGGATAATTTGATAAATGGCATATTACAGCATGCGACAGTAGGGGATCACATGGAAATGCGTACCAATTTGAACATACATAAATTGGTGTTGGATGTGGCCGATAGGCTTTCTATCCCCATAAACATTGCCATAGATGTAGATGAGCGCCTGCCTATTATTTCCATTCAGAAATATTGGGTAGAACAGGTATTCGGCAATTTAATCGCCAATGCCATTGCGGCTACCCAGCATAGGGTTAAGGGTCTTATTAGCGTAGGTTTTATTGATAACGATGACTACTGGAAATTTACGATAAAGGACAATGGAAAAGGGATACCAAGAAAACATATGACCGATATTTTTGATATGTTCCGAAAGTTGGAAAACGGGACAAATGCCGCAGGCGTAGGCTTGGCATTGGTAAAGAAGATTACCGGCCTTTATCAAGGGAATATTTGGCTGGAGTCTGAGGTAGACAAAGGAACTACCTTTTATGTCACATTTAAAAAAGAGTATAATGGATAAACCTAACTTAGATTACATAAAGCAATTGGCAGACGGCGATACAGCATTCGAACAACAGTTTATTTCTATTTTAAAAGAAGAATTTCCTAAAGAAAAAGAGGTTTACCTAAAAGCGATCGTGGAAAGGGATTGGTACGAAGCATCCCAGATCGTACATAAGTTAAAACACAAATTTAATATACTAAGCATGGAAAATGCCTATGCCCTGGCCGTGGATTTTGAAGAAGAGCTCAAAAACAGCAATGAACAAGGAAATACAGATTTTGTGCAAGTGTTGGACCTTATGGATAGTTTTATAAAAAATATTTAGGGATGAATTGCATTATCGTAGACGACGAGAAAACAGCCAGGGCAATTGTTTCCAAACTATGTTCCGATACACCAAAAATAGAAGTGTTGGACGAATTTGACAATGCCATAGAAGCTATTAAGTTTTTGAACCAACATCAAGTAGATGTCGTGTTTTTGGATATTCATATGCCAGGATTTAGCGGTGTGGACTTCATACAGACCTTAAAAGACACCACCAAGATCGTTTTAATTACCTCGGACACCAATTTTGGAATTGCCGCATATGAATACGAGGCCATCGTAGATTATTTGGTAAAGCCTATAACGGCAGAAAGATTTCAAAAATCAATACAAAAAATTACAAATGCTTTGGATAAAAGGTTCTCTGAAGTTTTTAGCGAGACCGATGATGTGCAGCGTGTAGAAGATGTATACATCAATATAGATAGACGCTTAATTAAGCTTAAATTCAAAGATATATTGTTTGTGGAGGCAAAAGGCGACTATATAGATATAACCACAATAGGTAAACAATATCGCGTTCATACCACATTAAAGAAAATTAAGGATAAACTGCCCGAAAGGATATTTTTACAGATCCATAGGTCTAGTATTATAAATTTCACCAAAATTATAGATATTGAGGATAATAGTGTTCTCATAGAAAAAAAAGTAATTCCCATAAGCCGATCAGGTAGGCTGGAACTAATGCATAGGTTAAACCTGTTATAATTGTCCAAAGGAGTTTTAGATTGCCACATAATCTTGTAATAAACCCTTATAGTGGGTTACAGTATCCTCTTCCTGTTTTCTCATAGAGTGCCATACTTTTAAAAAAAGTGTGGGAAATTGGTTTTACAAAGAATTGCTGTCCTCTTGCCCAGCTGGTATAATCGTAATTACGCAAAATTGCAGTATTTTACGACATGGAAATCCTAAGAACAAAACGATTGCCGCTACGCAAGGCGACCTACGCAGATTCCTCATTTATTTACAAACTTCTTAACAATCCCAATTGGATCAAGTTCATTGGCGATAGTAATATTGTTGACCTTGCCGCGGCAAAAGGGTATACGCAGAATAATTTTATAAGTTCCTACGAAAAAAATGGATTTGGACTTTATATAATGTGTTCGTTAAACACTTCGGTTCCAATTGGTTTGTGTGGTTTTCTAAAGCGGGACTATTTGGACAGCGTAGATTTGGGTTAAGAAATGGCCATACCAAGGAAGCCGCCAAGGCAACCTTGGCTCAAGGAGCATGAAAATTTTGGTTCCAAACCGTTTATGCGGTTGGTACAATTGATAATTTTAAGTCCCAAAAGCTTTTGGGAAGTATAGGTTTTTACCAAGAAAGCTATGTACTGCCATCGGGCACTGCCGTATCGCTACTCCTATTTTCTTGCAGGAAGCCACGCAACAAGGATTAATTTCAACTGAATTTTCTTGTTTTATACCCCAAGGCTTGCTATATATTTTTTATTGGAACCCATCACCCGCTGGCCTGTTTTGAAACTTGCCGGCCGGTTTATTATTTGGAATTTTGGATTTTGGATTTTGGGTTTTGGGTTTGAAAATTTTGGGTTTGGAATTTTGGAATTTTTTGCTTTAGAATTTTTTACTAAAGCGGATACCTATTACAGCTGCCTTAACCCACAGATTCTTTCCATTTAACTACAACAAATTACGACTCGACTGACTGGTCGACTTCATGCCGCTCTAAGGATGTATTTTTGCGCAGGCTAAAGGCCCAATTTGTCTTTTAGAACCTTTTTTTAAAAGTGCTGTGGGTTATGCTTAGTCGAAAATTGAAATCCCTGAAATAAATCATCATAGTTTTATAGTATTATATTTCATAATAAATAAGAAAAATACTACAATAAATAAAGTAAAAAACGTTATATGTAAATAAGTTTTTAGATGAACCATTAAAAAACAAGGTTATGGCAGTTCAAATTAAGGAAGAGTACGGAATCTTAAAAGTATTGGGAGTATTAAACTCCGAAACAGCAAGGTTGACCATAGATTTTGTGAACACATTATTGGAAACCAAGGAACGGGTTCTTGTAAGTTTGGAAGGTGTACTGTCTATGGACAAGACGGCAGCTAGATTTATAGGAAACCTATATACGGATTCCGTGAGGAACAATAAAGTACTTTCAATTTTTGGGAGACAAAACGCGAATATTATAGATGTGCTGAACGATACCAATACCAATTATATGCTTGGTTCGGACAGGGAATAGCCAGCCTCGTATCCAACCATGGCAAGCCCCTGAATTTCATCAAGATAAATAACCTATAATTAAAGACAACATGAAAATTTTAGTAGTAGACGATAAGCATACCCTGAGTGATTTATTGGCTCATTTTTTAGGGCAGAAACATAAGGTAACCACAAAAAAAAACGGTCTAGAGGCATTGCAGTGGCTTCAGCAGGGAGATATTCCCGACTTGATCATCTCCGATTTGGAAATGCCTGTGCTAGATGGGTACGGACTTATTAGCAAGGTACGTTCCAGCGGTTACTTTTCCGAAATCCCAATAATTGTGCTCAGCTGCCGCGATAGCAGCGCGGACAGGATTAAATGTTTAAAATTGGGCGCTAACGACTATATGGTAAAGCCATTTAATCCAGAGGAGCTCTCCTTAAGGATAGATAATATATTGGAGAAAAACGCAAATGTCTAATAAAATCAATCATATACATCTTGGAATGGGCAATTTTAATAGGGTCCTAGTAACGATGTTCACTGCTAAATCAATTTTTCTGAATCAACAGTAGAACACGATAGCCGTTCTTGTCAAGTATCATAAAAGATACTATATACAACATATCTGGATGCCTATACAACAATGAATATTTATTAAGTAGTACTAATCTTACATTTAAATAGTAATTAGTACTACCTAGTGCTTTTCCTTAATTAATATAAATATAAAAACCATGTCCATGCTAGATGTTTGTAACGATACCTTACTTGTTGTTTATGTTGGCGATGATTCCAATTTTATAAACGGCTTCGCAACACGCCATCCTCACAGCCGTCTGCAAATCTATAAAAATTCATTAGAAGCTTCAAAAGCAATTAGCGATAATAAGGAGTTTAGCGCAATAGTTTGCGAGTATTTACTTCCAGGGCAAAACGGCCTTGCGTATTTCAAAAGCTTGGAAAAGGATGTTAAGGGCCCTAAGGTTCCGTTTATTTTGGTGCATAATGAAAAGGATAACGAATTGCGTAAGGAGGCCTTAAAAGCTGGTATTGATGACTTTTACGTGAAACCTTTGTCATTTGATAAGTTATGCGAGCGTATTCTCTTTTTAAAGGAACTCAATGGCAACCTTCAAAATAATAATATTCTAAGGTCTAACAGTCCAGTAAAACCGTATAAGATAAAACCCCTAAAAAGGCTATTTGATATTGCGGTCTCCAGTTTTGCCTTACTGTTGGCGGCTCCTTTATTATTGATTTTTATACTGGCAATCCGTTTGGAGTCCAAAGGAAAGGTATACTACATTTCTAAACGTGTGGGTACCGGTTATCGCATTTTCAACTTTTTAAAACTGCGCTCTATGTATCCCGATGCGGACCAGCGCATGAAGGAATTTCAACATTTAAACCAATATGCCACTACAGATCAGGTTGAACAAACCTTGGATACTGCGAAACAGGTTTCTGCCACGGCATCCGCTACGGAGGTCTACCTTATCGGGGACGATGAAAAAATAAGCGAAACCGAGTTTAATACTTCTAAAAAGAAAGAATCCGAAAGTGCTTTTATAAAATTCGAGAACGATCCTAGAATTACCAAAGTAGGTCAGATTATAAGAAAACTGAGCATAGACGAGCTGCCCCAGCTTATAAATGTGTTGAAGGGCGATATGTCCATCGTGGGCAACAGGCCCTTACCATTATACGAAGCAGAACAGCTAACCACCGATGAGTGGACCAAACGTTTTAATGGGCCGGCCGGTATCACAGGACTTTGGCAAGTAGAGGCCAGAGGACGGACTTCAAAAATGTCGCCCCAAGAACGCAAGGAACTGGATAATAAATATGTAGAAATGGCCAATAGTAAGAATGGTTTTTGGTTGGATATGTGGATCATCATCCGCACGTTCAAAGCGGTTTTTCAAAAGGAAAATGTGTAAGTACGACAAGCTTAGTAAAGAACTGCTCCTGGGAGATGCAGTAGCAGGGCGATTCTGTTTATCACATTGCAGAGCTATTCTACGGTTGGCTACATCAGTAAGCTACCTTTAATAAGTATTTTTATTAGAAACGGAAAAAAAATGTACAGGCTTTTTAAAATACCATCGATTTTGATTGTAATTGTTGTTTGGGTTAACTCGGTACAAGCGCAAACTACAGATATTAACGATAACGCATTAACGATCAATGAATTTAATTTTTCTCCTGTACAAATCACGGATACTGATTATAGTGCATTCAATACCCCTGAGTTTAATTTCCCTCCTCTTAACGCTGTTATAGATTCTGTCATTAAGCGCAGCGCGATGGTAAATTTTCGAAATAATAACATAGCTGCTAAGGAAGCAGCTCTGGCTTCTGAACGTGTACACTGGGCAAGAAATTTAGGTTTTCAGGCAGATAGTAGGTATGGTAACCTTAATAATTTTTCAAGTAACGAGGACGGTGAAGCGCTTTCCCAAGTGTTAACCACAACCAAACAGTTTAATTATAGCGTTGGCGTTTTTTTAAAGTTTCCATTATTTGACGGTATCAACAGAAAAAATCAAATCAAACTAGCAGAATCCGAGGTGGAAGCGTCTAAAAGTATGGTTGAATTTGAAAATGAACAACTAAGAAGAATGGTCATAACACTATACCAAGACTTACTATTAAAGCAAAAAATACTTCAAATAAGATCCACAAGTTTAGGTGATGGCAGAGTAAATATGCAAATGGTTGAAAAAGAATTTAAAAATGGTATAGTGCCAATATCAGAGTATGTAAGAATAAATAGTATGACCACAAACATGGAAACAGCCTACGAAACAGCATTATCCGAATTTATTACTACGAAAAAAATGTTAGAAGATATGGCTGGGTTTGTATTTGTTTTAAAACGTTCGAATTAAGGATATGACGCTAATAGATTTTGTAAGATTAATAGTAAAGCATTTGGTACTTTTACTAATAGTTCCTTTGGTTCTTGGTTCTATGGTCATTCTGCTTACCATGAACCCTTCTTATGAATTTTCTTCACAAACCATTTTATATACAGGTCTTGCTTCGGGTTCATCAATTGATATGGACAAAAAGTTTAGTACGCAGGATACAAATGCTGCATTTGATAACTTAATCAATATCATTAAATCAAGGGAGACACAAGAAGAAGTTGCTGTGCGGTTATTAGCGATTCATATGATGTTGCCAGAGGCAAATCCCAAATATATTTCGAAGGAATTATATGATGAACTTAAACTTAGCATCCCCAAAGATATATACCAATATATCGAAACCGGAGCTAATAATCCCATAACCAAATATGATACCGAAGTTATTAATAATCCACTTCCTCCAGAAATAGATCGTAACAATTACGAAAAAACAGTTCAAAATTTATTGACATTGATGAGAAGCAGTACCGATAATTATATGTACGAGGTATTCAATTACGACGATAATAAACACTATTCCCTAAAAGCTTTATCAGATATAAAAGCGCAAAGAATAAATAGTAGTGACTTAATAAAATTAAGCTATACCGTGAATGACCCTGGTATTTGTCAGCAAACACTTGCTATTTATAATCTTGTTTGTATAAAAAATTATAAAGTTATAAAAGAAAACAGATCTGGTTCGGTAGTTAAATATTTTGAAGATGAACTCGATAAGGCAAAAAAAAACTTAGATCAGGCAGAAAGCAAACTTCTTGAGTTTAATAAGAGCTCTAATATTATTAACTATTACGAGCAGAGTAAAGCTGTAGCCGTCGTAAAAGAAGATTTAGAGGTTGATTATAAGATGAAAAAAGCAGAATTAGCTGGAATTCAAGCAGGTACAAAACGTTTAGAAGATAAATTACAAATGCAAGAAGTGATTCAGATAAAGAGCAATAGTCTTCTTAAAAAAAAGACAGTACTCGGAAATCTGAATTTTGAAATGGCCTTAACTCAAGCGGAAATTGAATCTAGTGGCACCAAAGCAGATAGTATAAAAATGGATAGATTAAAAACCCAAGCCGAAGTATTAACTGACGCCATAGAAAACAGTGTTGATGAATTATACTCCTATCAAAATACAATTGATGGGCTACAAATTTCTAAAGTACTCCCAGATTGGATGGCTAGTGTAGTGGAAACTGAAAATCTTAAAGCAAAAATTAAAGTCATAGATGGGCAAAAGGATGAATTTCAGGAAACATATGCAAACTATGCACCTGCGGGCGCGAATATGAAAAGATTAGAACGTGAGATTGCTGTTTCAGAACAAGGGTATTTAGAAATTCTTCATGGTTTGAATTTAGCGAAACTAAAATTACAGGACAGTGAACTTTCATCTAGTTTAAAAACTGTTGATCCTCCCTATTTTCCCTTATCTCCAAATCCAACAAAAAGATCAATACTAATTATTGCGGCAGCATTTTTAGGAGGTATTTTAACATTAGGAATTATTTTTGTTATGGAGTATTTTGATGATACTCTTAGAAATTCTATAAAAGCTAGTAAAGAAACAGGGCTTACCGCCTTAGGAATGGTGCCTAAAATTATAGTAGATCCGAGAGGTATCAATCTAGCCTTTATTCAAAAGCGGTTAATTGAAATCCTTACTCAAAATATACTGCAATATTTTGGTACTCAAAATTCAAAACAAGAACCAAAAACCATTATCCTATTCAGTACTCAAAAATTAGAAGGAAAAACGGTTTTAGCAGGTAATATTGCAAAGAAATTAAAACAAGACGGTAAAAAAGTACTACTTCTTAATTACGAGAACGAAAAAATAGCTATCCAGCAAAAACAAAAAACTGATATTCTAAATAAAATTTTAGGTTATCCAGATACTCGTATAGATTTAGATAACGCATTCCTAGCAGATACATCTACGTATTTGGATGCATCAGAACGCCATACGTATACTATGGATAGCACCTTTTATAATGCAAAAAGTTATACCGATATTTTAGGGCAGAACAATTTGCATTTAAAAAACACACCAGATTTTGTAATCATAGAATTACCAGCTATAATCTATCATAATTATCCTGTAGAATTAATTACGAATGCTGATTTGGATATTCTTGTATGCCGTTCTAACAGAATTTGGTCAGTTGCAGATGAATCTGCCACCAGTAATTTAAAGGAAACGTGCACTTCAAAACTCCATATTATTGTAAACGGTGTTACTATGAATGAAATTGAATCCGTACTCGGAGATTTACCAAAGACACGTAATAAGTTTAGAAAAAAACTAAAATCTATGTTTAGGTTTCAATTCTTATCAAAAAATCAAATTTAAAAAAGGAACTCGAAAAAATGCTCAAAAAAATAGTTCGCGAAGATAATTTTCTATCCTTAACGGGGAATCTTGTTATTGCCATTTTAGGCATTGCAGGTTTTGCATTATTAGCTAGGAGTTTGTCTTTGGATGTTTTTGGTGAATGGGTATTATTTGTAACGGGAGGTTCTTTTGTAGAAATGTTTCGGTTTGGGATTACCAATACAGGTTTAATACGCTTCTTATCAGGTGCGGATGAAGATTCCAAGGTTAAACTGATAGGGTCAAATGCTTTAATAGGTGTGGGTGCCACTTTTCTAATTTCCATTATTTTAATATTTTGTTACACGGTATTTAAGGATATCATTAGTAATTCTGGTTATCACCTATTTTTTAAATGGTATCCGTTATTAGCCTTTTTAAACCTGCCTTGGAATAATGCTTTAGTAGTATTACAGGCAGCTAGGAAATATGGACATATTTTAGTGATTAAAGCACTGAAAAGCGGGCTGTTTTTTCTGGTAATTTTAATTCATTTCTTTTTTATGGAGATGACCTTAACGGAGTTGGTTTTTGGCTTACTTATTAGCAATGCAATTATATCTTTAGTAAGCATAATATTAGGTTGGGATGGGACTAAATACATCACAAAGGCAAGTAGGGCAACAAATAAAACACTATTAGATTTCGGAAAATATACGACATTTACCTTAATAGGTACTAACTTATTAAGAAGTGCAGATACCATAATTATTAGTTTAAGTCCAATGGGAAGTGCTGCTGTGGCACTTTATAGTATTCCTCTAAAACTGACCGAATTGCAACAGATACCTTTACGAAGTTTTGTGGCTACCGCGTTCCCTAAAATGTCCAAGGCCAGTGTTCAAGGGAAAGTTGATGAAGTTCGAGATTTGTTTTATACCTATTCCGGAGCGCTTACGTATTTGTTCATAATCATGAGTTTGTGCACGTTCGTCTTTGCTGAATTTTTAGTGCTAATACTCTCGGGAGAGCAATATTTAAAAGTTGATCCAGCTACAGGGTTTAATGTTGTAGATATCGTCCGTGTATTTTCCATTTATGGGCTTTTATTACCCATTGATAGAATGACAGGGGTCGGTTTAGATAGTATCAATAAACCAAACATTAACGCTTTAAAAGTATTCATCATGGTGGCAGCTAACGTTATCGGAGATTTTATCGCCATTTTCATTTTTAAATCATTGCTACTAGTTGCCGTTGCCTCGATTACGTTTACCTTAATTGGTATTTGGATGGGTATGTATTTTTTAAATAAAGAATTGAATTTATCCTACAAAGAAATTTTTTCTAGTGGACTAAATTTCTATAAAACGCTTTTTAATAAACTGACTCGTAATCGTTACGTCCTATCCAATAAACAAACAAATTGAATACACATACTAATCATATAAACCCCTTTGATAAGATATCAGGTTCGGGCAATTTAGCTAAACCAAAGGTTATTTTATTAGTATTGGTAGGAACAGCTCTAGTTGCATTCCTACTTGCTAAAATGGAAATAGCTGGGGTAGGTCTGATCCTAGCCCTCTTTTTTGGTAGTATTTATATTTATCTAGTATTTAAAAATCCAATTCTTGGCTTTTACACGGCAATTGGTTACAATTTTATTGTACTTGGAATTGGACGCTACATGCAAGATTTACCGCTAGGTTTTGGTATAGATGGACTTATGATTTTGACCTTTTTAGCCCTTATTTTTTCTAGATTTAGAGAACGGGTAGATTGGTCTCCGGCTAATCAACATATTACAATTTTAGCTGCTGTTTGGTTGGGAATTTTCATATTGCAAATTGCAAACCCGGAAGCTAGAATGATAGAACCATGGATTGCTGGTAGAGGTATAGGATTTTATTTCTTTTTCTTTATTATTCTTACGTTTATGCTTATCAATACCAATAAACGATTAGATACTTTTCTATACGTTTGGGGGGTGTTCTCCATTCTTGCAACACTAAAAGGTATAGGGCAGATGGTTTTTGGAGTTGATGTCGCAGAACAAGCCTGGTTGGATAGAGGAGGTGCGGTAACACATATATTATTTGGTAAGCTAAGGGTGTTTTCATTTTTTAGTGATGCAGGGCAATTTGGCGGTAACCAAGGATATGCTGGGGTTGTATTTATTATTTACGCTATGGCTAAAAAAGGACTTCCTAAAATGTTCTTTCTAACCGTTGGAATCTTAGGCTTATATGGAATGTTGATATCGGGCACAAGGGGTTCTATCGCAGTGCCTTTCGCCGGTTTTATGACCTTTTTTGTTTTAAATAAAAATATTAAAGGACTTGCTGTGGGGGTATTGATGGTCGGACTGATTTTTGTGTTTTTTAAATTTACCATGGTAGCCAACGGTAATGAACAGATCAGAAGAATGCGGACTGGCTTTGATCCCAACAATGCATCCTTAATGGTTAGAAAAGCGAATCAAGAAATACTCAAAGGTTATCTCGCCTCTAGACCTTTTGGAGGTGGTATTGGTCATGCGGGCGATAAGGCACAGCGTTTTCTACCCAATGCATTTCTTTCACATGTTGCCACAGATAGCTGGTATGTTATGATTTGGGCTGAGATGGGTATCATTGGCTTAGTATTACATCTAGGTATTTTATTTTATGTCATTGGAATGGCATCTTTTAAGGTCATGTTCAGAATTCGAGACCCTATAACAAAGTTAAAGATGAGTGCTTTAATATGTGGGATGGCTGGAGTGATGATGGCATCTTACGGAAATGCAGTATTGGGTGGTATGCCAACGTCATTATTGATATACTCGTCTATGGCGCTTATGTCTAACCCTAAAATTTTTGAGAGAGCTCCCGAGGAGTATCTACCAGAATCGATAAAAAAATGAATAAACATTAGTAAAAAAGATTAATACGGCAATTGCATATTTAAACTAAAAATAAAAAATTATGGATACAAAACCACAACTACCAATGGTATCTATCGTAAGTGTAAATTACGACCAGCCAGAGGTTACTTGCGAAATGTTGGCATCGTTACGAAAAGTTACGTACCCTAATTTTGAAACATTAATTGTAGATAACGCCTCCCCTTCTACTTCTCCTGATTCTATTAAAGAAAACTACCCAGAAGTAGAATTATTAATAAGTAAGAAAAATTTAGGTTTTGCCGGTGGTAATAACATTGCTTTAAAACAAGTGAAAGGAGATTATGTCTTGTTGTTAAACAATGATACTGAAGTGAAACCAGACTTTTTGGAAAGCTTAGTTGATTTGATGGAGTCCAATAAAAAAATAGGAATTGTGAGCTCAAAAATCCTTTATTTCTACGAAGATAATACCATACAATATGCTGGCGCATCTCCTATAAATCCAATAACATCAAGAGGTTTCCATTACGGTTATAAAGAAGTAGATAAGGGACAATTTAATGAAGTAACAGAAACATCTTATCCTCATGGTGCTTGTATGATGATAAGAAAGACTGTTTTAGAAGAATTAGGCTTGTTATATGAAGGTTATTTTCTTTATTATGAAGAACTTGATTTTGCTGAAAGAGTAAAACGTGCAGGATATAAAATTTATTTTCAACCCAACTCTTGCATCCTTCATAAAGAATCTATTTCTACAGGCAAAAACAGTCCGTTAAAAACCTATTACATGAATAGGAATAGGGTCTTGTTTTTGCGAAGAAATAGTACCGGAATTCCTTTTTTATTAGCAATGCTATATTTCTTTGCTATTTCACTTCCTAAAAATATCCTCAAATATCTATTTGATAAAAAGCATTTATCCGCTCTTTACAGAGGAGTGGTCTGGAACATTAGCAACTTTGATATTAATAAAAATCAACAGTTATTATAGTGCTTTAAAGATTGGAATTCCTGCTATGAATTTATCCAGAACCTTCAAAAAAAATCAAAAATCATGAATAGAAGAAAAGCCATAGGCGGACTTTTCGCCATCACTGGAATTGGTATTGCGTCCTTCACTGGGTTTAAATTTTTTTACGGAAACTCAAAGGCATATAGAGGGCAACTTCAAAATTATGCAACATTAATTGCAGAATTGGCAGATGTCATCATACCACCTACAGATACCCCTGGTGCAAAGGAGGCAAATGTTCATGAGTATATTATTGGTTTTATGGAATCCTGTGTTTCAAACAAGGAATATACTAACTTTTTAAATGGGTTAAACGATCTACAGGAGACCTGTTTGAGTGATTATAACACACATTTTGCAGCCTGTACGACCGAACAAAAAATAGTGATTTTAGAAGATTTGAATAGTAATGTTGATTCCAATAGTCTGTTATCTAAAATTGATAAAAAAATAAGGGGACGTTCTTTTTTTACAATGCTAAAATCACTAACTATAGAAGGGTATTGCAGTTCAGAACTTGGAGCAACACAACTATTGGCTTACCAACCGATTCCTGCCAGCTATAAAGCAATTACAAAGATGGAACGGAATCAAAAAGCCTGGGCAACAAGCTAAATATACTATGATGAACAAAACAGCAATAAATACGTTTGATGCCATCGTAGTAGGGTCCGGTATTAGTGGTGGTTGGGCCGCGAAGGAACTTACAGAGGGAGGTTTGAAAACCCTTGTCCTAGAAAGGGGGCGTACGGTAGAACATATAAAAGATTATACAACGGCATTTAAAAATCCATGGGATTTTAAACATGGCACCCACTTAACAAAAGAAGAATTAGAGGAAAGGCCTATTCAAAGCAGCCATTGCGATGCCACCGATAAACATTTTTATGTAAAAGATAGTGAGCATCCCTATATTCAAGAAAAACCTTTTAAATGGATACGAGGGTATCAAGTTGGTGGTCGGTCCTTAACTTGGGGTCGACAGAGTTACCGTTTCTCCGAAATGGATTTTGAAGCAAATGAAGCAGATGGCCATGGTGTTGATTGGCCTATTAGATATGCCGATTTAAAGGAGTGGTACGATTATGTGGAGGAATATGTTGGCATTAGCGGAACTTCTGAAGCACTGCCCCATTTACCAGATGGTGTGTTTTTACCACCAATACCCATGAATGCCATTGAGAAGCATTTAAAAGAAAGCGTAAGCAAACACTACCAAGACCGCGTGCTTATTAATGGTAGAGTAGCGAACCTAACGGAAAAGAAAGAAGGAAGAGGTCAATGTATGTATCGTAATTTATGCAGTAGGGGCTGTCCTTTCGGCGGTTATTTTAGTAGTAATTCATCAACCCTTTTAGATGCCTATAATAGTGGTAATTTAACCCTTAGAGAAAACGCTGTAGTAAAAGAGGTTATTTATGACGATGAAACAAAAAAAGCTGTTGGCGTTAAAATACTCGATGCGATTACCAAAGAGGAGAACACCTATTATGCCAAAATAATTTTTTTAAATGCATCTGCCATAGCAACAGCATCTATTTTGTTGAACTCTGTTTCTCCATCTTTCCCCAACGGTCTGGGCAATTCTAGTTTACAAGTGGGCCATAATTTAATGGATCATGTTGTAAACGAAGGTACTTATGGTACGTATAACGGATTGCTGGATAAATATTACGAAGGCCGCTCTCCGGGAACCATTTACATTCCAAGATTCCAAAATTTAAACGGTAACACAGAAAAAACTGATTTTATAAGAGGATATGGAATTCAAGGAAAAGGAAAAAGGGAGAACTGGGAATCAAAAGCTACAGAAGGTATCGGTGTTACATTAAAAGCGCAATTGGAAACTCCTGGTAAATGGAGAATTTCATTGGGTGGGCGAGGGGAAGTCTTACCTAATTATGAAAATAAAATTTCTTTAGACCTGCAAAATCGCGATCAATGGGGATTATCGTTGGTCAAGGTTCATTTTGAATATGGTGCTAATGATTTAGCGATGATGGAACACATGACAAAAGCGAGCGAAGACATATTGCTAAAAGCAGGATTTGAAAATGTAGGGAGTTATAGAAATAGTCCGCCCCCAGGATCTGCAGTTCACGAAATGGGAACAGCCCGAATGGGTAATGATCCTAAAACATCGGTACTCAATAAATACAATCAAATGCATGATGTTAAAAACGTATTTATTACCGATGGCAGTTGCATGACCTCCTCAGGATGCCAAAACCCATCGTTGACCTATATGGCGCTTACGGCAAGAGCTTGTCAATATGCTATTAGACAATTTAAGACAAATCTGTTATGAGAAATTTAAAAGTGGTTGCTATTATTTTTGGTTCGATTTTTTTGTCATTTGGGGCTGTTTATTTTATAAAACAACCGGCTTATACCATTAAAACGGAGGGCACATTATATATCGTGAATAAGGGAAGCAAAAGCATTACGATTTTTGATTTGTTTGGAGGCGAACAGATAAAGGAGCTACCATTGGAACAGGAACCCCATGAAGCCACCATTGTAAGAAACCCCAATAGGCTTATCCTTACCAATTATGGAAGTCCTGATGCAGCAGGTAAAAGCATCACAATAATTGATACAGACACCAACACCATAGAAAAAACAATTTCACTTGGCGAAAGTTTAAGGCCACACGGTATTATTACCATGCCCAAGAGAAATACAGTAGGTGTTGTTACGGATATCGGCAATCATTTATCGGTCGTTAATGTGGAAACAGGCGTAGTAGAAAAGCAGATTTCAACACAGCAAGATTTTAGCCATTTATTGGTGCACCATCCGTTTAAGCCTTTGGTTTATGTAGCCAATATCAATTCAGGTTCGGTTAGTGTTATCGACGTTGAACTAGGTTCAGTAATTAAAATTATTCCCTGTAGCAAACGCGCTGAAGGGATTGATATTACTCCAGACGGTTCTGAAATCTGGGTAACGAATATTGAAGCTGATTTTATTTCGGTCATAAATACCGAAACATATGAAACTACAGCTCGTTTAGATACTGGGGAACAACCCTTACGATTAAAATTTTCAATTGATGGAAAAAAGTGTTTAGTTTCCAATGCTGATGATGGAACTATTTCTGTTTTCGATACTGAAACAAAAAAACAAATGATCACCATACGGATTCCGGGTAAAAAAAATATATTCGAAAAAGTGATTTATCGTACCCCACGCCCGGTAGGTATTCTAATGCATCCCAACGGATTATATGCTTTTGTTTCCAATTATACGGCTGGTAGGGTTGAGGTACTGGATATGCGAAATTTTACCTTAGTTAGCAGTTTTAAAGTAGGAACTATGCCTGACGGGTTAGCGTTAATAAATTAATTTGTTTTTATGATTTTTATAAAGCGCATAAAATATGTATTGGTAGCATTAGGAGTGCTTTACTTATTATTCGTGCTTGTAATTATCATTGTTAGATTACCATCTTACACCATACGAACCAGCGGGAAATTATACATTGTAAATAAGGTAAGTAGGGATATTCAGGTATTTGATTTGTCTACAGGAAAAGAAATAGTAGAAATTCCTATTGCTATGCAATCGCATGAAGCAATGACAACTAAAGATGAAAATAGCCTTATCCTTACAAATTATGGTGATATTGATAGCTATGGAAGTATCATTAAGCTTATAAATACAAAAACCAATAAAGTTGAAAAAATAATAGATGTACAGGGAAATATAAACGCAAATGGTATTGTTGCTTTTCCTGAATCTAATAAAGTGGTGCTGATAGACTATGTCAGCAATGATTTGGTACTACTGAATTTAGAAACCGGTAGTATTGAAAAGAAAATACCCACGCAACAAAAAAAGAGCCATCTTTTAGTACTTCATCCCACTAAACCAAAGGCTTACGTTACCAACATGAAATCAAATTCGATTAGTGTTATTGACCTTGTTACAAATACCGTCGTTAAAATTATTCCTTGCGGATTAACAACAGAGAGTATTGATGTTACACCGGACGGTTCAGAAATTTGGGTTACCAATAAAAACGGAAATTCAATGACTATTATAAATACGTCAACGTATGAAGTTATAGACACTTTACCTACAGGGAATGAACCTTTAAAAGTAAAATTTTCTATTGATGGAAACTATTGTTTAGTTGCTAATGCCAGTGATGGTAGCATTTCTGTATATGAACAGCGTTCCAAAAAACAAATCGAAACCATTCGTATTCCAGGAAAAACCAAATTGTTGGAAAGAATACTTTACCACACACCACGTCCCGTTAATATTTTGATGCACCCAAATGGCTTATATGCTTTTGTTGCCAACTCTAATGCCAGTAAAATTGAAGTCATTGATATGAAAACCTTTACCATTGTTAGTACTATTGGTACTGGAAAAATTCCTGATGCATTGGCCTTTGTCCAATAAATTAATAAGGAATTAGTTGTCATCTGCAGACTCTAAGATCAACCACCAAATAGAACGTACCCCTAGTGCTATTCACCGTCAGTTAAACGTTATCCAGCCTCCTGAATAATAAATGGAGTAATGCCTATGGTAGTTTGGTTCATTAAAACCAAAATATGGTCGATTTCCGCGGTTTGTCCCTTTGTATCTATGAGCACAATCAATCACAACAGCCCAAGAATAACAGGAACCTTGTCGGTATTTTTAGAACTAACCACCGAACACTTTATGTACGCAAGAATTTTTAAACGACGCCCTTGGTATTAAGTATCTTGTTCCGAAACATTGGTAACATTCCAAAAAACCTGATAACGCTTTTTTTCAAAAATCGAGTATTGTACTTAAAGGTATTTTTGCGGGCCATTTTCTGGGATTTTACACACTTTAAAACCCATTAAAATATTAAAAATAGGTTGCCAAGTGATTTTTACAACTTAAAAGCACGCTTACGCAACAAAAATTTAAAATAAATATAAAGTAAGAATATATTTACAAATAAGAAAGAAAAATATTTAATATTATAAAATCAAAATATGAAAATAACAGTAGTAGGAACCGGTTACGTTGGTTTGGTTAGCGGAACATGTTTTGCGGAAACAGGTATCAATGTTACCTGCGTAGACATCGATAAAAAGAAAGTTGATATGTTATTGCGCGGCGAGGTTCCCATTTATGAGCCTGGGCTTGAAACCCTTTTGGAGCGGAATTTGGAAAAGGGCCGTATTACCTTTACCACCAATCTGGCAAAGGGCATTAAGGATAGTGATGCCGTTTTTATTGCTGTAGGAACTCCACCGGACGAAGATGGTAGTGCAGACTTAAAGTATGTATTGGGTGTTGCCCGTGAGATAGGACAGCATATGGAAGACTACAAGGTCATCATCACAAAGAGCACGGTACCGGTAGGCACCTCCTTTAAGGTAAAAGCAGCGGTACAGGAAGAACTGGCGAAACGAAAGGTAGATATTCCTTTTGACGTAGCTTCCAATCCGGAATTTTTAAAAGAGGGTAGTGCTATAGATGATTTTTTAAAACCGGACCGCATTGTAGTAGGTATAGAATCCGAAAGGGCAGAAAAAACACTAAAGCGTTTATACAAGCCGTTTTTAATGAACGGTCATCCGCTGTTGTTTATGGATATTTTTTCTTCGGAAATGACAAAATATGCCGCAAACTCCATGCTGGCTACCAAGATTAGTTTTATGAACGATATAGCCAACCTTTGCGAACTGGTCGGGGCAAATGTTGATTTGGTTCGCAAGGGAATTGGTTCAGATGCCAGGATAGGTAACAAGTTCATTTATCCAGGCACGGGTTATGGCGGTAGCTGTTTCCCAAAAGATGTACAGGCCTTGGTGCGTACCGCAGATGAGTACGGACATTCTTTGGAAGTACTGAAAGCGGTAGAGAGTGTTAATAACCGACAAAAATCCAAACTTATAGAAAAGATAAAAGGACATTTTGGCGAAGATCTAAAAGGAAAGCAATTTGGTATTTGGGGTCTGGCCTTCAAGCCTAAAACAGATGATATGCGAGAGGCGCCATCATTGGTGATTATAGAACAGTTATTGGCCTTGGGCGCACAGGTTCGTGTTTACGATCCGGTAGCGATGGAAGAGGCCAAACACACCCTAAAGGATACCGTTGTCTATGCGAAGGACGAGTACGATGCCTGTATAGAGGTTGACGCACTATTGTTGGTTACCGAGTGGTCGGAGTTTAGAATGCCCAATTTCAGGATTTTGGAAAAACTGATGAACAACAAACTCATTTTTGATGGTAGGAACGTGTACGATCCGGAAGAAATGAAGGATTTGGGGTATACTTATTACAGTATTGGTCGCGCTGCTGTCAATAGCCCGATCACAAACTCAAAACAGAGGATTGTAGCATAACACGAAGACAATAAATTGATGTCATGGGAAACGGCCATTTTTAAGTTAATTCTAATTGTTTGCCTGCTAATTAAATACGTGTGCTAAGCCAAGTCGAAGCATGACCATTAAAAAATTAAAAAATATGAAAAGAATATTAGTAACCGGCGGAGCGGGATTTGTTGGGTCGCATTTGTGCGAACGTTTATTGGATGAAGGCAACGAAGTTATTTGTCTGGACAACTATTTTACGGGAAGAAAAGCAAGGTAGTCCACTTAATGGACAACCCTTATTTTGAGGTAGTTCGCCATGATGTTACCATTCCTTATTTTATAGAGGTCGATGAAATTTATAACCTGGCTTGTCCTGCATCACCGGTTCATTATCAGCATAACCCCATAAAGACGATAAAGACATCCGTTATGGGAGCTATAAATATGTTGGGACTTGCAAAACGTACCGGCGCAAAAATATTGCAGGCATCTACGAGCGAAGTTTACGGCGATCCCGAAATGCATCCGCAACCGGAGCACTACTGGGGTCACGTAAATCCAATTGGTATTCGTTCTTGTTACGACGAGGGAAAACGATGTGCAGAGTCTTTGTTCGTAAATTATCACGAATCAAATGACGTTCGGGTAAAAATCATTAGAATATTCAATACCTACGGCCCTAAAATGGAGCCGGACGATGGTCGTGTGGTTTCCAATTTTATAAATCAGGCATTACAAGGTCAGGATATTACCATTTTTGGTAAGGGAACCCAGACCAGAAGTTTTCAATACGTTGACGATTTGGTCGAAGGTATGATTCGCATGATGGCTACGGGAGACGATTTTATCGGTCCCGTAAACATTGGTAATCCCGTAGAGTTTACGATGTTGGAATTGGCCCGGAATGTTATCGAACTTACCAATAGTTCCTCTAAAATCATATACATGCCCTTACCATCTGATGACCCTACACAAAGGCAACCGGACATTAGTTTAGCAAAAGAAAAATTGAACGGTTGGGAGCCTAAAATAGCGTTAAGAGACGGTTTGGTAGACACCATAGCTTATTTTGATGAACTGCTGAAAACGGAGTCCATACCTAAGCTAATGAACGTTTAGCCCCAAACCTTCCTTAAAAACCTATCATGCAATTTCTAAATATCCTCTTTGCTATTCTGGAACTCGTGCTATTTGCCTATTTGGCTTTTGCTGCCTTTTATATTCTGATATTTTCGGTAGCCGGACTAAGCACGCCTAAAAAGCAAGCCAATACATCAAAGCAATTCGATAGAAAGTTTGCGGTGCTAATCCCAGGATATAAGGAAGATGCGGTTATTGTGGAGGTGGCAAAAAAGGCTTTGGAACAAAGCTATGATACTAACAAATTCGATGTTATTGTCATTGCGGATTCTTTTGAACAAAAGACCTTAAAAGCGCTTAAGGCATTACCCATTAGTTTGATCGAAGTTTCTTTTGAAACCAGCACCAAATCTAAGGCATTAAATGCCGCTATGGCGCAAATAGGCGATGGGTATGATGTGGCCTTGATATTGGATGCCGATAACATCATGGAGACCGATTTCATTCAGAAAATGAATGCTGCCTTTGATCAAGGATATAAAGTAGTACAAGGACATAGAATCGCTAAAAACACCAATACGTCTTTCGCCATTTTAGATGCGATAAGCGAGGAGGTCAATAACCATATCTTTAGAAAAGGCCACCGTGCCTTGGGTCTGTCTTCTGCTTTAATAGGTTCAGGGATGGCCTTCGATTATCGTTTTTTCAAGTCTACCATGGCAAACATTAATGCGATTGGCGGATTTGACAAAGAGTTGGAGTTGACCTTGCTCCGTGACGGAGAAACCATAGAATACCTTCACGACGCTTTGGTGCTGGATGAAAAAGTACAGAAGGCAGCCGTTTTCGCCAATCAGCGCAAAAGATGGCTTTCCGCCCAGTTTGTTTATTTTAAACGGTTCTTTTGGTCGGGCGTAAAATCACTTTTTCTAAAGGGGAATTTGGACTTTTTTGATAAAGTCTACCAAATGATTGCACCGCCTAGAGTGCTACTTGCAGGTTTGGTTACCCTATTATTTCTGGGAGCCACACTTGTACAGCTATTTTTTCCACAACTAAGCACTTACTTTTCGGTGCCTCCATTGGCATGGCAAATTACATTTGTCGCCGTAGTAATCGCTTTTTTATGTGCTATTCCACGAGGATTCTATAACTGGAAAACGCTAAAAGCATTGCTGACATTGCCAAAAGCTTTTGCTTTAATGTTCCTGTCATTGTTTAAGTTAAAAGGAGCGAACAAAAAATTCATCCACACCCAGCACGGCACCATAAATAGTTAAATACCCGACACATGAAAATAGGAATAGAAGGTCAGCGGCTGTACAGGAAAAAAAAGCACGGCATGGATATGGTGGCGCTAGAGCTTATCAAAAATCTTCAGTATATAGACACCGTAAACGAGTATGTCATTTTTGTAAAGCCAGATGAGGATAACACCTGTATTCCGCCTGCGAAAAACTTTAAAATAGTTGAATTAACATCCAGTTTCGGTTATCCGGGATGGGAGCAAATAGCCTTACCTAGGGCAGCTCACAAAGAAGGTTGTGATGTCTTGCATTGCACAAGCAATACGGGACCTATATTTTCTAAAGTTCCCCTAATCACCACTTTGCACGATATTATTTATTTGGAAAGCATCAGTCTTTTTAAAAAAGAAGGTTCTTGGTATCAAAAACTGGGGAATATGTACCGTAGGTGGTTTGTTCCCGCGGTCATTAAAAAAAGTAAAAAAGTAATAACGGTTTCCAACTACGAAAAGGACAGGATAAATACCTATTTCGGTTTTACCGATAATAGATTAAGTGCGATTTATAATGGTGTGGGCGCACACTTTAAGCAAGTAACCAATGAGACTGTTTTAAAATCAATAAAGGAAGCCTATCAATTACCGGATAAATTTTTCTTTTTCCTTGGTAATACCGATCCTAAAAAAAACACAAAAGGGGTTTTAGAGGCTTACGGAAATTTCAGCGCATCTGATACGGAACACTATAAATTGGTCATATTGGATTATGATGAGAACGAGCTCCAGAAATTACTAATGTCCTTGGGAATGCCGGAACTCAGAAAAAACATTCATCTGTTAGGCTATGTACCAAATACAGAACTTCCAGCAATAATTAGTCAATGCACCATTTTTCTATATCCTTCTTTACGGGAAAGCTTTGGCATCCCCATCCTAGAAGGTATGGCTTGCGGTGCTCCGGTAATTACGTCCAATACGTCTTCCATGCCAGAAGTTGCCGGTAAGGATGCCGCTTTGATCGTAGACCCATTTGATGCTGCCCAGATTACGGCAGCCATACAGACCTTAGTAGATGATAATGCATTGGCTGCTATCCTTTCGGAGCGCGGTATATTAAGGGCCAAGCAGTTTTCTTGGGTTGGCATGTCGCAAAATGTATTGGAGCTCTATCAAGAAGT
>Ga0075108_10000372_pt1 | contig 27240 bp, 28 predicted proteins | sample AntAceMetag02UK1_FD_69797 | JGI IMG/M metagenome (GOLD analysis project Ga0075108, IMG submission 69797) | Saline lake microbial communities from Ace Lake, Antarctica - Antarctic Ace Lake Metagenome 02UK1 | ecosystem: Environmental > Aquatic > Non-marine Saline and Alkaline > Saline | place...
CCTATGAAAAAAGGTGCTTTTACACCACTGATTTGATAATTCATTTTATCAAATAGCAAAGGATAAATGACTGATAATTTTATTTTTTAAGATAATTTTGTCTCATTTTTCTTTCCGGTCGGTGTAAGATTATATAGTATAACAAATAATAGTATACTATATAAATGAAAGACGTATCGAATAGTAATAAAGTATTTAGTGATGACAATACAAAAAAGGAAACTACTAACTTTCAAACAGAACATATGAAAAACAAAATAAAGAATGTAAAGAAAAGAAAGAAATTAATAAACATCAAAAATATTGAACCATTAGTTAATATTCATGAAACCACGGATATAAAGGAAGGATTTACTTTCAACGATGGCGATTGGACTGGAATGGATAATGTTTATGAAGGAAGCAAAGAAGAAGTTATTGATACCTCACGTTCATTTGCCAAAATAGTAGAAGACGCATTTAAATCTCTTGAAACATGGTACGATGAGCGTATGACATTTTATACAAAAATTGGAAGTAAGGGTGATGAAACACATATCAATCATGACAAAGGATATTTAAAGCGTTATTTCAATTGGATAATATCAATATTAGTTGCGTCGTTTGTTGTATACAACTGGAGTTTTGTTATGTTCTATAGAGATAGCGGTAATCAACCTGTAAATTCATTTAATGTTCCGCGCGAACAAATAATGCAAGCAACCGCAATGAATCCATTTATGAAGATTGTCAATTTTTTCACTGATATACCATTATTTATTACGGATGCTTTTAAACGATATATTATTGACTATTTTCCCGAGTATGTTTTGAATAAAATACACGAGCCTACTTCATCTAAGAATTTAAAAGTAATATTATTATTGCTATTTATGTTTATATTGGGATTATCAGTATTTATGATACATGGCTCAGTAGAAACTATTAAAAGTATATTGGTCGATTTTGCTAAGTTAGAATTTTCGGGAATTTTGCCTATCGTTGTCTATGTCATTATCGGAATATTGTATTTAATGACGTTTATTGAAACCAACCCTCTCGCAGATTTATTACCAATAGGTTCATTTATTACATTCACACAAGTATTTAGCCCTTTATTTTGGTTAAACAAAATTTTATTATTAGTATATTTAGTTTTCATAGGAGCACCATTATCAACCGCTATATTATTCGGCTATATATTATTTCATTCATTATTTGGAATGTTTTATAATGGATTTAATATATTGAAAACAAAATCGGAGTTTGATGATTTTTTGAAACAATATAAACCTATCCCAAAGCACGATACATCATGTAATCCTCTTAGTTTCTTTGATAAAATCATAAATTATATGATTCATATGTTCAATTACATATATGATAATTGTATTCAAATTGGGATTATAATAGTTATGTTATATGCGTTGATTGATTCAAGTATTAAAGTAAAAAATAATGCGTTGAAATCATTAATCATGATTATCACAATAGCGGGTATAGCAGGTACTGTTATATATAGTATACTGGTTAGTATATTATCATCTACCAATAATGACACGTTATCTACAAACACTGTACCTACACCCAATGAAGACAATACAATAAATCCTTTAAATATTCCTAATACGCAACCAACTATAGTACCTACAAAAGAAACTATAGCTGACATTGCTGATAAGTTGAATGTGAATGATAATGCCGCACTACAAGATGGATTGAAACAAATGGGGAATATAGCATCATCAATGAACTCGTTAAATACTGTTAAGACATAATAAGAATGTTTAGATATTACAATTTACTAACATAATTAGTTTGTATTTACAGATATAAATACAAACTAATAATATAACTATTCGGATAATGGGTAATGACGATAATCAGCAATCTTTAGAAAAATATCCATTCGTGAGTATATGTACACCTACATTCAATCGTCGCCCATTTATTGAAAACATGTTTACTTGTTTTCGTAATCAAGATTATCCAAAACATAGACTGGAATGGATTATTGTAGATGATGGTACTGATAAAATTAAAGACTTGATTGTATCATCTGATATTCCTCAAATACGGTATTTTGAAATAGAGAAAAAAATGTTTCTGGGTGAAAAACGTAATTATATGCATACACATGTACGAGGTTCAATTATTGTCTATATGGACGACGATGATTACTATCCACCTAATCGTATTTCACACGCAGTAGAACGACTACAATCCAAACCAGAAGCATTATGTGCTGGTTCAAGTGAGATTTATGTATATTTCAAAGGAATGAATAAAATGATTCAATGCGGTCCTTATGGCGATAACCATGCGACCGCAGGTACGTTTGCTTTTAAAACCAAATTATTAGAACAAACAAAATATGAAGACAATGCCGCTTTAGCTGAAGAAAAGGCATTTTTGAAAAACTATACTATTCCATTCGTACAACTTGACCCTTTGAAAAGTATTCTCGTATTTTCACACGAACATAACACATTTGATAAACGAAAAATGTTCGACCAAAAACAAGACCCAAAATACTTCAAAGAATCTTCCAAAACTGTAGATACATTCATCCAGCATAATCACGAAAATAATATTAAAAAATTCTTTATGGAAGATATTGACGCATTATTAGATACATATGACCCTGGAAAACCTGAGATGAAACCCGATGTTATTAAACAAATTAAAGAAATCGAAGCTAAACGAGCACAAATGATTAAAGACCATGAAGAAGCACAAAAACAAAATGGACCGATTATGCTTAACCGTGAAGGACAACCGCCTATTCAATTAACTAATATGCAAGTCGTTCAAATTATAGAACAAGATAAAAAACAAATAGTGGAACTTTCGCAGAAAAACGAACAATCAACACGATTTAATCAATTGTTACAACAAAAAGTTGCTGACCTTACTAAAAATGGAACTAATTCTGTAATACAAGATACAACTAAAGACCATATGCAACTAATTGAACTTACAAAGAAAAATGAAGAACTACAACGTTTTACGCAAGTACTACAACAAAAGGTAATTGAACTAACTACAAAAAACAATAATATAAATACGACAAATAAAGATGAAAACGTAGGAAAGGAACAACAACTTATTACTCAAATACATGCCCTTACAAATAGAAATGAAATCATTGAAGAACAATTATTGAAAGCAAATAATACGATTACTATATTACAAGGTGTTTCTAAAAAAGATAATGAGAATATTACAATCCATGCGATTGATAAAACCATTCCAGAAATAACCGTTAATATCAATAATGATGATTAGTTTCTCCACATATTGATGAAATTCATACAATTTCATCAATTACACCGACCGAAAAGAAAAATGAGACAAATCCCATTAAAAAATATGGTGATGTAAAATCAATACTTGTCTCATTTTTCTTTTCGGTCGGTGTACCTTATTCATTATCATCTATATCAATTATTACAGCATCCTTTTTTACAATCTTATCCATATATCTATACATGCGTTGTATATCCAGCTTATTAATATTATAGTTTTCAAATATTTCTTCAATGTTGTTTGTATCCTCATTATTCATCATTAATCGTATTTCTTGGAACATAAAAATCAATTCAGCCTTGTCTACGTCGAATTCTTGACATAATCCGTAGAGAAACATCATATTATTGTATTCGGTTGAATATTTTGTCAATACTTTTGTAAATCTTACTTCTGAATTATCAAATTTTAGTTTATTTTCGGGAAAATTATCATGATAAATTTTATTATTATGAAATGTTTTCATTAGGGAACTCATTTCGTTGAATTGCCAAATTTGATTTTGAAATGTAATTCTATCAATGTAATCAGCATAACACATTTTATCTAAAATTTTTTGATATACGGGTATAGCTCTACATCTATCATACTTTTCTATCATATCCACAATATTTTCATGCCATAACAAAGCTACTATAGTTCGTTCTGTTTCATTCATTACACTGTTATGTTGTTTTAATGGAACGTAATTATTAATTAATGTATGTGTAATTCGTTTGGAATCTTCGTTGCTTGATTTTCGTTGAAATATTAATGATAATGCGTCCCCTTCAAGAAGAGAAGGTTTCTTTTGGTAAATATCATACACAAAATTCAATTTACGTACATCACATTGGATATAATCTAATAATGTTTGTTTTTTTTCTATATTATTGGGGGTATTTAATTCTGGAAACATAGTTATTAATATACGATTGATTTGATTCATTTTTGGTAATTTCAATTCAAATGTGTTACATACTTTCATCAGTTCGCGAATTTTTTTATCGATACAATAATTACCTATACATATTATTGGATTCATCGTAGAACTTTCTAATTTCTGTTTCTTTGTTTTCTTCTGACGTATTAGTTTTATTAATGCTGTAATACCTCCTTTATCCCCATTATTCATACCGTCAATTTCGTCCATTACGATTGCTATTCTTTTTACCTTACGTGTCATCATGTCGAGTACATTTCGGTTTGATATGTTATTACTGGTTATTGTATTTATTAACCCTGTATTCCGAACATCACCAGCGTCATATTTTATAACATCATAATCCATTTCTTTCAGTAAATTCATTACGAACGTGGTTTTACCTGAACCAGGAGACCCATAAATGTATATACCTTTTTTGTATGTTAATTTATTATAATTCGCATCAAAATCATTTAATATAGACTTTATATTATCAGATGTAGTTTGTCTATCAAATATACGTATTAATTCTGTATTATTAATTAATTTTTCCATGGTATAACTGTTATATTATAATGGGTTTTTTATAACTTGTTTTACACGAATAATATTTTATCACATTATCAAAATATTATTTTACAATTTATGCGAAAGAACTGAAATCAGCTGTTCTTGGTATGAAATTACTGGGTCTCTCGGGCAACGCACCATATCGGGTGTAGTTATTGTTGGTTCCGTAATATTGACCTCCATTTCCACCGGTTTGCTGATATGCCATACGTCCATTACTATTGCCGATTTGTTGTTGTTGTTGGCGCTGTTGTGCGGGAGTTAATATACCAGCAACACCACTACCAGCATCGCGAATGAGCCCAGTCGCACCACCAGTTACATCTTGGACCAATCCAGTAGCTCCACCTATAATTTCACGCCCCAAACCAAGAGCTCCACCAATTATTTCACGTCCTAAACCGACAGCTCCACTTGTAGCATCACGACCTAAATCTACAGCTCCACTTGTAGCATCACGTGCTAAATCAGTTACTTCATCTACAGTGTCACCTAATACGGATTTACCATTTGAAGCATTACCACCTACTACTGATTTACCATTTGAAGCATTACCACCTACTATTGATTTACCATTTGATGCCTTTGTTCCACTACCACCATTACCACCACAATTAGTACAAGTTACATCTTTAGGACACATGGGACATGTAGGACAGACTGGTGGTACTATTTGAGTTTTCAAAATATAATCGTCGGATTTGGACTCTTCCTTTGACTCTTCTTTGGTCTCTTTCTTATCACAGGAAGCAGAAGGTGTTGGTTTCTCAACTTTTTCACAATTATCCATTCCATATAGTGTAAATCTTCTCACATTCTTTAATACTAAAGAATCCATCGCACTTGATTCAAAACCACAAACAAATACCAAAGTTTTATCTACATTTTTAATGTATGTAATTATGTTCTCACCTTGTCCGTCTAAAGCCGTCCATGCCTTTAATTCAGCATATTTTTCTTGATTTTCATGAGTTTTATTGTCGTCATACATTTTCTTGACGGCATTAGTTTCTACTATTTCACCGGCACCATTGTAAATAGTAATACTTCCGGTATTGTGTTCCTTGCGGACTATTAAGTTGGATGTAGGAATGTCGTACAACACAAATTTATCCACTTGATATAAATCATGTTCTCCATATTTTTCATCCTTGACATATTTATTATTATCATCATCTTGGGTATTTGACGAATTCGTAATTTCAATGGGGTTTACATTCGCTACACCCTGTTTTTCTTTGGAAAAATGAAAAACGCCTCTTGGGGTAATCTTATTATCATCGGATTTTTCATAAATAGATACATATGTATCATTTTTCCAAGGAACATAGAACACAGTTGTTTCAGGTGCGAATTCACTTTGACTAACGTAACTCCATGTTACACATGTATTATCTATAGTACCAATTAAACTTTCTTGTGTTGGGAGTAGGTCTGATACAGGCTCAGAAAAATCATAAATATAACTTTCGGCTCCACCGCGTGGGGTAATAATTAATTTCTTAAGGGTAGATGTTAGAGAACCCATATTTTCGTGTCCTTCAGAAAGGTTTTCTCCTACAACATCATTCGCGTTATTTAATGCGTTTTTAATCGATGGAATCGAATCAACTACATTCTCTGGTAAATTAGGTCCTTCCTTCTTTATTTTACTTGCTATTTCATTTACTATTGTATCTTTATTTTCAGTAATGTCATTCTTGGTTTGTTCTACCTTATTGTTTAATCCATTGCTTAAGTTACCTAAGAACGGTATAGTCTCATCTATTTTTGTTCTTACCTTTTCTTTTATTTCTTCTTCACTTGAATTAGATGACTCATTAGCTATAGTCTTGATAGTATTGGCAATATTTTCTCCTATGTTACCAACCATTTCAGCATCGGCTTCAGCATCAGCACCATTAATCGAGTGTTCTCCTTCTGTTCCATTTTGGGTTTGTGTATTCCATTCAACAACCGCTTCTACAATATTACCATTTTTCTTATCATAAAAAATAGTTTCAGTTAATTGTGTCAAAGGTGATGTCTGTGAATATTCAGGTAATATAAATTCACTAAACTGACCTTTATCATTAAACATGTTCTCAACACCTTCTACAAAGTATGAATTTCTCATGTAAATTGATATTGCTAAAACTATCAATAATATTAAAAATGCGACTAAGGGTGTTAATTTGAAACTCTTCATTATATATAAACTATAGGACGAAAAATATTTTGTGACGAAAAATTGAATAGAAACGTTATTTTCGTAATTATTTCAAATACCAAAATGGAACCTTCTAAAAAGACACGTGTTAAAAAAGAAACCCCTTTATTAGAGCGGTTTTATAGTGATAATGCGGATTTGTATGAAATATCCATGGATGAAGCGGGTAGAGGCTGTATGTTTGGACGTGTATACATTGCTTCAGTAGTTCTTCCTAAAAACCCCGAATTATTTTCAGGTATTGATATTAAAGACAGTAAGAAATTCAGTTCAAAAACAAAATTACGTGAAGTGGCTGAATATATTAAAGAACATGCATTAGTATGGCATATTGATTATATGGAATCTAATCATATTGATAATAAGAATATTCTAATGGCGGTAATGGATGGTATGCATAATTGTATTCGTAATTCTATATCACAAGTAAATGAGTTAACTCATACTGCAAATGATATTTCCAAATTTATGGCAGTTGTTGATGGGAATTATTTTAGACCATATTATCGGTTTGATACAACTACAAATGATTATCAACAAATACCTTATGTTACTGTAGAAAAAGGTGATGGTAAATATATGGCAATCGCAGCCGCAAGTATCCTTGCTAAAACTGCCCGGGATGATTATGTATTAGAAATGTGTGAAAAATATCCAATTTTATCAGAACAATATGGTCTTGATAAAAATGTAGGTTATGGAACTAAGCTTCATATGGCTGGTATTCAAGAATATGGTATTACACAATGGCACCGTCGTAGTTTTGGGTGTTGTAAAACTGCGTTGGTGACTGAGATTGAATAATAAGTTTACACCCTTGGTAATTTAAAACGCCGTTTTTAATATATTTATTTTACAATAAGTGGAACAAACTGAATCAAGTAGATATATTACACCCTTGGTAATTTAAAACGGAACAAACTATTTACACTCATTTTTCTTTTCGGTCGGTGTAATAGTACTAAGTATAACCATCTATATTGTTATATTTACAAAAACAATTTATCAATATTTTCCTTAGAAACTTCCATATAATTTGTCGTTCTATCCATGGTACTATATCCAATAATGAATTTCTCATTTGTTTTATCAAAAACAAACCCTAACGTGTATTCAATATGCTGTTTTTCAAACGTAAATGGAATGCTATAACGTTTTACTTTGAAAGTATCTACATCTAATACGACAAATACATGATAATAATGACGTTTTTGTTCGTAACTTACCAAATGGGTAATAAACCAGATTCCATTGTTTATAGTTACTCCATTCGTTGACCCACGCATTATTTTAAATATACTGGGTGTTTGTATTGTATTTGTAGTAAAAAACGTAGTATTTATATCTGTAGCAGTGTCTTTATCTTGGATATATTCACCAATCGTTAAAGGAAACCAATTGTATATTACTTTCACTCTTTCTAATGCGGTATTAAATAGTACCCAATTCTTTTCTATTGCATGTGATTTATCCTTAGTAACAAGCGATGAAGTGGCTTTATGAGAATTCATGTCAATTGAACCCGTTTCAATCATTATTTTACCATATGAAATCCCACGATTCGCATTGAAACATACACCCATTGAGTTTGATAATAAACGTACATCCTCTAATCCTATATATACTCCATCTTGCTTTGTATTATATTCTAATTCAAATTCCTTTTCTTTGGTCCATTCTGTATTGGTTATATCAAATACACTAATTATATTCTTTGTTATAATATTTTCATTTTTATTAGTAATAATTTCACCATTTCCATATTTATAATTAACAAGACGAGTATTTATAAATATTTTGTCATTGTTCTCACTATAACATATCGAAGGTGTTGCGTTAAATAGGTTTGGATAATTTTTCATAAATGAAGTGTCATTCATACGTTTTATATTATCGGTATCGGGTTGTTTCATATCGGATAGAGTTTTAGTGTAAAATTTATAATTAGAGAGAACATTGCTGCGTATATTGTTATCTAATGGATAATTTAAAACTCGCATAAACACTTTTACCATATCTATATTTTGTTGGTTACTATAAAATCCAGTGATTGAAAACTCGTAATCTATTTTATAATCATATATATCCTTTTTTAAAAACAACTGGTTCTCTTCATTAATGCTATTGCGGCTTTTGACAGCCATATTATAAAAAACATCAACCAATACATACTTTTGATTGTTTCTATAGTAATGAATAATCTCGTATAGGTTCTCAATACGTTCCGGTAAACGATTATACCCTTCAAGCCAATAGAATATAGCTTTTTCCATTTCATTCAACTCTTTATAGCACAATCCAATACAATAATAGGAATACCAAACTTCTTGTATCCATCCTTTTAGTTCTATTCTCTTTTTATACGTTTCTATTGCATTTTCATATTGATGTGAATCGGTATAGCTATTCGCAAGATAAAATGTATATCGGTCATTATTCGGGTTTTTCTCAAGTCCGTCTTTTAAAAGACGTATATCTCTAATAAATTTATCAGCCTTAGCTCCACCGTCTCCAATATCATTAATAAACATTATCGATTTAGTAATTCTATATATTGTTGTATCATCTGGAGTCTGGATATACTCATGAGTTACTCCCCAATATGAAAATTTACCGGTATTCTTGATAATACGAAGATTTTGGTAATGAAATTTGTCATTTCCTTGTAATAAATAGTATGCGTCCTTATTCATAGATTGTTTGAAGTTATGTACGGAGGTATCTTTATTTATATGTAAAGTCATATCCGCATCTAAAAACAATATATAATCAGCATTATCCATACCATAACATTCGTTTAGAGCATAATTACGATTATATTCAAAATTACGGAATGGTTCTTTTACTATTTTTCCAGCCATATTTACATTATCAAAGAACGTCTGGATTGTATCAATCGTATTGTCTGTACTACCGGTATCACATATACAATATGTATCGATTAAAGGTAGTACTGTTTCCAATAACCGTTTGATGATTTTACTCTCGTTTTTCACAATCATATTTAGACATATTTTAGGCATGCTTGAGAACTTGGTAATATATTGTAAATACATCAATGTTTATATTTATTTTTTAACTCAGTATTTTTTCCAGTTATATAATAACTAACCATTATACAATGTCCTTTACGCGATTTCATGATGACCCACACAGAATAAAAAAACAAATAGAAGAAAGTAGCTTCGCAGGTAGATATATGTTAAATACACCAGGTCCTGGAGAAGAACTACCTTTTTTTGAAGACGCTCAAGTTAGACTACAACACTGGGGTGCTAACTTACAAAATAACACTGTAGCTCTTGAAAGCGATTTACGTGGTTTAACACGTCCATTAAACCGTGATTTAACAGATGAAAATAACTATCAAAAACATTCCGTATATAGTGCTCCAAACTACTATCATTCAAGTCAACCTTTCATTCAAGAAAGTCGTGCAAGTCATCCTGCTTGGATGTATAAAGATTTAGAACAAACACGATGGGAAAAACCTTTATTAAACCCATTGAATGGTTTAGAAAAAGGGTTTCATGAAAACATTCAAACACGTATTTTAGAAAAAGATAATCATACAACCAAAATACCATTTGTTAATGGTACAAATCAAAATAATTTTTATCTAACTGGTAACTCTATATGTATTTCTGGTAACGAAGAGAGTTGTCCCGGAACACTTTATTCTGGAAAAATGGCTAACTCCAAAAAATAAACTAAAGAATAATATTGTATAAAAGTAATATATTTATATAATATAAAATAAGATGGAAGTAGTTATACCATTATTCGCCTTATCCAGTTTATATTTAATTAATAATCAGAATAAAAAAAAGGACGAACCTGAAGAATTCTCAAATCAAAAAGCATTACCTAATACTAATGTTGCAGATGCAAATTATCCAATAGATTCAAATGAAACCGAACACACGTCAAACTTATCTGTAAATAATCGCTACGATAACGGTGGTGGAGTATATACGGATAAATATTTTAATCAGCAAAAAACGAACTCTAATAATGAAACTGAATATATGTCTTTAGACGGTAGTAAAGTTTCTGGAGATTATTTTCAACACAACAATATGGTCCCTTTTTTCGGAGGACATTTAAAGACAAGTCCCGAACTCGAACAAGCCAATGAGAGTATTTTAGACAACGCAACTGGTTCTGGTTCTCAATTTATAAAAAAACAAGAACAATCACCATTATTTTCACCCGGTGAGAATTTACAATGGGCGAATGGTATGCCTAACCAGAGTGATTTTATTAAATCACGTATTAACCCCAGTATGAAAATTGCGAACGAAAGCCCATTTACACAAGAAAGAGTTGCTCCTGGTCTTGGATTGGGTTATACAACGGAAGGTTCTGGTGGGTTCAACTCAGGTATGGAGCAACGTGATTTATGGAAGCCCAAGACTGCGGATGAACTACGTGTTGCTAATAATCCTAAAGCAGGTGGTAATATGATTTATGGATATGAAGGTCCAGCGAATAGTCATATTAAGAACATTGCTACTCAAGAACAAATGGGAATTATGGAAAAACACCGTCCTGAACGTGCTTTTGAATTAGATACCAGAAATGTAGAAGGATTTTCTAATGGTGAACGTGATATTGGTCGTTTATTTACAACTGGTGGGGCTGAAAAAGGTCAAACCATGCGTGGCGTTCCAATCGCAAAATATGTATCCAGACCCGAGACTGCTGTTTCATATACTGGTGCTGCCGGGTATCAAAATGATGGAACTTACGTTCCAGGTGAATACATGGAATCCAGAAATCAACAGTTAGGTGCTCCACAATTTGGCACGGCAAGCGCACAAGGTAAATATCTACCCACTGAATCTGACTATGGTATTAAATCCAAACAAGCATACCCCAATAACAGAAGCGCAAATAAACAAGACAGTTATTTTGGTATGGTTAGCGGAAGTATTGGAGCAGTTGTTGCACCTATTATGGATATTTTACGTCCATCCAGAAAAGAAAATGTTATTGGTACATTAAGACCTTACCAAAATCCAGGCGCACGTGTTCCGCAAACATACATTTTTAACCCATCTGATAAGTTACCTACTACTATGCGTGAAACTACTGAAAATTCCAAAAACCATCTTAATGTCAACGCAAACCAAAATGGAGGTGCTTATCAAAGTACCGCTCATCAGGTTGCTAATACAACCCGTAACGAGACTGGTAATTTTTACTACGCAGGTGTAGCAGGGGCTGGTGACGGAACCAGACAACCATCATCATACCAATCTGGTTACAATCAGCGTAATAATGATATTAAATCAAGCACTATAGATGGATACATGGTAAAGGGAAATATGTCATTAATGAACTCCAAGATGAATGTTCGTCAAGTGTCTCGTGATGAAAAACTCAAAAATTCAAGAGAAGTCTCGGGAACAATGCCGTATAAATCACCTGATATAAATACTATGGGACGTCTATCTGGTAATGAGAAGGGACTTTATTCTAATATTCAAACTGACAGAACAAATCCTGAATTTTTAAATAACTTAAAATCCAATCCGTATGTTTTAGACCATCGTAAAGCACTATAATTTGTAAATATTTACACATATATTTACAAATCGGTTTACATCAAGTATGATGTATATATTAACAAACCCGTTACATTTTCGTTATCTATATTTAGAATTAATTTTTGAATTGGGGCATCCACAGTAGCCTCGATGGTTGACACATAACCGATTTTATCACCTGTTTCATCATAAACATCACCTGATTGTATTATGTTAATACATCTATTACCTACATCCATACCAGCTATTTTACATTCGCTCTCATCCAGTTTTTTACATGATTCTCCAAATGCTTGTTTATTATAGCCAAAAGTTGTTCGGTTTGCTTTATCTGTATAGTTTGTTATATATTCAGCAGTTAATATTCTATTTGGGTTTCCAGATGGTTGTGATTTGGTTTGATTTAACATGAAATCACCCCATAAATTAAATGGTTGATTCGTTTTTTTAGTATTATTTGTTATTTCTAATTGAAACTTTTTAGGAAACACGTCATTTGTGTTAGGTGTTAGTATAATAAAGTTGTTATTTGGTCTTGCTTTATCTAATTTGACATTTATTTTACTATCCTTATTTTCAGTGTATTCGGTATACTTCAAATTTTTACAAATCGGTATTTTTGTCTTCTTATCATTATACATTTCATCTATATAGTCTTTCTTCATGGTATAAATTTCATTCAAAGATTTATTACGAGGTATATATTCATTCAATGTGGATGTTGGTAAAATTTCATCTGGATGATTCACCGATAATGTTGTAACCGAATAACTGGGGTCCTCTATAAAACCTATCGATTTTGGATCTACATCTAACATGTAAACATCTGTTTTTGTATTACTTAACACTTTTGTTTTTATTAAATGAGTTATTGGGTCCACTGAACTTAACCCCATACCCATACCCAACCCCACCCCTTTCTTAGAAGGAGTACTCAATAAAGGATTTTTTGGCAATTTATATGGTATTCCTTGTGCGGGAAGAGTTTGATTTTCAATAGTAAATTGTAATTCAATATCCACTATCTTTGGTGGAAATGATGGTGGTTTTGCTATTTCTTCCTGCTTTTTTTTTAATTCGGCAGCACCTTCTTTTTTTATTTCGTCGGGTGTTTTACATCCAAATGGACCATCGCAATTTGTCCCGATTTCGTACATTTCATCTAAATTTTCAATACATTTATCATAACGGGAAAAGTACCAAAATGACACCAAAAACAATATTATTAAAATTATAAAATATGTTCCATTTCGGGTTGTTAATTCCATTAAATACTTATATTATACAACTATTTAATATTTTTCAGAATCAATCTATATTAGACGTTTGTAGTATATCCTACGTATAACAATATTCCTGTTGCACCCGTATAGTTCTCAATAGTCATTTCTATAGTGTCAGCTGAATTATTCGTTTGTCTATTCGATTTTGTAACGTGCCCGATTTTACCACCCTTGTTATCAAATATAGGACCCGATTGAATTACATTTATAATGTTTTTCCCTATGTTTAATTTATTTACAGCACATTTTTCCTTTCCTTTCTTGAAACACCCATCAGTAAATATCTGTTTATCATAGGTAAATGATGATTTATCTTCTATCGTATAACCAGATAGATTATGAGGACCAATTATTGTATTGGAATTACCAATAGGGCGTGGTTTATTTTTATTTATGTATGTATCTCCCCATAAATCAAATTGCATTTTATTTTCGTCTACATTATTTTCTATTGTTAATGTGAAATTGTCTGGAAACTCGACCGCGGTTTTGGGGGAAATTACGATAAACCTATTTTGGTTTACCACATTCACGTTCTTATGCATAACGGGGTTCAGTGATTCAAATCCGATTTGTTTGGGAGTATTTTCGTTAAATACAGTAGAACGACTATCTAATACGAAACCATCCAATGATAATGATGTTATTGAATATTCTATATGGGCGGGTATTCCATTTCCCTTATCTAATTGCTTTTCTGCTGGTAGTTTACTATCACTTTTTAAAGATACAATTAGTTTTGGGGAACTATCGTTATTTTCAAGACCCTCTTTATAATATTTTTCCTGTTTATTTATAAAATACCGTATTATTAGTGCTGTGAATATTATTATTACTATGCAACATATGATGGTAGTTAAAGTTGAGTTGTTTCGTAGCATGTCTTATACATTATACGCTTTATAATAATCTCAAACAAATATTACGAAAATTATGCTTTACAAATACTCAAAGACAACTAAATAACATTCTTTGCGATAATGCATAAAAATTGATATATAGTTGGTTGCTTATGAAATATTACAATTACCAAAATAACTATGTCATGTTTTGACCTAACTACATGTCCGACCAATCAAATATTCAATCGCATAAATTGTAATTTTACATTAGGATATATAGAGTATGTTTGTAATCCGACAATCACCTGTACGCGTACCGATGGGTTATATGATTGCTGTTCTTCTAATATCGCAGATTGTATAGTTGAATACGTCACACTTCAATTATTACCAACTACATCACCTACTATATTACCGAATATTATGAGTGCGTGTGAGACTACTTGTAATCTTGCTCCTAACATAAACAAATGCTATTGGTATGAAAGTCAAAATAAAGATATTTCATGTGTTGACAAAAACAATAATTACTGTTGTTCGCATAGTCGTAGTGAGTGTTGTCAAACATCCAGTTTATATGCTTACATTGTATTAGGTTCATTATTCATGCTATTTATGTGCTGTTTTTGTTACACGTTGTTTGTATATAGATATATTCGTGTTAAACCTGACATTTCTCAACTTCCATCTCCGCAAATAAGCATTTGAAAGTAGTTTATAATAATCTCAAACAAATATAAATGTTTTTTTCTATATATAATATCGTAATGGATGATAAAGCACTAATAAAGGAACTTTTGGAAAAAAATGCTAAATTGGAAGAGGAATTACTTGCTACCAAAGAACACCTCAAAAAATACACCGCACCCGCCAGCAGAAAAGAGTATTATGAAAATAACAAAGAAGCCATAAAAGAAAGGAATAACAATTATAAGAAGAATACTGATTATAAGCCAACACCCGAACAAAAGAAGGAATATAATAGACAAGCTTATTTAAAGAGGAAAGAAAAACTCCAGAAAGAACAGAACGATAATATTTAGAAATAAGTATATTGTTATAAAATCTACTTAAAAACAAAATCCTTTGTAAATATATAGAATGGGTTATATTTACAAAATCAAAAACAAGATTGATAATAAAACGTACATAGGACAAACCACGCAAGACTTAGAATCAAGATGGAGACAACATTTGAAAAAACGTAATAGTTGTAGATATCTAAAATATGCTTTCAAAAAATATGGTGTTGAGAACTTTGATTTTCAGTTAGTATGTATAACATTTGATAATCAATTAGATGATATGGAAATAAAATATATCGAACAATATAATTGTTTGGTGCCAAATGGTTACAATATACGATTGGGGGGAAATTCTGGAAAACACCACAATGAAACTAAACGAAAAATAGCTGCGACTTTACTAAAAAATAGGAAAGTCATACAATTTGATATTGAAGGGAATAGATTGAAATCGTTTAATAGCTGTACGGAAGCAGCGAAATATGTAGGGGTAGTACGTTCTTCTATAGGTCATTGTTGTAATGATGATAACAAAACAGCAGCAGGGTTTAGGTGGAAATATGAAAGTAAGGAAACCACGTCTGAATTAGGAATACCGCCATTAACAGGAAAATTCAAATATAGTCAACCAACAACAAAAAAAAAGGTTATAACTCGTATACCCAGGAAAATAGTACAATTTGATATTCAGGGAAATAGATTAAATTCGTTTGCTACTTGTAGAGAAGCAGCAGAATATGTTGGTATTTCTCGTGGTTTTATAGCTGGTTGTTGTCGTAAGCAAAATCAAACAGGAAAAGGGTTTTATTGGAAATATGAAAGTATGAATTCAAGTGATACAAACTCTGAAGGTCAAGATGAAATATATAAACAGATTGCATCAAAAAAAAATAGGAAAGTAATACAATTTGATATTGAAGGAAATAGATTAAATTCGTTTGCTACTTGTAGAGAAGCAGGAGCTTCTATTGGGGTATCTCATGGGAGTATAAGTATGTGTTGTAATGGTGTCTCGAATACATCCAAGGGATATGTTTGGAAGTATGAAAGTATTTTATAATAATCTGAATTAAACAATCAAATTATTATAGCAAATATGATAACAATTAGCTCTTATCCGGATTCGAACCGGAGTTTGCGGATCACTTCATATATGTTCTTATATATGCGTTGGATAAGCTTATATAAATATATATCAAAGTCCACAGTGATAACCACTACACTATAAGAGCAAGTATACCTACCCGGCACCACAATATTTTTAAGTTGGAAAATATTGAAACCATTATGCTGCACGGTGCGTGATTTGAACACGCGCGTTATAAACAATGGGTAATTTAGATTCTTTTAGAATCGCTTAAGTCCACCTCCTTAGACCACTCGGACAACCGTGCTGTAAACAGTTTAAAGACATATTTAGGTCTGTAGCCCCCAGAGTGGATTGAACACTCGACCTTACGCTTACTAAGCGTACGCTCTAACCACTGAGCTATAGGGGCTTATACACACACACAACTATATACACTATTTACATTATACACACTACCCACACAAACAATATAGTAAAGGTATCTTTATATCCTTTATTTATTAATATTTTCTTTATCAATAGTTACTTCTCTGAGAACATTCTTCATCACTTTATCTTCAAACAATTTTGTTTCTTCTTTTCCGCATCCACCATTTCCATCATTTTCTGGTTTTGTTCAACTAATAATTGTTTGAATTCATTGTTCTGTTTTACCAATTCAAATATTGTATTAGATAACAACTTTACATCAGTGTCACTGTTATCATCATTTATGGGTTCTTCCTCTGGTATATCTTCAGTTATGTCATTATGTTCTTTGTACGTACATGTCTTTTTGTGTTTCCATAATCAAGAATGGAATTTATATTCATTATTACAAAATTCACACACATATATCTTGAACTTTTTTGAACTATTTTCAGTATTCTCATGTATTCTTATATGTTTTGATGTTAATATATGACGGTCATATTGACTTTTTCGCTGTGTAATATACTTACATTTTTTACACTCATAAATATTGTACTTTTTTTGAACTTTTTCTGTATCCATTGTATTCTAAATATATAAGTCTAAATACTTTTCAGCATAATATATTTAATTTTTTATGCTAACAAAAAATAATGAAAAAATATGTAAAATACTGCGTAATGGTCTGAAACGTATTTTCACGAAACCCCTTTTTAAATTTCTCATCGAGGATTTTCATTTTGGACATTTATTTTATGTCCAATTTCAAAATTCTCAACCAATTCTTTTTCAACATTTTGTAAATATTCAGCGTAAAACTATTTAATTAATCCATTTTTAGTTTGATATTATTATATTGTTCTTTCATGCGTTCTGAAAAACATGGTGGCATTTCTTCCACTATCATTTTCATTAAATCGAAGTATTTTCGTTCATAGCATATATCAAAGAATTGACTAATATCACAACGATTTCTCGGTACAGGCAAATAAATAACGTTTGTAAAAATCCATTTAACTACTTCTGGTTGGTAATAATCAAACGCCGTATATAGAGCATATGTAGGTGTACGTTCATCTGCCCTATAGTCATTGTCAACATTATCCGAACAAAACTCTGGGTCAAAGTTCACTAACCACTCTTTTATATTGTTATTTTTATATTTTCCAAGAAAATATGCGAATTCGGTGTTTATAGGTATGTCGTCATTTATTTTTAAGGTGTTTCTAAAATGCGTTGTTAATCCATCTATATCGCCACATTTACATAGTTTATAAAAATCGATTACTGAGGAAGCCGTGTAAGCCTTCCTCATGTCTTCAATATCTGCTTGTATGCCGCGCAGTTTATTTTCATGAGCTGCATATAGTGTTTCCATTGATTTTGCCGCAACTTTTTCTTCTGTTTCGTGTGCTACTTGCGCTGCATTGTGACGTTTTTCATTCATATTGTTATTATCAGTTAATAAGTTTAATAATATACGCATGGTGAACCATAATTCAATTTTTACCTTACCTTTGCAATCAACATAAATATAATATAATAATATAATAATGCCATTATCCAAACTAATAAAAGCATATGACCTAATACCTGGAAAAAAGTATATGATTGATATTCAATGGAATTTAACAAACAATTTAAGAATACCTAATAGCAACTATATGATTGGTACGTTTTTAGCTTCAAATTATATTCGTGGGCGTACGTATTCTTATGATACTGGACTACAAGTTTTACTATCTCGTTCACGATTAGAAACCGAATTTAACATAGATGGAAATAAAACCATTGTAAGTTCTGTTAATAAATTTTACGAAGTATTAACTCCACCAAAAGACATTATAGAACAATCGCACAAAATATTTACACTTCATTTACCTAATGATATTAAGAAATATATATGCAAATATGTTGAATGTTATAAAGATTTATATTATCGTCCACGACCAACATAATATTGTAATGAAACTAATTAAAAACATGTAGGTTATATAATTCAAGGTGTAATGGATTTTATAAGAACATTATTTTGTAAAAAGACAAAACCCATAAAAGAAGACGAATCATCGGCTGTTGACAAACAAAACCCTATTATTAATGACAATAATGAAGATTCTAATAAAGACGAAACAGATACATCACAAATCAATCAAGTAGATAATGAAGTTGTTGTTAAGAAAGCACAAGAAGAGGCTGAAGCTGCCAAGAAAGCACAAGAAGAGGCTGAAGCTGCCAAGAAAGCACAAGAAGAGGCTGAAGCTGCCAAGAAAGCACAAGAAGAGGATGAAGCTGCCAAGAAAGCACAAGAAGAGGCTGAAGCTGCCAAGAAAGCACAAGAAGAGACTGATGCTACCAAGAAAGCACAAGAAGAGGCTGAAGCTGCCAAGAAAGCACAAGAAGAGGCTGAAGCTGCCAAGAAAGCACAAGAAGAGACTGAAGCCGAAGCTGCCAAGAAAGCACAAGAAGAGGCTGAAGCTGAAGCTGCCAAGAAAGCACAAGAAGAGGCTGAAGCTGAAGCTGCCAAGAAAGCACAAGAAGAGACTGAAGCCGAAGCTGCCAAGAAAGCACAAGAAGAGGACGAAGCTGCCAAGAAAGCACCGGAAGATAAAGATATAAATGACGAATTATTTATTTTTACGTAGATTTGTATAAATTTGGGTAATACGTGAGTGATTGGATACGTGATTGTAAAAGACATAATTAGACTTCGTATGCTCGTTATGCTGGTGGACTAAATTATTTACAATAGAAATATATGACGGTAAACCGGTACATGTATTCTCTACAATACGCTGATAACCCCGAAAAGAATTTATTAACTTGTTATTCATGTGAATAATTGAAAATGATAATCTTTATATAGTTGGTTGGTAACAATACTTTTAAGTATACACATTTAGGAAAATATGTATACCCATAATATGGTGAATTTTAATATAATTGCGTCGGTTTGTCAAAACGGTGGAATCGGATATAAATGTGGTTTGCCATGGACCAATTCAAACAAGTATAATAATTTATTTTCAAGATTAACTCAAGGAAATGGTAATAATGCGTTATTAATGGGATTAAACACATATAATAATGTAACGATGTCATATTATGGACCATTCCATGGAAGATATAACTTGGTATTGAGTAATAAAAATTATAATGACCTGTATTCGCCATATAAAAATTTAGAGTATTTTCCGAATATTGATTCAGTTATCTCTAATTGTATGAAAAATAAATTTGACGAAATTTGGATTGTAGGAGGAGAAAAAACATTTTCATATTTCTTAACACAATCAAATTACCCAATAAAAAACATTTATTTAAATTATATTAATAAAGAGTATGAATGTGACGCATATATGCCAATAAACTTTAATAAAGATAACAAATGTGAAATATTAGATACACAAATAATTAATAATGTAGAACAATCCATTATCAAATTAGATTATAATAGAATTCCGGTTTAATCTGAAACAAACAACGAACACATATTATTTGCTTCTATATTTACAAGCGGTTTTTGAAATAATCTCATAATCATGTCATCATCTCTGAAACGAACAGTATAATCCTGTTGAACGTGATTTCTTCCGATACGCCCCATAGCTTGTAATGTTTTTTGTGGAGTCATTTTTGTTAGGTCCTTACCAATAAACCCATGACAGAACTGGTAATTTGTTCCATAAATATAATCGCTGGATGCGATAATTATAAATAGTTTCTGTTCTTCTGCAAGACGTTTCATGAGTTCCATATATTTAACATTTGGATTTTCAATAAACATACCAATACCTAATAGTAGTAATACTTTAAGATGATTACTAATATTTAACTGCATAATTTCTTTAGAGGTAACATCATCAATATTAGACATAAATGCGTTTTCATGAACTTCACCATCTGGCGACCATATATATTGATGTGGGCGTGTATTAGGAACATACATAGCATCTAATGTAACCAGTTTAATTTCTTTTCTTATTTTTTTAATTTGGTTATCAAACTCCTGAGATTCTTTACATAATCGTCCACTGTCTCTGATTGTCTTTGAATCATCATAATTGCTATTTTTAGTTTCCTTTGATAATATCTCACCTTCTAAAAATTCGATACGATTAATCAAGTCGGCATTCTTTGTAATTCTTGATAAAATAGTTTCAAATACAGATGGCTGTATATTGGTTTGCTGAATATAAAACTTACCAATTTTATCTACGTCGTCTGCCAGGAAAATAGTAGGTCCATCGGTTAATGTGTAAGCATCCGCAGTTGTAATAGAAATGCCATTCGACCCGGATTTAGGTTTTGTTGTAGATACTGGAGTAGACACGCTTGTTAATTTACCTCCTGGTTGTGAATTACTTTCCATACTGGTAGTTTTGAATATAGTGGTTGACTTAGACGTGTTGAATTTCATTGTTCTGGTACTTTGTAAATACTTATACAAATTACCCCACTCATCTTCATTAATCTGAAATAGTAAGTCAAGGTAATATTCCTTAAGTTTATTCATGGTGATATTTGTGATATTTCCTGTAAAGTAAGTATCAATCGTATAATCGTTATCAATCCGGTCTTGGGAATTAACATACTCAATGAACTTAATAATTTCACGTAAATCAAAATATCGTAGAAGGGTTTTGTTCGATTCGCAATAACGGGCACATCTTATCATATCAGAATAATCCTCATATAGATAATGCGGTAAAGCACAATACCCAGACTTATCGAGAATAGAAATCGATTTACGACAATCATAGATGGTGATTGTATGTACTTCAGCATTTTCAAATGTAGATTTAAAATCATGAAATACGGGCAATAATTCATCTTGGGTTGGTAATGTAGCACATGACAAAACCAATGTGGGGATTTTGTTATTTATCCAATTGGAATGGATAGTGGAATGTAATTCGTGCTCTTCATAATCCATCGTAATCGTGGGTTCATCCCAATATGTAATGATATTTTCAGCATCATTAAATGCTAACATATAATGCATTGCTGTAATATATGATTGAACGTCGCAAATCATAATTTCTACGTTAGTTCCCACACTATTATCAACTTTTCCAATTCCACCTGAACGCTTATTACGAGTATAGTCTACCGCTGAGAAATAGTGTAATCTAATATCAGATGCGGTTTCACAACCAAACGCAAATGCTACTTTCTTTTCCATTGTAATCGCAGCTTTAGCCAATGCCAGCCCAATATGTCGAGCAACACATACAAATATAATTCTATAGTTTTCAGAAAGACCAATTGGAGTTAATGTTTTACCTGTTCCTGTCGGAGCAGTATATAACACCAATTTAGGAACAAATCCATTAGATTGAGGTCTACAAACATTATAGATTTGTTTTTGATGTAAGAATAGTGTTTTGTCTTCGTATTTTAAAAGATATGGATTTTTTTCAATAAATTCATAAGCATTAGTAATGATTTCACTGGTTTTTGTGAATGAATTTACATACCCGATGATTTGGTCCATTACATCAACAAAATGAGTATTTAACCCAGGGATAGTAGCTTTTCTTAATTGGAGTAGAGTATACAGGTAGAATGAGTATTTTTGTTTTCGTTTGTATACATGTTTAAGTAAATTATGTATCATTTCATGTAATACATATTCAAATATGTGTTTTTTATTTTCGTTTATTTTCAATTCAAGGTTTTCAATACGTAGTTTGTCAATACTTTTCATTGAATTTAACTTTCCACCAGCGCCTGGAAAACCAATATTGAGTAACTCGGGAGTGTTTTTCCCATATTTTTGTATAATTTCTTTTAATTGGGTTTCAAAATATTTTTGAAATAATAACAATTCTGTACCAGTGTTCTGTTCGATTTTTACAAACGAGAACAATGATTGTTGAGAATTGGTATGTATATCAACATCGTGATAACCTTTTTTTATCAATTGTAGAATCTCCTTTTCCTGGGAAGAAACAGGGATTTCAATCGATTCCCATTCAGATTTGACTAATTTGCGTTGAGATAGATCCATTTTCGCTTGGTCTTATTATAAGTTATATACAATTGTGTAATCATCATTTAATCAATTTTTTGGAAAAAATATAGAAATACAAGTACGACTATACTAAAAATGTTTAATGGACTTTTCCAAAAAACACATACAAAACTATCATTTGAAGACATGCAACATATTATATCGAATCCAAAAGAATACATAATTATAAATACACTATTATCAAACGAACAGCAATGTTTGATTAAAAATACAATTTCTTATCAAACTGAGGAGAAAGTGATAAATGAATATCTGAATCAATACGATTTTACATCTAAATTCGTAATATATGGTAAAAACGCAAATGATGATACTATAGAAAAAAAGGCGAAACAATTATCCGGACTGGGATTTTCGGATGTATATTTGTATATAGGTGGAATGTTTGAATGGTTATTACTTCAAGATGTATACGGACAAGATGAATTTCCTACGTCAAGTAAATATCTTGATATACTTTTTTACAAACCAATATCAATATTGTAATTATGCGGGTTCTTTAGGTTCATTTGATTCTGGATACACATCCACTATCTCTGTAACTCTTGGTTCTTTGATCTTATCGGGGTCAGCATAATTGTATTGGACCTTATCCTTCAAGTACGCAGAATAAAAGATGTTAGTTTCTGTGTTAGCTAATCCATATACATCAACTAACTTACCAACCAAGAACAATAAATTTGTTATAAATACAGTAGTTGTCTTACTATCATAGTAATTATCATATATAGTAAATCCACTGTAAACAGAATTTCCTACGTAGAAGAAGGCAGCAATGTAACATGCTATTTGGTAAGAACCATCTAAATTTAATATCACTTTTCTTTTCTTTTCAGGTAAAAGTAGTAAGGCTTCTCCGACCGCATCATTATCACATGGGAATTCCTTATTTACTTCTAAATAAGAAATCATTTTATTTTCACGACGAAGTTCAATTACATACATCATGAAAAAAGCAACAAATGTGGCAAGATTGACAGAGATATTACCAACATGCATCGCATCGGTTTTAGTTGTCATTTGTGAAAAACTACATAGTTCATCCCCGCACTTTTGGGGAACAAAAAACAAGAGTAATGTACCCATAAAAACGCGATACAATTCTAATGTAAACGCAACATAGGACCCGGTTTTTTGCTTAAAATCTTGGTCGCTCATAGTTTCTTTAATTTCTTTCAATTCATTGACAAAAGATTGCCATTTAGATTTAGTAGGTTCTTCGGTTGACTTTACCGATACGGTATTTTCTTCTTTTTCGGTTGTAGGAACTGCCTCCATAACTGTATATATTAATCCCATATTTTTATTTGTATAGATATGTAGAAAATTGAAAATGAATGTATAACGTATCTATCATAAAAATAATATTAAGATTATCTATATCTGTCTTCTATAATGTGTCAACCGGTTATTATTTCTATTGAGGGAAACATTGGTGCTGGAAAAACCACAATCGTTCAAGAGCTACATAAGCGTTTTCAAAATAAAAAAAACATAGTTTTTGTAAAAGAGCCTGTAGATATTTGGGAAACAATTACGGACAACGACGGACAGACTATTTTACAAAAATTTTACGCAGAACCTTCTAAATACGCATTCCAATTTCAAGTTATGGCACTAACCACTCGTTTAACATTGATACGTGATACTATTCGTAATAATCCGGAATGCGATATGTTAATATGTGAACGCTCGATTGCTGCTGATAAAGAAATATTCGCAAAAATGTTACATAACGACAAATTAATTACAGATTTGGACTATAAAATTTATTGTTTAATGGCAAACGAACACGCAAAAGATTTCAATGTAGCCGGACATATATACATTAATGCTGATGCTGATATTTGTTTTAAACGAATCCACAAACGTTCAAGAGACGGAGAATCAGGTATAGAATTATCCTATCTTGAAAAGTGTAAAAAATATCATGATGAATGGCTTGGAAAATATGAAAATTGGGATTGTAATAACAATACTACAAACTCAATCAAAGTATTAAACCTGTTAACAAATGAAGACGCGTCCTATATAGATGACAATACCAATGACCCGGGAATTAAGTGGATTTCACAAATAGAACAATTTATTCAAAATATCATTATTCAAAATGAATCAGAACATCCACCACCTCCTACGAATTCACCCTCGTCTAATTAAATTTTACAACTATTTTTACATCCTCTTTTTTTATTGTTTTACATGCTGAGACTGATAGTTCTTCGCGTCGTTTTCTCGTTTTATAATTGGTGGTTTCTGGTTTATCATTTAACGTATTATCTAATGTAGCACGTTTTTTCGTGGTAACATTTCGTTTATTCATATCATTTTCAATAGTTTCATAGTTATCTTTGATATAATCTACGATTTTATTTTCAATCGCCCATTTAAAAAAATTCAATTGACCGATAGTTGTTTCCATAAGTTGGGTTTCATTATAAGGAATCGAAATTCTATCCCAACGACAAAATGGGTCAAACCGTTTTTTCGAGTAGGCTTTTAATTTTAACTTATAATCGTTATAAACTTTAAATCTTGTATTTGAAAGATTTTCACCTATTGATTGTGATATTTCATACACCGTATAGTATTTCTTAGCAAAATTCGTTACAAACCAATCTACAATCCGGAGTGATATTTCGGATTCACCGTTAATAATTCTCATCATTTTTTCCAAATTACCATGTTTATTATAAAATTCCATCAAATTACTTAGTAGTAATCCGTTTTGGGTGTTTAATGCGTTCGAACGGTACATATTTAGTATTTTAATAATATTGTTTATATGTATTTATACGATTTATAGATAAATATATATTTTTATTGTAATTATGGAACCAATTACACTATTCGTAATATACATTTATGGGATTATTGTTGGAGGGGGGACTGGGATATTATTTAGATAATCGTTCAAAAGATTATTACCAAAAATTACAACAATATGTAGACAAAATTTTTAGATTTCAGTTTTGATTACATACTCAAATGTGTGAATAAAATAAATCATAATAATTATATAATTGTGTATAACATTATGGACGATGAAATTAGTATACTCTTTTTATACTTATCTGGATTTGGATTTTCGGAATTATTTTTAGAATATTTTAAAATACGCAGCAACGTCGCAATGATTAGTTATTATTATATTTTACTATTTGTATATATGGTTTATCCTTTTCTGGATTATGTAAATTTTGATTTTACTGATTCGTCTAAACCAGTTGAATTTGAGTTGCTTCTTGATAAATAACTCGGTCGTGCCCCAATATCTAATTCGATTCTTCACCTAATATAAGGCTCATTTATGGGAATAAGGCGAAAATTTCTTTTCAGAAGATGCTAAAAGTTTGTGCTTACAAAACTGAGACTTCTGTTCGGTGATGAATCTATTTGAATTAGATACGGGGTTCACCAAGTCAGGATATATTGGATTTGTGAAAATAGGATTACCGATATCTATACTATTACTGCGACTGCGACTGTGACTGCGACTGCGACTGCGACTGCGACTGCGACTGCGACTGCGACTGCGACCGCGTATAAACAACGCTTCTTCACTCTCTGTCATACTATTACTGCGACTGCGACTGCGACAACGTATATCTAATAAATCATTTGTATTATTTACATCAGCATTTTCTGTACTATTACCACGGCTCAATACAAGAGGTATACCATTCACGACTACGTGTGAGCGATTTAAATCAACAACGTCGCTATTTATTTACTACAGTGAATGATTCATGTAGCACATCCATTTTTGCAATCTCATTTAACATCGGATATGTTGGCATTATATGTTCTTTTCTTCGTAAGTATGATATTTTGGTATATTCCTTTATTATTTCGTTATTATCCATTCCTATACTATACCTGGGACATATTATGTTAGGTAGTATTCTTTAAGTCGTTTTTATTAATTTGTGCGAACTTACACCCGTGAAGATTTAAAACGGAACAAAATGTCCGTAAAAAACAAGTACATATATTGTTTTTTAATACAACATAAACATAATGACGGCA
>Ga0075108_10000373_pt1 | contig 27218 bp, 31 predicted proteins | sample AntAceMetag02UK1_FD_69797 | JGI IMG/M metagenome (GOLD analysis project Ga0075108, IMG submission 69797) | Saline lake microbial communities from Ace Lake, Antarctica - Antarctic Ace Lake Metagenome 02UK1 | ecosystem: Environmental > Aquatic > Non-marine Saline and Alkaline > Saline | place...
TACGATCTCGTTGCGAACTTAAAACAACCAGCGTACCGCTTAAATTTGCCGCTACGGTAAGGGTGAAATTATAGTTTTCAGTTTGACTCTTAGTGCTAAAAGTGATTTTATAGCCCTTCTTAATTGCATCTTTAGTGATTGAAAGATTGTTGGCTATATTTGTCAATGAAATTCCTGTACCGGTAGCCAAATTAACAACTACTGGACGTTCACCATAATACGGTAAATCTACAACAAGCTGTTCCCCTTCTAATTTTAAGAAATATCCATCTGCTGTAGCATCAATACGGCTTGTGGTATCTCCTAGGTCCATAAGTCCACTATTTCTAACATTCGCTAATGCCGCTGTCACTTGAGGTTCAACTGTTTTTACGTGAAACACAAAAAATTTTTCCGTCATAAGTCTATCTAGCTCCGGATTATTTGCCACTATTTTTTTAGAAGATGAACAACCAAATGCCACCATACTTAGTAATACAACCGTTAAAATAGTTTTGATTTTCATACGCTCAAATTTTAGATTTACATCTTTTTTATACCAAAAATTATACCAAAATTGTACCTTTTTCACTACAAGGATAACAGCTAGCGTATCGAATATGACTTCCAGTGTTCTTGTTATTAGCGGCTCCCGTGCGTGATTTATTTGTCCGCTGCGCTTCAGCGTACTTATGGATGCTACCGCTTAATATCCTTTTTAGTGAATCTCAGAACTTTGATACCGAATACTATAATTCAGTACATATCTGTAATCTTTAGGGATATTGTACCTTACAACCATAACCATCAAATACACCCTTATGAAACTATTTTGGAGAATTTTACAATTTCTATTGGCGCTCTTTATAGGCTATGCAGGAATTCAGCACTTTTTAAATCCCGTTTTTTACGAGCCTTTCGTTCCAGCTTTTTTGCCAGCAAAGACGATGTTCGTTTATGCATCTGGCGCGGTGGAGTTGCTTTTGGGTATTTTATTGCTTATCCCCAAATACACCAAAATGGCTGCCACGGGTATCATCATTCTCATGTTGCTCTTCTTGCCTATTCATATTTGGGATGTTTTTCAAGAAACACCTGCCATAGGAAGTAAACAGGCTGCTTTGATTCGCCTGCCTGTTCAATTTCTTTTTATCGGCTGGGCGTATCTTGTAAAGCGGTTCTCGAACTAGACGATTTAATCGCTTTTTAAATTTTAACGAACTCCATTGGGGCTTTTCGGTAACCTAAAGAAAAGAGCTTATTGGATGAAAAATACGTGTCGGGTGCAGGACATGGTTTCCCTCCTCTTGTACTAAGCTTGTCTAAGTATGGGAGGCCTTGACAGCTTTAATTCAAAGTATTTCGTATGCTGTTTTTGTAATATAAAGGCTTAGTGCACCGTAAAACCTTCTAAGCATCAATTGCCCTTTGAACAAAGCTTCTTATTGAAAAAAACACCAGTTTTTTCTTCGTGTTAATAGACCAGCCCGAATGCAAAATAGCTTACCTTTTTAGTTAGCGCGCATCTACTAAGACCTTGGCGGTTTTTACTTGTGAATGGTTGTTTGACACCTCCACCCAGCTGAAATAAAGCATATCATCCACTCAAACCGCGCAAATAAGTTCGGTGCGATCGGTGCCAGTTGTAACGGTTCTATTTCTGTTCAGGTTCGAACCAACTCACCAGCTGCTTTGAGAAATCAAGTACAAACCTTATCGCCCTAACATAAAAGCACGATATGGCCAAGACACTTGTTTTCATTGGTATCTAAATAGTTATTCCCATGAATTGACAGTCACCGAACGGCGATAAAACACTAAAATGCTTAAATTCTGTTTAAAATTAATTGAGGATTTCAATTAAGAATTTATCTTCGCAAAAAAAATAACTCCATGAAATACCCTGCTTTTCTTCTATTAGTGCTATTAATCGCTTCCTGCAAGTTGGATTCTTCCAATGAAGTTGAGCCCACAGAACCTATTGACTATGAGGCTCAAAACGAAGAACAAATAATGACTTATCTTGAGGCTAACGACCTAGTTTCTCAAAAAACGCTATCCGGACTTCATTATATTGTTGAAAATCAGGGAGACGGTGCCCAACCAATAGCTACTTCAAATGTAACCGTAGCCTATAAAGGCTATTTTCTTAATGGTTCTGTTTTTGATCAAAGTTCTGAGGCTGGCATTAGCATTGGTTTAAATCAGGTTATCAAAGGTTGGACGGAAGGAATCCCTTATTTTAATGAAGGCGGCAACGGTGTTTTATTGATACCTGCCCACCTGGGCTATGGGAGTTTCAACTCCAATGGTATTCCTGGAGGCTCCGTGTTACTATTTGATGTGAACCTTATTTCGGTCAATTAAAAAGACCATCCGAAAAAAGGTTTTTTTAATCCTCTGTTTTCTCGCAGGCCTATCTTAAAGTTTAAGTTGTCCTAGAATTGACGACTCAAAATCCAATGTAAGTCTGAGAGCCCCCGACGGTTCGGTGGAAGACCCTCCGTGCCAAGCAGCTCAAGATGCAACTGTATTTTGACACGGCTCTATAACCACACTCAGCGCTACTTATAATTTAAATACCTTAATTATGAGTCCACTTCGAAAAATAGCATTGGACTGTTATCGATGAAAATTCATTTTTTTAAATGTTTAAAACATTGTTTTACAGTTCTTTAAATAAAAGGTTCGTGTCAAATTTTTAGCTTTTGACTCTTTTCCTCATTGCCTTGACTTTTCGGAGCACACTCAATTAGAAACAAGAGGTATTTAACATCACATCATTTTATACCAATCGTTTTAAAGCAGATCCAAGTCGAGCTTTGCCGTTCGTACCCTAGATTCCTTTTCCGCTATTTCCGTCCAAGCGAAATAAAGCATACCATCCACTTTTTCCAGCTGCGGAAATCCTGCTTGTCGGGAGCCAGCCATTTCTAAAAGCGTCAATTTTTGCGATACCGTTCCGTTTGTTGAAACCTTTGCCAATTGTAGCCTTGCCGTTTTTCCTTCAGATTCCATCCAACTCACTACAACCGTTTCTTCATCAATCCATACCACATCAACCCTACCCATAACGTTTCCTTGGGCAATTAAGATAGGTTCTTGAAAATGCGCTCCTCCATCTTGGGAAAATACTACCTGTACCTTAGCCTTTTCTTGGGCAGCGGTAAACCAAGCAGCGACCAAATTATTCCCCAAAGAAGCTACTTTAGGGCCGTTTACGGGGCATCCTTTTATCTTCCAACCATCGGTATGAATGGTTTTGGGTGCTGTCCATTTTCCGTCTACCCGCCTTACAATACTAATATCCCGGACTTCTTCTTCCGAACGGTCTCGGTATAGCACTACCGGCCCATTAGTTGTAATGGTGGCCGTGGTCTGGCAACAATCACAGGTGCGTATATCAAGTTCCTTTTCTTCTGTTACTTTCCCGTCAGTGGCTACCTCCGCTGCCCGCAATGTCATAGCACCCCGATTCCCTGCCTCATTTTCTTCGGTATTCCTGCCATCTAACCATGTTACGAAAAATGCATTTTTATAGGGTAAAACCGTGACAAAGCCATGTTCTGTTGGGGTGCCATCGGTATGCAATGGCATTTCGGTTTGCCATTCGCTGCTTTCCTTCGGCCTTAGGTTTATTTTCACATCATAAGAATAGGCACCCTCGGTGGACTTCTTCAATATATGAGATAAATAATTTCCTTTGTTTTCGGCAATCATAGGATAATCGGCCCAATTAACGAACCAATCTGTTCCTTGTAGTATGGATTCCGGTTTTTGCCAAGTTCCGTCCACCAGCTTGGAAAAGTAGAACTTGGTTAAAGTATCCCCTTCGGTTTCCACCCATGACAATAGGGTTACGTCCGAATTGGAAACCAAATGAGGTAAGGAACTGGAAGCTCCTGCAGGCGATGTTACATCTTGTAACATACTAACCGTTACTTCCGGTGATTGCTCTTTAATCTGTTGTTTGCAGCTCATTAAGACAAGAATAATTATAAGAAATACATAGGGATGATATCGCATGACTATAGTTTTTTTAATTTTTCAATCATTTCCGGGCTATCCCAAGACATTGCGCCATCAAAGCGCAAAACTTGCTCCCCTACTTCGTTATAGATTAGGGTTACGGGTAGGGCATATATTTGTTGCTCGGCATGGGTGCCGTTATACTTGATGAATTTAAAATCGAAACCCTTGGTAGTTTTAAATTTCATTATTTTTTGGACAGATTCGTCGGAGGCCAATAGAAATATATAGTTTTCCTGTGCTAAAATAGATTGTAGCTTCAATAAATCGGGCATTTCCACGATACAGGGACCGCACCATGTCGCCCAGTAGTTTAAAAGCACCCGTTTCCCCTTATAATCCTCGATTTCAATAGGGTTTCCCTCCAAATCCTCATATAGCGCCAAAGCTGCTTGTTCTGTTTGTATGGCGGAATTTTCAGATTCGGTTTGCCGTTCTTTCGGCACCTCCTTACAACCAAAAAGCACCATTCCGGCAATCATAAAGAGAAGTATCCTGAAGTCCATAGGCTATCTTATATGGCTTCCGGCGTTCATATCTATGGTTGCACCGGTTGCATGGTCCATACCTCCGCTGCATAACAGGGCAATAAGTGGTGACAAATCTTCGGGTCGGGTAAGCTCGTTCAATGCGATTTCGTTGAGTACCTTTTCTTCCCCATAGATTTGAATAAAACTTTCGGCCATTCGGGTTCGCGTAAATCCTGGTGCCACTACAAATGACTTTATATTTTGTTTGCCAAAGGAGCGGGCGACACTGCGTGCTAGGGAGGTCAAGCCTCCTTTAGATGCTGCGTAGGCTAGGTATTCGGGAGTTTCTCCCCTAAAAACTGCCCTACTGCCTATATAAATGAAACGTCCTTCGCCCTGCGCCAAAAAATAATCCAATCCCAACTTGGTCAGTATGCCCACCGAGTCTAAATTTATTGCCATCGTGCTTTTCCAAATCTTCAGCCAATCCGCCGTATCAAGGCTCATCGGCTGCTCTAAAAATACGCCCGCATTTAAAATGATCACATCTAGCCGACCAAAATCGGCCACCACGGTTTCAAAGAGTCGGATTACCTGTTGTTCTTCCGATAAATCGGCCCGAAAAGGTTTGGATCCGTTCTGATGTTTTGCCACCAAAGCCTCGGCAGCTGTTTCGTTGCTATTGTAATGAACAGCTACCTTCCCTCCCATTTCCATACAATAATCCGCCACTGCCCTGCCAATGCCATCCGAAGCCCCTGTGATGAGTATCGTTTTTCCCTGTAAATCAATTTTAGTCATCTCTAAATTTTATGTCTTATAGCCATGGATCAGATATATCCGGCGGGGCGATACCAAAATCCCATAGTAGAACCGTAGCACATCTTAAGCGTATAACTTTCCTATTTTTAGTCGTACAAACAGGTGGAATTATCTGCTTTAACGTAGTAGGATTTGTAGTTTTTAGCGGTTTCGTCCATACAACCACAAAGATCTAAAAGTTCTATGGACTTAAAATCTATGGGCGCCGTTTCTGCCTGAATGGAGATATAGCCGTCCTTCAAAGGTTTTCCCTCTTGAAAAACGCTTTCTTGATATCCTTCTACATTACCACCTCCTATGGTAGGTTTAGTGAATTCCAGAACTACTTGCCCTTCCATGATGTGTTGTACAAGGGAATCCCCAAGCACCAAGGCCTCCACTTCCACCCACTGATCACCATGGTAGGTCTTGGAATTTGAGTTGATGCAATGCGGCGTAAACAGGGTGTCTCCCATCATAACATTGGTTCCGGGCGTACAAAGATTCGCCGTGCTACGTGCATTTGTGCCATCACCTCCCAGTAGTTGCAGCTCTAAAGAAATAGGAAAATCCTGATCTAAACCCAATGTTTTTGGATCTTGACAATGCAGCATGAGACCGTTATTGCGAACTGCCCAGCCGGGTCCATTCTTCATTTGATCCCCTACAAACCTGTACTTGGCCCTTAATTTGTAGTGCGAGAATTTCTTTTTATAAAATAGATGTCCAAAATTTCCAGTAAAAGAATCGGTTTCCGAGTAGCGCACACTTAAAAGACTGTCCTTATATACAAACCTGTCCTTGTAATTTTCGCCAAGTTCCTGGCTCTTGAACTTTGGTGTCCAGTCTTCATAGTTCGAGCCATTGAACAAGGCTACCCATTCCTCTTTGTTTGGGTCTGTTGGTTTCTCTCCACAGGATATTCCAAGGAGTAGCATTATGCTAATCGTTATAAAACGGAGGTGTACTTTGGCCATATAATTTTTGAACATGATGATACATTATTTAGGGTTGAAGATTTCTAAAATAGAAAAAGAATGCGATCTTTTTAGTTTCGAAATGCCGTTGGTGGCTAAAATACAAAATAGTCTTAAAGCATTCCTATTCTTATCCACTTGGTTCGTTACAAATACAGTTCGATAAAATTCCGAGTTTTATGCAGGGTATTTTATTCCGTAGGTTTTGCCAAGGTTTCATATAAAAAAACCGCCTAGCAATAGGCGGTTTTCACAATAATATGAGGGTTTCTATTTATTTGATTTCTAAAAGTTCCAACTCAAAAGTCAGGTCCTCCCCTGCCAATGGATGATTGGCATCTACTACAATATCGTTTTCATTAACTTCTGCGATCCGCAATTGTCTTTCGGAGCCATCCGCATCCGATGCCACCAGTGACATATCTACTTCTGGCGTAATTGTTTTTGGTAAATTTTGCTTTTGTACGGTCTGGAAAAGTTCCTTTTGCTTTTCACCATACGCATCTTGCTTGTCTATAACGATAGTCTTTTTCTCTTTAGGCACCATATCTATCAGTCCTTTCTCAAAACCGGGTATTATTGTTCCTTCTCCCAATTTTACTTCTAGAGGCTCTCGCTGTAATGAGCTGTCGAAAACCTGTCCGTCACTCAATTTACCTGTATAGTGCACCAGTACTACATCACCTTCTTTTACTTTACTCATGTTTTAACTTTAAAAGATTTCACTTTATCGAGCTGCGAAGGTATTGATCTAGGTTCGGAATAAAGAACATGAGAAAGAAACCTTGCTTTTTTAACCCTTTTTAACGGAATTCTTCCAAGTTAAAACCTAAACGAATTGAAAATGATCTATTTTATGTGTTTATAGTGAAGACTAAAAACCATAAATAAAAGGCAGAACACTAATTTTCAGTCTTAGGTTCAATAGCCTTGACATCTCCGCTGAACCTAATGGAATTCCGTTGGTTGCTATTTACATTGACTTGGGCACTATTGTCAGAAAACAAGAGTAGGTTTATCTGATACACTTCGGTTTTGTCGGCAATGTCAAATTCAATTTCAAAGCGTTCTTTTCCGGTATTGTACGTTTGTTCGTAATCATTCGGAATTCCTTTAAACTCGATTCCCGTATTGCCCGATAAACCACCCCCAAATTGACGTTCGCCATAAAATGGTAAATAGGCGGATACACTGTCTCCATAAAACTTTACGTAATTTGGTGTTCCGATCAATTGAATAGTACCTGCAGTATTACCCGGTGGTAAAATACCGGAATTGGCTATTGCATTAAGACTTTGTGTAGCCGTTGGATATGCTGTGGTAGCCACAAATTCAAATGATTTTTCGTTTACAAATGAGGTGAAACGCTCAATAGCCCTTGGGTCTTGAGGTGCTTTTGAAGTACTACCGCAGCAGGTGAGTATGGTGCAGCTCAACACAATTAAAACAAACTTTTTCATGGTATCTGTATTAGGGCTATACAAAAAAACTGCCGTCATAGGTAATAGTGCTGTTATTACACTATCTCCAAAATCGTTAAAATGCACTAGGTTTTATTTATCTATGTCTTTTTGAAAATGTTGATTTGCCAACAGAGCCTTATCAAATTCTTTAGAATTCAAGTCTTTGTATAAGATTTTTATTAGTTTCTCCTTTTTACGGTCGGATATCGGCATGGAGTCTATCTGCTTTCTTTTGTATAAAAATAGTTCTCGCTTCTGTGCTGAGTTTGCGGTATAATTCGGCTCAAACTTTAGCATTACCAGCTCCTCCTCCCCCGTGACCAATGTAGTTTCATTATTTTTAGTTTCTTGCTGACCTTGCAATGCGGTATGGGCACTTACGACGCACGAAACTAGGATACTCCATGTTTTCCAATTCATAATAATAATGTTCTTCAACAAAGTAATGAAAAATACCATCAAGTAGGGCGTTTTTAGTTAAAGATATGTTGCCGCATTGCCTTCTTAAATGCTTGTTTAAAGGTATTTATACGCTTACCTAAAACCTTACAGCACGGTAAGGTACCTATTTTTCATTTCGGATGCTTCCGTAAGACCGCTAGAACAAAATAAACAGCAGGATATCAACAGGTAACGGTCTATGGTCGGAATTAAGCTAAAATTGACCTCAAAACCGCGCTTTAATCGTTTAGAATTTCATATCTTAAACTAAATATTTAACGGTATGAATATCAATTTTGAATATGATGATGTAAAGGCCAGTAACCGTCTAGAGATTATGGCCGCAAAGAAACTGGATAAATTATTGGATAAATTCGATTTTGTTGTCCGTGCAGACGTATTTTTCAAGACAGAAAACACCTCTTCACCAGACACCGGAATGATATGTAACATACGTTTGAGCGCTCCGGGGCCCCGTTTGTTCGCAGAATCCAGCACGGCAAGTTTTGAGGCTTCCATTGCGGCTACGGTAAGTGATTTGGACCGTCAACTGCAAAAGCGGAAGGCAAAAATGAAATCCCACTAGCTTTCCAGTACCCTTTTGGCAGCTCATTTTACTCTTAGCTTCTCTTTATAAAAGAGAAGCTTTTTTAGATTGTAATTATTAAATAGGGGAGTAAACTTTATTAGTGAGACTCTGTTTTAAAAAGTTGCTTTACAACGAATTTAAAGCAGCTTGTTGAACTAATCCCGCTTTTTTAGCGGGATATAGGTTAATTCCTCGCAAGCTAGCTTCGAAAATTGAAAAAGCTATTTCCTTTTAACACCTCGTGGGCTTGCCCCGAGATTCTTTACTCCATATGCCATGAAATATACGTTTTTCTTTTTCCTGTTCTTTGGGTTTTTCCTTGGTGTTCATGCCCAGTACAACGGAATTGCTTCGGGTTCGGTCGATTTTACTTTTGTTGAAAAGGAGGTAGAGGGTTCTGTTTCGGGCTTTGTCTCGACATCCAAAATTGATTGGAATGATCTCGAAAATTCTATCATGGAAGGCTACGTACTTTCCGAAACCTTAAAAACAGGAAATTTTATTAGGGATTGGTCACTAAAAGGGGAAAAGTATTTTGATACAGATACGTTTCCCAGAATCTCCTTTAAAAGTACGACCATTGAGGAAAAAGGCGATGGCATTTTGGTTAATGGTATACTTACCCTGAAAGGTATTTCAAAACAGATTGAAATCCAGTTCGATAAAAAAGGAAAAAATCTGCAAGGTACCACTACCCTATTTACGACAGATTTTGATATTACGATATTTAAGAAAAGTAGGGAGGCCAATAAAGTGGAGCTTCAATTTCAATTAACACTAGAATAATACTGTTTATTTTACTTAAAATCAGTAAGTTACCTATATATAATCCGCATCATCGTTTAGAAAAAGCGTATACGTCCAGAATGTTAGCTTATGGAGCACAACATTTTAAAAATGATGATTAACTTCGCACGATAAATTTTTATTTTATGTGGGTCTGGATTATATTTATCGCTTGCGTAGTTGTCTTTTTAGCTTTGGATTTAGGGGTTTTCCATAAAGAAGACCATGTCATAAAATCCAAAGAAGCAGGTATCTGGACAAGTATCTGGGTGACTGTGGCACTTGCTTTTAGCGGTGTCGTTTATTGGTTATTCTCATCTGGCTTAACAGATAACCCCACCGGACTTACCCCAAATGAGGCCGTACTCAAATATATTACCGGCTACCTGATAGAACTATCGTTAAGTGTTGATAATGTCTTCGTTATCGCGGTAATTTTTTCCGCCTTTCAAATTCCCGCTATTTATCAACACCGTGTACTCTTCTGGGGGATTTTGGGAGCCATTGTTTTCCGTGCCCTTATGATTCTTTTTGGGGTAGCATTGATTACGAAGTTCGATTGGATTATCTATGTTTTTGGGGTTTTCCTCTTATTTACGGCTTTTAAAATGCTGAGAAGCGGCGACGAGCATGCATTTGACCCCAAAAGCTCATTTGTGTTCAAACAACTTAAAAAAATCTATCCAATCACCTCAGAATTGCACGGGCATGATTTTTTTATAAAGAAAAAAGGAGTGAAGGCCGCTACGCCCCTTTTTGTGGCATTAGTCGTCATAGAACTTACCGATATACTTTTTGCGTTGGACAGTATACCCGCCATTTTGGCCATTACCGCTGATCCGTTTATTGTGTTCAGTTCCAATATACTCGCAATTCTGGGATTGCGTTCCATGTACTTCCTTATTTCTAGGATGTTACAAAAATTTAGATACATCAATTATAGTTTGGTAGTTATTCTAGCCTTTGTGGGTATAAAAATGCTCTTGTCGCATCACGTTAAGTTTCCGGAGTGGGTTTCGCTTACCGTAATCTCGCTATCTCTTTTATCTGGTGTATTGGCCTCCTTATTTATCGCGGAGAAAAAAGAGGAACGATAGAGTAATAGCTAATCCTTTCGCTTAGACTGCTATGGCTATAGTTTAATACAGCGTTCGGTTTTAATAGGCGTTTGAATAATGTATAGATTAGGTGCCTGAAAGTTTTTTATCTATAATGGCCAATGCATTATCCACAGTTTGCATTTGATCCATATCCTCGTTTTCCAAACGGATGTCAAAAGCATCCTCTACATCCAAGACGATATCCACCAAATTAGCGGAATTAATATTTAACTCGGACATAAAGTTACTATTTGGCTGAATGTCTGTTACCTTCACATCATCAGGTAAGTATATTTTTATAATATCCTTTAATTTTTGATAGCGTTCTGCTTTTGTCATGATGATATATTTTTTTATTTGCGATTTTTAATCTTACTTTTTTGAAACAGGCAATGGCGTATATTGATTTTAAGGCAGTATTGAAAAATCTAAAAAGTTGTTTTCACTGGCAATTTTAGCCCTTTAACCATAATGCGTACGATATTAATGGATACTGCTTACCCACTCCCTTCAACATCTCTAATCCACCTGTCGGCGAGGTAGGGCATGTACCACATGAATGAAATAGCATTGTTGAACAACCCAAACTAGTCATAATGAATTCTATATATAACAACTCTTAACGTCTTTCACTCTTTTCCTAGTTTACTAGGCACCTATTACTCATTACCTTATTAACCCATCGACTCTAACCGGAATACTCCCTAAAAATAACACAAGCATTTACATCGCCAAAGCCAAAACTTGCTTTTGCGATAACTTTGGGTCGATACGAAATGGTTTTACGCGGAATCTGGGTTTCCGATATGATTGCCGTTATTTCCGGATGGATGTCCTCACAATTCACATTGCCAAAAATAGCGCCCTCCTTAAGCTGTAGAATAGTACCTACACATTCGATACTTCCAGCTGCGGCCAAACAGTGGCCGATCATACCCTTAAAAGAATTTATATACGGAAAATCGGCACCCTTACGCCCTAAAGCAGTGCTCCAATTCGCTATTTCCAAACTATCTTTAGTGGTGGCCGTTAAATGACCGTTGATGGCGTCGATGTCGGCAGCCTGCACTCCTGCGTTTTTTACTGCGTTGCGGATGCATCTCTGTACGGCCATACTGTTGGGTGCGGTCATGGAACCTTCTCCCAGTTGACCTCCGCTGTTTATTTCGCCACCAAGGACTTCGGCATATATTCTGGCGCCCCGTTTTTGTGCACTTTCCAAGGACTCTATCACCAAAGCCCCTGCCCCACTTCCGGGAACAAAACCTTTGGCCGAGGCACTCATGGGTCGACTTGCCTCTGCCGGATTGTCCTCATAGCCCCTAGGAAGAATGCGCATGGCATCAAAACCGCCCCACACATATGGGCCGCTATCACTACAGCTGCCTACCAACATGGCCTCCGCTTTTCCGCTGACAATGCGGTCATAGCCCATTAAAATACCTTCCGTACCCGTAGTGCAGGCCGAGGAATTGGTAGTAACCTGGTTGCCACAGCCTAAATTCCCTCCTAGATAAGCACTAATACCGCTGGACATGGTCTGTATGACACTGGTGCTGCCCAAGCGCCGTACGTTTTTATCATCGATCATCAAAATGGCCTCCCTAAACTTGTCCACCCCTAAAATACCGGTACCGAATAGTATCCCATGATCCCAAGCAGGTTCGTCTGTTGTATTAGGTTCCAGACCTGCATCCGCCCAAGCATCCATACCCGCTAAAACGCCATAAACGAGTCCAGATGCATTCAAACCACGCAATTGCAAAGGTGTAAAGTAGTTATTTAATATATTATCTTTAACTATTGGATTTGCAGCTATTTGACATCCAAAATTTAATCGTTCCAATTCCGATTTAAACCGAATACCACTAGTGCCGTTCGTCAAGGCTTTTGTAAAGTCCGAAAGTCCCACGCCATTTGGCGCGCAAACACCCAAGCCGGTAATTACTACACGTCTAGTCATTTGTTTCTGTTGTTATCATTCCCGCCAGTTCGCCCTTGCAGACCATTTCGCCTTTGCTATCGTACATACGCACTTCGCACTTTAATTTTTGGAATCTAAAATATATAATTTTAGAGACCACTCGTACTTTTTCATTTGGATACACCGGTTTAAGGAAGTCCATTTGCGAACTGCACATGCCAATCTGCATATTCTCGATTCTTTTTTCGTGCTGCAATAAATGAATACCCAAGCAAACCAAGCCAATTTGCGCGCAACACTCCGTTAAAATTACCCCTGGCGTAACCGGATTTTCCTTAAAATGCCCTTTGTAGAAATCTAGTTCCGGAGAAAAGGTAAAAGTTCCTTCGGTACCCAAATCATTCACCTGCAACAGCTCGTCTGCGAACAGAAACGGTTTGTCATAAGGGAGTAGTCCTATAATTTCCTGATTGCTCATTGTGTTTTGGTTATCATCTCAAACTTTCCCCTCCATCTACCTTAATTACAGTGCCTGTTATCCATTTTGCCTCCTTGCGGGTAAGAAGGTAGACCACATTGGCCACATCTTCGGGCGTCGTGAGTCTTCCATTAGGATTGCGTAGGAGCGCATTGGCTTCAATGACTTCCGATCCAGGTATCATTTCAAACGATTTTGTCTTGGTAATACCTGCTTGAATGCAGTTGGCCTTGATGCCTAGGGATGCAAATTCGACCGCCATATTTCGCACAAGCGCCTCCAAGGCCACTTTTGCGACCGAAACGGCACCATAATGCGGCAAAGCCCGGGTATTTCCCTCGCTGGTAAAGGCTATGATTCGTGAATCCAAAGCGAAAAGATTTTTTGAAAGTAAGGCTTTTGTCCAGTCATAAAGACTCAGTGCCATGGCCTCAAAGGTTAATTGAATATCTACGGAAGTCAAGCCTTCGCGGTCATCCGCTTTCATTGGTTTTAGACTGCCTTTGGCGATACTGTGCACCAAAACATTGATTTTCGTCCCATCTGAAAGTATATCGGAAATTTCTTCCAACAGCGTATTGCGCTTTTCTGTATTCAGGGCATCCATATTATACGCTTTCAATTTCACGCCCTGCCTTCTAATAGTATCAAAGTCCGACTCGACGTTCCCCATATCCGAACGCCTATCGCGATGCACGGTAAAGATATTGTACCCGTGTGCCGCCAGTTTTTTAGCCGTTGCGAGACCAAGACCACTGCTTCCGCCTAAGATCAAAGCCCAAGAAGCACAGCTCTCTGGTTCTGATTGTTGTAAATCAATATTGGATACATCCATTTTTAATTGCCTTATCGTTATCGTACCTATTAAAAAGTATCCTTTTCCAATTTATAAATTTCAGTTGATAAACTCAAATTCAAATGTCAAACACAAATACAAGTGAGAAAAATAGCCCTACGCTCTTCGCCCGGCGCTTCAATTCCCTTAAAAATTCAAGCGCATGAGTCAAGTTCAAGTTCAAGTTCAAACACAAAATTAAATGATCGACTCAACCTTGAACCTACGAACTATCCTCTATATTAAGTTCAAACACAAACTCAAACCTTGAACCTTGAACTTGAAACCTGCCATTTACCACTCCAACAACACCCGCTGTGCGGAAAACCCCGGTCCAAAGCTCAATACCAAACCTTGCTCCCCGGCCGCAAGATCTTTTTCCATAAATCGCTCTAATACGTATAATACGGTGGCACTGCTCATATTACCGTATAATTGAAGTACGGACCTTGTATCGTCTATATTCTTTCCTAAGCTACCAAAAAGCGCCTCTACGGTCTGTACTATTTTCTTTCCGCCGGGGTGGAAAATCAAATGGTCTACTTTTGAGATATCACTCCCGTACCGTTCCAAAAAAGGATGCACAATATTGGGGAAATGGTGCGCGATGGTTTCGGGAACGGCGGGGTCTAAAATCATTTTCAAACCATGGTTCGTCAGATCGAATCCCATTAAATGTGTGGTGTCCTTGAAGTGGTACATATCCTCGCCTATAATGCTGGGGCCTTTAGCGCTTTCTTCGGAAGAAAGCAACACGCAGGCCGCGCCATCGCCAAAAATAGCGGCACTGACCATATTGGCCATGGAGAAATCGTTTAGTTGAAAGGTAGCGGTGGGACTCTCTACCGCAACAATGGCAATTCTCTTATTGGGATTGCCCTTTAAAAAATTATGGGCATAAATAAGTCCGGATACTCCTGCGGCACAGCCCATTTCGGTTACGGGAAGACGGACGATATCTTGGCGCAGGTCCAGTTCGTTGATCAAATAGGCGTCCAAAGAAGGAATCATAATGCCCGTGCAGCTCACGGTAATGATATAATCCAAGGATTCCGGTAGCCAGTTTGCTTTGTCTAAGGCATTTTTGAGTACTGTGGTTCCCAGTTTTTTACATTCACGAGCGTAAATAGCATTTTTTTCCTCAAAAGAGGTGGAAAAAAAGACCTCTTGTGGATCCATGATACTGTAGCGTTTGTCAACCGCCGCACCTTCAAATATCTTAATGACTTTTCTTCTAAAGCGTTCGTCCTGATCTTGAAGCCATAACTCAACAAAAGGCAAAATATCCTTAGTTTCCCTACAATACGCCGGCAGTTCTTTAGTAACGGCTACTATTCTTGTTTTATTCATATTTGTATTTGTCGCTTTTTGCGCATGACCCACACATATCTAAAAGCCCACTTCCATGCAATGTGATGCCTTACATTGGGCAAACCTTGGGCAAAGGCATCTAATTCTGCTCTTGAAAAACCCTTTGTAATAGATATTAATCCGTCTATCTTCCCCGTTTTGGTACGAATGAACACTATACTAAAGGCCCTAAAGAGCGCATATGCTAGTTTACTGCGTTGCAAGTCATTTATGACGATGCCTAATGATGCCAAACGTTCAAACTGATTCAGGAATGTAACGATTCCGTCATCAGGGAAATGATGCATGGTCAGCGTAGTGGTAACGATGTCACATTCAAAATCCGAGAAATCAGTGGTCAATATATTTTTGGCTTCATAGCTTATTTCGGGAAAAGCGGCGGAAGCCTTGCGGGCCAGCACCAAAGAATCACAGCTCAAGTCCACTCCTATTAAGTGCACCTTTATGTGTTGTTTCCTTGCCTCGATAGCGATGTTCCTCAGCATGTTTCCGTCCGCACAGCCCATATCTAAAATCGTATACGATTCTTTTACGTTTTCTGCAATCAGTTTAAAAACAGCGTCTACGGTAATTTTATTTCCCCCTAAAATACGATTTACACGGCTAATATCGTTCAGCACTGTTTCCAGCTCCACAATACTGCCTTGAAAATTATCCATGATTTCATATCGGTCACTTCTTCTGCTCCAATTTATCTTCACACTATAGGTTTTCCGTGGGTTTTTGAAATTATATATTTTAAGATAGAGGTAGAACCAGCGGCCATCTTTATTCCGGCGTTCATCCATCTTTTATTCAAAAGTACATGTTGTAATCTCCTCCCAAACCATAATCTATTTTTAAAAGCAATATTCCATTGGATAGCATACTCTTTTTCCATTTGATTGCGATTGGAATCGGGTTTACCCAAAAACCTATGTACCGTTTCCGATGCCAATTTAGCGCTATGGATGGCCATCGCCATACCGTTACCACAAAGGGGATGTATGAGTCCGGCCGTATCGCCACACATTAGGATGTGGTCCAGCACCGGCTCTTTCTTATCGAATGAAATTTGGGCTATGGCAAGGGGCTTGTCAAAAACAAGTTCCGACACCTCAAAAAACTCCCTTAAATGTGGATTCTCGGCTACCACTTCCTTGTTAAACTTATCTATATCGTTGTATTTCTTGAAACTCTCATAATGAGCTAGATAACAGAAATTAACAGCTCCTGTTTCTGTTTTTGAGAGTCCGCCGTAACCGCCTTCAAAATTATGGAGCGCGACGAGATGTTCCGGAAAATCAGGATGCTTATAATGTGCTTTTACGGCCAGCCAGTCCTGTTTTTTAAAACTGAAAGCCCTGTTGAGGGTTTTGTCCAAGGTAGACCGTTTACCATAAGCACCCAGGACGATTTTTGCCATAAATGCCTTTCCATCACTCATAACGGTAAACACGTCCAAAGCAAAACTAATATCCGTAACCTTGGTAAATGAAAAGCTTACACCTTGCTCTTTTGCTTGGTTATACAGGAGATTATCGAACAGGAACCGACTTATGCCCATTCCACCAAGCGGTAGTTTCGTGGCTATTTTAGCACCATTAACTATGCTTATCTCAAAATCGGTAATCGCCGCCGCGCCCGCCGCCATTATGTCTACTCCAAGGTGTTCCATATAGGGTTTTACCTCGTTGGAAACATATTCTCCGCAGACTTTATGGTGTGGGTAGGTGTTGGACTCAAATAATAGGACACTGTGCCCAAAACCCGATAGCGCAAGGGCAGCGGTAAGTCCGGCCAGTCCTCCTCCTACAATAATTACGTCATGGTTTTTCACTTAGGGAAAGTTACGGCTTTCCAAAAAAAATCCCCGTGAAAACGGGGATTTTAATTCATGATTTACAAAGAATTTTGTTAATTCCCTGTTTCCTTGACCGCTTCCTGCTTAAGTTCCTCACTTGCAACAATGGCCAACTCTACCCTTCTGTTCTTGGTTTTACCTTCTGGAGTCGTATTATCTCCAATTGGTTGCTCTTCGCCATACCATTTGGTTGTCAAACGACTCGCTGCAATACCTTGTGCTGTTAAATAATTTGTTACCGACTCCGCACGTTGTTTGGAGAGGTTCATATTATATTCATCGGATCCGGCACTATCGGTGTGGCCTTCCACTAATATATTAGAATCTGGATATTCCTTAAAAATATCGACCATCTTAGCTAAAGTGGTCGCAGAAGTTCCTTTAACATCGGATTTGTTGGTATCAAAATGTACCCCGGCATCCTGTGTAAAGGTCACGTTGATCCCTTCTCCTACCCGTTTTACTTCGGCTCCTGGAACTTCTTGCTCAATACGTTCCGCTTGCCTGTCCATTCGGTTACCAATATAACCACCGGCCGCCCCGCCAATGGCAGCTCCTATAATAGCCCCTAAAACCGTATTGCCCCCTTTGCCCAAATTATTTCCTAGCACGCCTCCGATAACTGCGCCACCAGCAACGCCTATGGCAGCGCCTTTTTGTGTTTTATTGGCATTTTTTATTGGACTACAGCTCATAATCATGGCAAAAGCCATTACATATGCTGAACTTTTAATCAATCTAGTTTTCATCGTTTTGCGTTTTTGTTAGGGGTTTTTATTTTTTTGTAAAGTGGTAAATAACGGTCACAGGTTTACCCTCTACCGTGACGTTGGATTTTAGCTGCATTGCCTGCTCTGTAAGGCTTTCAATACTTAATCTATAGCCCACACCACCGGATATGTCCTTCGATTTTTCATCGATAAATTTAAACTGTAATTGACTCGTACCATTCATTCCGCCTTCTACAACAGACCAACGGATAAAACGATCACCACCATTACATAGGGTAGACGGGGAAATGGTATAGCGCCCTGTGCTATTGTTATCGCGGAAGAACCAATCGCTTCCTTCTAGGCAAATGTCCTCTACATCATTAAATAGTACCGCCTTAAAATTTCCGGTATTGTTGGCAAAGGAGACGTTGTTTAGTGTCCAAGAACCGCTCAAAACATTTCTTTTTCCTCTGGCGTCCTTGGAAACGGAACAGGAAGAAATTATGAGAGCGCAAGCACTAAAAAGCAAAATAATTTTTTTCATATAAAATTTAGATTTGTGGTTACCATATTATACGTTGGCATAGAGCTGTTGGATTTTCTACTAGGCCGATAAATTAGTAACAGGGTAAAGATAGAATAAGAAAATGTTAGGGCTTTGCTCTTTTGCGTTGTTCGTTAACGTAGATGCTTAATAGGCCAACAACTGCAATAACACATTTTTAAATCGAGACTTGGCAAGGTAGTTGCGTTCGAGCTCCCCATTAAAGGGAATGGGTGTTTCCAAGCTCCCCACCCTTTTTATGGGGCCGTCCAAATACTCAAAACAATGTTCCATGACACTTGCGGAAATATCACTTCCTATGCTTCCAAAGGTACTGTCTTCCTGCAAAATAATCAGTTTTCCTGTTTTTCTGACGGACGCGTAGATACTTTCGATATCTAAGGGTTGGAGGGTTCTAAGATCTAGGAGGTCCGCCTGTATGTCCTCATGCGCCTCAAGGACTTCCAAGGCCCAATGCACGCCGGCGCCATAACTGACTATGGTTACCTGATGGCCTTCTTTTAACAAATTAGCTTCGCCAAAGGGGATATTATAGTTGTTTGTGGACACGTCCTCGTAGATGCTTCTGTAGAGTGCCTTATGTTCAAAAAATAGGACTGGGTTAGGGTCGTCTATGGCCGTAGCCAAGAGTCCTTTTGCATCTGAGGGAAAAGCGGGATACACTACTTTGAGCCCCGGTGTTTTGGTAAACCATGCCTCGTTCGTCTGCGAATGAAAAGGACCGGCCGCAACACCACCTCCGCAAGGCATACGAATGACCACATCGGCTTTTTCGCCCCATCGGTAATGGCTTTTGGCCAGATAGTTCACTATCGGGTTAAAACCACTAGTGGCAAAGTCCGCAAATTGCATTTCCATGACCGCCTTCATTCCGTTTATTGATAAGCCCATGGCAGCGGAAACGATGGCCGATTCACAGATAGGCGTATTTCGTACACGGTCCTTGCCAAAAGCGTCTACAAAACCATCTGTAATTTTGAAAACACCTCCGTATTCGGCAACATCCTGGCCCATGATTACAAGATTGCTATTGCGTTCCATAGCACCTCGTAGGCCGTCCGAAATCGCATCGATAAGTCGAATATTTTTTTTATGTATATTCGGTTTAACTTCTTTATAATCAAATTCTGAATATACATCACCTAATTCTTTGCTTTCATCAAATTCTATAACCTTTTCGTCAAAAGCAATCCTTAAATTTTCTTCTATTTCTATTGTAATTTCTTGCTTTAAAGCTTCCCGTTCTGCTTCCGATAAGATTCCGGCTGTGATAATGTGGCGCTCAAAGTTCACTAAGGGGTCTTTTTCCGCCCAGGCATCCATCATTTCCTGTGGTACATATTTTGTACCGCTGGCCTCCTCGTGTCCTCGCATACGAAACGTCTTAAATTCCAATAAAACAGGTCTGGGGTTGTTTCGGATATCCTTGCATAGCGCATCTACTTTAGTATATACTTCCAAGATGTTGTTACCGTCTAGAATATAGGATTCCATACCGTAACCGATGCCCTTATCCGCCAAGTGTTCGCATTTGAACTGTTCGTTGGTAGGCGTGGAGAGTCCGTAACCATTATTTTCTATACAGAACAGTACCGGTAGCTCCCAAACGGCCGCTACATTTAATGCTTCATGGAAATCGCCTTCACTGGTGGCTCCTTCTCCTGTAAATACGGCAGTAACACTTTTCTCTTTCCTTAATTTGTGTGCCAAGGCAATACCATCCGCGACACCCAATTGCGGCCCTAAATGGGAAATCATACCAATAATTTTATAGGCTTGCGTGCCAAAGTGAAAACTACGGTCCCTGCCATTCGTAAATCCACTAGCCTTTCCTTGCCATTGGGCAAACAATCGGTTTAAAGGAATGTTTCTTGTGGTAAAAACTCCTAGGTTCCTATGCATGGGCAAGATGTACTCCTCGTCGGTCAATGCACTTGCAACCCCCACCGAAATGGCTTCTTGGCCAATACCGCTGAACCATTTGGAGATGCGTCCCTGCCGCAGCAGAATCAACATTTTCTCCTCGATCATTCTTGGCCTCAACAATGCCTTGTAGAGTTTTAATTGCGTGCTTTCTGCTACCTGAAATTGCTTGTATTCCATGCGTACGAACGTCTATTTTTAATTACGGTATAAATGTAACAAAAAACGGCATATCCATTATTATTGTAACAGGTTTGTAGCTGCACAATAATTTGTAATTTAGCATAAATAGAAAAATTTAAATATGAGTCTGGTACCAAGTGTAGATTTGTCGGATTTTATTTCGGGAGACCCGAAGCGAAAACAAAAATTTATAGAGGAAATAGGAAAAGCCTTTGAAGAAATAGGCTTTGTGGCCCTGAGTGGTCATTTTCTTTCGGAAGACCTTGTGTCCGACCTCTACGAGGAAATAAAAAAATTCTTCCAACTGCCCCAAGAGGTAAAGGATTCCTATGAAATAGTAGGTATTGGCGGACAAAGAGGGTATACTTCTTTTGGAAAGGAACATGCCAAGGGTAGAACCGAAGGCGATTTAAAGGAATTTTGGCATTTTGGTCAGTATGTATCCGATGATGCCCAACTTACAGAGGTATATCCCGACAATGTGACGGTAAACGAGCTTCCAAAATTTAACGAGGTGGGCGAGGAAACCTTTAAAATGCTCGAGAAAACCGCTAGATACGTGCTGCGTGCCCTGGCACTCCATTTAAAATTAAATGAAACCTACTTTGATGATTTTATTACTGATGGAAACTCCATTCTAAGACCTATACACTATCCACCCATAACCTCGGAACCAAAGAACGCGGTGCGCGCGGCAGCCCATGGCGACATTAATCTGATAACCTTATTAATGGGTGCCCACGGTAGGGGATTGCAAGTGCAAAACCATAACGGGGAATGGGTGGATGCGATTGCGCGGCCAGACCAACTCATGATCAATGTGGGCGATATGCTTTCCAGATTGTCCAACAATAAATTAAAATCCACCATTCATCAAGTGGTCAATCCTCCTAAGGAATTATGGGGAAGTTCTAGATATTCCGTTCCCTTTTTTATGCATCCTATTAGCGAAATGCCCTTAAATTGCCTGGAGAACTGTATAGACGAGGAGCACCCAAAGGGATTTGATGATATTACCGCAGGAGAATTCTTGCACGAACGTTTGATTGAATTAGGATTGATTAAAAAATAAGTATGGATTTAAAGGACCAGCTAAAAAATCTATTTCCAGAACACGAAGCGGAAGAAACTACGCAAGAAGAATCCAATGATGAAATTTGGATGCAAGAAGGCCCCATCATCTGCAAATATGAAAAGCGAAAAGGAAAACCGATTACCATTTTAGAAGGGTACACCGGTGCAGATTCGGATTTTAAGAAACTTGCGAAAGAATTAAAGACCAAATTGAGTGTAGGTGGCAGTTTTAAGGATGATCAAATTATTATTCAGGGCAATTATAGGGATAGCATCATGCATATATTGAAGGAAAAAGGATTTAAGGTAAAACGGGTGGGAGGCTGATTATGAGATTTTTATAGGTTTATAAAAAACGAAATCACTCTTTTTCTGTTAATTTTTTTTTAGTTTTTCACATAAACCTTACATTTATCTCCCTAAAACCTAAACCACTATTTGGAAATGAGTTCCCTACTACATATTACTAACGGTGATAATTTTACCCAACGTCTTAAAAAGATGGATATTGAGGGGGATGTCATCACATGGCGTGAAATGCTGTGCGAAGGAAAAACGCTTACCAATGTGGGAAGCGAGACATTTTGGAAAACGCGCTATGAGTTTCTGCATAAAAACTACAAAGTTTCCAAGTCTTGGTTTATTGAAAAGACATTAAAGGAATATCGCTCTCTTTGTAATCATAAACAACAAGATCAAATTGTGCTGTGGTTCGAGTATGACCTATTTTGTCAAGTGAATATGATTGCCGTAATAAGTTGGTTGCTCGCAAATAGAAAGTACGCTCAAATTTCATTGGTCTGTACTGGAGATGAAGACGGATCTGGTAAAATGTACGGCATTAATGACTTGTCCGATGAACAATTATTGGACCTTTATAAGAATAAAAAAGTATTGTCCCAAGACGATACAGAGTATGCGGACTATGTTTGGCAACTCTACTGCAGTAACAATCCCATGCGCTTGGAAAATCTCTCCGATTTTGAGGATTATCAATTTTCCTATCTAGGTGCTGCTATAAAAAGTCATTTGAAACGATTTCCCAGTATTGTGAATGGTCTAAACAATATGGAAAACAATATTCTAAAGCTGGCGGTAGATAAAAAGCCCGCCTCTAGAAACGAGCTTGTAAGTACCATGTTGCATAACCAGGACAACCTAGGTTTTGGGGACACCCAATATGAAAGGGCCATAACCCGACTCAAACCATTGTTCAATACCTTTAATCCCGTGCGCCTGACAAAGAAAGGCAAAGAAATATTGGAGGGTAAAACCAGTTATTATTCTTGCATTCAGGATAATGAGGTCTACCTCGGAGGTGCTTTAAAATATAATTTTCTTTATAACACGGATACCAGCAGAATACTAAAGTTGTAACATGAAATTAAGCCCCTCCGAGCTTATATTAAATGCTGACGGCAGTATTTATCATCTCAACTTACGGCCAGAAGATGTTGCTACTACACTTATTACCGTGGGTGATCCGGAAAGGGTTTCGGAAGTTTCCAAAAATTTTGATACTATAGAAGTTAAAAAAGGGAAGCGCGAGTTTTTGACCCATACGGGAACCTTGAACAACAAAAGGATTAGCGTTATATCTACGGGCATAGGAACGGACAATATAGATATTGTGCTAAATGAATTGGACGCCTTGATAAATATTGATTTTACCAGTAAAACTGTTAAAAAAAATCGTATACGATTAAACCTAGTGCGAATTGGTACTTCGGGCGCCATTCAACCGGATATTCCTATAAATTCTTTTTTAATGAGCCAACAGGCCATTGGATTTGACGGGCTACTACATTTTTACCAACATGGCTTTTCCCAGCACAAAGATATGGAGGATGCCTTTATAGACCACACCCAATGGGCATCTGAAAAAGCAAGGCCCTACGTAGTGGATTATGACAAGGATTTAGGGAAAACTCTAGCTGATAATCGTATACGATTAGGATTAACAGCAACAAATACAGGGTTTTACGGACCACAGGAGCGCAAGTTAAGAATAGCGCCAAGCCAACCGGAAATCATGTCCAAAATAGCAAGTTTTTCATTTGAAAATAAAAAAATAACCAATCTAGAAATGGAAACATCCGGCATTTATGCCCTAGCCAAACTTCTAGGTCACCGTGCCGTTTCCTTAAACTGTATTTTGGCAAACCGGGCAACCGGCGAATTTTCCAAAAATCCCTCTAAAGCGGTACAAGAACTTATTCAATTGACCTTAGCTAAACTATCCTCCTAGTGAAAACCGTTAAAATCATAGGTGTTCCAGAACATTTTAACCTGCCTTGGCATATGGCAATAGAGGAAGGTGCCTTTTCAGAAAGGGGCATCGATCTGCAATGGGAAGACATTCCTGAGGGCACAGGCAAGATGTGTCAATTGCTAGCAGAAGGCGAAACCGACCTCGCAATCATCCTTACGGAAGGCATTATCAAAAGCATATCCGAAGGTAATCCGTCCAAAATCATACAACAATATATTGGCTCTCCCCTACTTTGGGGAATTCATGTAGCTTCTAAAAGTAAATTCCAGACTATTTCCGATTTAGAACATGCAAAAGCAGCCATTAGCCGTTTTGGTAGTGGGAGTCATTTAATGGCCTATGTAAATGCCCAACAACATAAGTGGGTGCTGAGAGATCTTTCTTTTGACATCATAAACAATCTAGAGGGAGCCGTAAATGCCCTTAATACTGGGGAAGCGGATTATTTTATGTGGGAGCGTTTTACTACAAAACCGTTGGTAGATCAAGGGGTATTTAGACGTTTAGGTGATTGTCCCACGCCTTGGCCTTGTTTTATGCTGGTGGGAACCAATGACTTCATGGATAACAACGTTGGGGTACTAGGTCACATTTTGGAAATTATAAACACCTATACCCAAGAATTCAAGTCCATTCCCAGTATAGACAGAACCTTGGCCAATACTTATGGCCAACAACTTAAAGACATAAACGATTGGATGGCGCTTACGCAATGGAGTACCGCCCAACTGCCTTTGGAAACCTTGGATAATATACAGGACACACTATTAAATCTCTACCTGATCAAGGAAAAATTGGAACCAAGTCGCTTTTTAATGCGTTGAAAAAATCAGATATCTACTTAAAAGCTAACATGCTTCTTAATGAGTTTTTTAAACGTACTGTCCGACAGCGGTTTTTGGGCAAAGTCAACAATATATGGGTCTTTGATGGCACGTTCTTTATCTTGGCTATTATCGCTAATAGTTACCAATACGATTATTAACTGATCTTTTACCTCGTTTGGCACTTGTTCCTTATACATTTTCATAAATTCCCATCCATCTACAATGGGCATTCTGAGGTCCAACATGACCATGCAGGGCAACGCCAATTTGGTTTGCCCTTTATTTAATATAAATTCAATTGCTTCTTGACCGTTTAAAGCTGAATTTACATCAACGTCCAAATCCAGTTTATTAATAAAGATAGAATGCAAGAAGTTACTTGCCTCGTCATCGTCAACAAGTAAAATGGATTTTAAGGAGTCGAATTTTTTCATATTATTTTTTTAGCGGTTTGGTACTTTGAATTCCTTAAGGAAATTAATCAAATTATTAATAATTCGCAAACTTACCATATAATATTTTTATTACCTAACCCTGCTAAAATATGATTTGTTTTAGAAAAATGATGATTTCCGAACCAATGACCGCGATTCGCACTTAAAGGGGATGGATGTCCTGAAGTTAGTATATGATGCTTGTTACTTTCTATGAGTTTGGCCTTCTTTTTGGCATAGCCGCCCCAAAGTAAAAACATCAAACCTTCTTTTTCATCGGACAGGGTTCTAATGACCGCATCCGTAAAGGTTTCCCAGCCCTTTTTTTGGTGACTTCCCGCGGTATAGGCGCGCACAGTTAAGATGGCGTTTAGTAACAAAACCCCCTGGTTTGCCCAAGCTTCCAGGTTACCGCTATCGGGGTAAGGTTTTTGGACATCGGATTGAAGTTCCTTAAATATATTGATGAGCGATGGCGGATGCTTTATCCCATCCTGGACCGAAAAACAGAGTCCGTTTGCCTGATTTGGACCATGGTACGGATCTTGACCTAGAATAATAACTTTGGTATCTTCAAAAGGGCAGTATTCAAATGCTGCAAAGATGTTTTCCTTTTCAGGGTAGCACGTATGATTTGCATACTCATACGATATATACGACATGAGTTTCTTATAATAAGGTTTTTCAAATTCTTGGAACAGCTGCGTTTTCCATGAGGGATGTATATTTTCGTCTAGCACACTATTAATTTGGGTTCGGCCCAAAAATAGCAAATAATGCGCATGCTAACGCGCCCATTGCTGATTTAAAACACGGTTCTGCTGCGCACGGTGTCTCAGAATATTTACATAATCCAAGGCAATTCTATTATTGTAGTCGCCATAAGACTTTGATGCGAACTGAATGGCTTGCTCTAAATCCCCGTTAATTTCTTTGCTAATGCCCATATTGTAATACGCCCTACCTGCTATTTTGGCTTTGGAATTGGTCAATTCCCGTTCCCAAAGTTCTGCGGCGCCATCCCAATCGCCAGCTTGGGCCCTGCGTTTAGCTATTTTGAAGTTATCGGTGCCTCGTACAAAATAGTCCCTAGCAATACGTACTGTTTTTGGTATTAATCTATTGGCATACGCGATACCCAAATTTCGGCTATATTCCTGAACGGCTTCATTACGTCCTGCAATGGCTTCCACAGCTTTCATAGGATTGATGCCCCTACCCATAAAAACCATATTTTTTTCGTAAAAACGTTCATCTATAATCTCCTTGGTATGTGGGTCATAAATACGCCATCCATTAAACACAGTGGTGGCCAGAGTAACTTCTTGGGCCGGTACATGTACATCAATACCCAAACTATTGGGTAGTTTCATGGTGGTAATTTTATAGCTAGCTTTCGTATCCGTATCATAAAAAGCCAAGGAGAATAGAACATCTACTTGGTATTCTTCGCATAACTGTTCCACAATCTCCCAAGACAAGGAAGCGGGCATTACGGCCAAGCCTTTTTTAATTTCTTCAACACCTTCAATGATCTCGATTTTTTTAAAGTCTTTAATTGCCGATAATTCAGATGCCAATGCCGAAATAGCGGCCTCTGCCCCTTTTTCATCCAAGTGCAGTCCTTCTGCCGATAAGACCTTATCAATATTGTCCAAGACCTTGTTCCCTTTTGATGGAGCACTCCTATTGATTATTCCAACACGCCTTACCTCCGAAGGAAGATGCACCATTGCAGGTTCTGTCGCCCCCATCGTTAGTCTGTTGGTTGCTGCACAGGAGGTTAATAAAAGCACCCAAGCGATACAGGCTAAGATGTTGGTCGGATTTTTCATAGGACGAAGTATTACAAGGCAGGACATAAAAGGCCTCCTTTGGTTTTTGGTCTAAACAGAACAGAAAACACCTAGATTTATTGCTTAAGCCTTTGAAATAGTGCAGGATGTGACTTCGCTGATGAACTTATCGTTCATTCTCAAAGTAAAAATCACACCTTCTTAGAAGGTGGCTTTGGCTAGCCCCCATAGGGGGCGACCGGGGTAAGTACTAGAAATCGAACTTTTGTTGATTGTCCTCAACTTTTTTCTCCTCTTTCTCCTGATACTTGACGTACTTCCTTATCGTATCCTCATCAATGCCCA
>Ga0075108_10000379_pt1 | contig 26918 bp, 16 predicted proteins | sample AntAceMetag02UK1_FD_69797 | JGI IMG/M metagenome (GOLD analysis project Ga0075108, IMG submission 69797) | Saline lake microbial communities from Ace Lake, Antarctica - Antarctic Ace Lake Metagenome 02UK1 | ecosystem: Environmental > Aquatic > Non-marine Saline and Alkaline > Saline | place...
TTTTGGGCAACTCCACAACAGGTCTTGTAATGGTGTTCGCCGTTACCATTTATGGGATCGCCAAATCATTTTTTTGGCCGACCATGTTGGGTGTTGTCGGGGAGCGTTTTCCTAAAGGTAGGTGCCGTGACCATGGGTATTCTTGGGGGCGTAGGCATGCTGTCGGCAGGTCTGTTGGGCGGTCCCGGTATTGGCTATAAACAGGATTACTTTGCATCCAAAAAAATAGAAATGGAATCCAAGGACACCTATGATCGTTATAAGGCAGATGATGAAAACAGTTTTTTATTTTTTGAACCGATAAAAGGATTAGACGGGAGTAAAGTAGCCATTCTAAAAAGCGACGGCGACCAATTGGCATCCGATATTGAACGCTGGGAAAGTACGGGAAACGAGTTGGAAAGCAATGAAAATCTAAGTGCGCTCAGTCAATGGTGGGACCTTGCAAAAACACATGTGGACGAAGACTTGGCACCGGTTGAGCAAGCCGGCTTTTATGGCGCCGGCCGTGCTTTGGTCAGTACCGCAGTGCTGCCCGTGGTAATGGCGATCGGATATCTTATCCTAATCCTTTATTTTAAAAAGCGGGGAGGCTATAAACAAGTAGAACTAAAAGAATAACAATTGAATACAAATTTATATACACATTAAACTAAAGAAGAGAATATGGCAAATCCATGGACAGGAAAGGGAAACCCTTATACAAAGCAAGAAGTTAGAGATCGGTTACAGAAAGTTGTAGATCAAAAGAAAGCGATAATTGCTGCTGGGGCAGGTACCGGTATTAGCGCAAAATTCATAGAAAAAGGTGGGGCAGATCTGATTATTATTTATAACTCTGGAAGATTCCGCATGGCCGGTGCCGGTTCAACTGCCGGGATGATGGCCTATGGGGATGCCAATGCGGTAGCTATGGAAATTGGGGAGTTCGAGGTGTTGCCGGTAGTAGAGGAAATCCCTGTTATATGCGGGGTGCACGGTAGTGATCCGCGCAGACGCATGTGGCACTTTATGGGTAAGGTAAAGGACATGGGTTTTTCCGGGGTAAACAACTTTCCCACGCACTCCATCATAGATGGTCACTTCAGAAATGTGCTTGAAGAAACAGGAATGGGCTTTGAAAAAGAAGTTGAAATGGTACGATTGGCAACACGCATGGATCTGTTCTCTATAGTTTATGTGGCCAAACCAGAGGAAGCGATACAAATGGCGGATGCCGGTGCCGACGCAATTATTGCCCATGTGGGAACTACGGTAGGGGGGTCTATAGGGGTTACGGGAGCAACGGTTTCTATGGACGGTGCGTTGGAACGTACGCAAAAAATTGTGGATGCGGTCAAAAAAGCGAACCATGATACCTTTTTCTTGGCGCACGGAGGCCCAATAAATACACCCGAAGATGTGCGCTACGCATTAGATCATGTTAAAGGATTGCATGGTTTTGTAGGGGCGTCTTCCTTGGAAAGGATGGGAGTGGAAGCTTCCTTGACAAACCTGACAAAAGAATTTAAGAAGTTGACTTTATAAATGAGATGAGAATGGAGATATTAAATTTTTGATGCTTTAATAGGGTTCGAAATTTAATAGTTTCCTTCTTATATGAAAAGCTTAAGTGTTCTAAACCAAAAAGAAATGGGTAAAAACTGGAAATTCGTCAAAGAAACGGATATGCTGTTCGAAAAAGCATTTGGCCGTGATCACTACTGGCATTACCATCCTGATGGTTCGGAAAATGCGGAGTCTTATATGGTAAAGGTCGTTGTGCCTGACGGTGTCGGCCATGATTTTCACAGGCATCCCAAAATGCATGAAATCCTTTATATCCTAAAAGGAAAAGCAGAGCAATGGATAGAGGATGAAATGCAAATATTGGAAGTTGGGGATTCCGTTTATATAGATGCAGATGTGGTGCATGCCACTTTTAATGGTGGAGAAGGGGAGTTAGAATTTCTTGCCATTCTTTCCCCGCCCACTGGATGGGGAGCCGGCACTTTGGATGTAAGCAATGAAGAACCTTATTCCGGTTATCGATCTAAATAAATTGTCAGCACAACGACATGGAGTGTTGACCCTATTGAAGCATTAATGAAAAAATAAAATAGAAAAAATGAGAAAGTCGATTTTACCTCTGTTAGTACTGGTACTCGGTACGCATATATTCGTCTCCTGTACCAACGAAAAGGAACTGCCCCCGGCCTTGGTCTATGAAGGGGAAAACCCTCGGGTACAACTTCCCTTAAGTCCGGAAGATAGCCAAAAGCATATACAGCTTCCGGCAGGGTTTACGGCCGAACTTTTTGCGGCGGAACCCAACATCATAAATCCTATAGCCTTTACTTGGGACGAAAAAGGACGCCTTTGGGTGGTGCAGTCCAAGGACTATCCACATGATTTGGGTAATGATGTAGGCGGTGACCGCATAACTATTTGCGAGGATACCAACGGGGACGGCAAAGCGGATAAATTTACTGATTTTGCCACGGAGCAAAGCCTTTCCACGGGCATTGTGTTGGTAAATGGCGGAGCCATTGTTGCACAGGCGCCCGATATGGTGTTTTTAGAGGATACGGACGGAGACTACAAAATGGACAAGCGTACCGTACTTTTTGATGGTTTTGGCACCTTCGATACCCACGCCGGTCCTTCCAGTTTAAGATACGGTATAGATAATGCCATATGGGGAGCCGTAGGCTACTCCGGTTTTGAAAAGGAGTTTCAGGGAAAACCTGTAAAGTTTGAACGTGGTGTCTATCGGTTTGGGAGAGATGGCTCTTACTTAGAACCCATTGGTCAATTTGATAATAATACTTGGGGTATGGGCTATAACGAGAATTTTGAAATTTTCGGTTCTACCGCCAATAACAACCATGCCTGTTATGTAGGCATACCTTTAAAACATTATGAGTACTTGGACAAAATGCCTTCTTGGGCTTTAAATGCCGATTTTATACAAGGACATTATGAGATATCACCTGTAGATACCATTCCGTTACAACAAGTAGATGTACGTGGAGGGTATACGGCTGCGGCTGGTGCAAATTTTTATACTGCCAGAAATTATCCGGAAGAATACCAAAATCAGATGTACGTGGCCGAGCCAACAGGGCATTTGGTGCATATTGCCAAAATTGTAAAGGACGGCGCCGGATATGTTGAAGTAGATGGTGGTAATATATTCGCCAGTACCGATGCTTGGACCGCCCCAGTGTTCGCAGAAACAGGCCCGGATGGTAATCTTTGGGTGGCAGATTGGTACAATCCTGTAATACAGCACAACCCTGACAAGCGAGGAATGGATAATCAAATCTGGAATGCCGATAAAGGAGAGGGGAATGCCCATCTTAATAAATATAGGGACTACGGCCATGGCAGAATCTATGTGATCAGATACGATGATAGCGACGATTCCGAAATCACGGAACTGGATCCAAATGATACTAAAGCACTTCTTGGAGCACTACAGAGCGATAATTTGTTCTGGCGCACCACGGCACAACGGTTAATTGTGGAAGGTAAAAAAACAGCCTTGATTCCAGAACTGGTTGCACTGGCCAACGATCAGTCCAAAACAGATAAAAATGGTCTAAATGCACATGCATTGCATGCTCTTTGGACCTTGGATGGCCTTGGAGCTGTAAATACAAACAATGCGGAGGCAGATAAAGCCGTCATAAATGCATTAACAAACGGAGGATATGCGGTAAAGAGGGCGGCCATGTCTTTATTGCCAAAAACGACCGTAGGTAGCGAGCTACTTGCTTCATCCGGACTTTTAACGGACGGCGACCCGCAAATGCGGCTTGCCGCTATTTTAAGTGCCAGTGAATTACCTGAGTCCCCGGCCCTTTATACAGAAATGGAAAAAGTGATCAAAGATGATTCCAATGCCACGGACAAATGGTTGAACGCAGCTACAAAAGTGTATTTTAGGGAACAGAATACAGAAGAGGTAGCGGCGGAATCCGTTGAAATGATCGTACCGTCCGCAGAAGAGAAATTAACTGAATGGAGCTATACAGTAGAAAAACCGGCCGATAATTGGATGGCTGCTGATTTTATGGATAACGCATGGAAAAAGGGACAGGGAATGTTCGGTAGTGGCGAAGCGGACCATATAAAGACAAAATGGGTGACAGATGATATCTGGATGCGAAAAGAAGTTGCTTTTAGTCAGCAAATTGAGGATGCCGTCATAAAAATCTCAAATGACGACGACTATGAGGTCTATATAAACGGCCAGTTGGTGCTTTCTGAAGTGGGCGCGAACAGACCTTATAAATACATGAAGATCGATAAGGAGAAAAGCCAGTTTTTCAAAAAGGGCAAGAACATAATCGCCGTGCATTGCAAGAATAAGGGCGGCGGCCAGCAAATTGATGTAGGTATCGGACAAATCGGAAAAATAAGGGCGGACGTGATTTTTGACCTGAAAACGGTTCCCCAGGAAATGGCCTTCGACAAAACGGAACTGTATGCCGTTGCGGGGCAAACGGTAGAGATCAGATTGGAGAATGTGGATCAAATGCCCCATAATCTTGTAGTGGTCACTCCAGGTAGTTTGGAAGCCTTTGGTCCTATAGTAGATAAGTTCGTTACCACCCCAGAAGCCATAAAAATGGCCTACGTGCCCAATTCTAGATATGTTTTGGGAGCTACCGAGATGTTGGATCCGAACGAAAGCGGATCCATAATTTTCACCTTGCCAGATACGCCGGGAGTCTATCCCTTTGTCTGTACCTTTCCGGGACATTGGCGCTTTATGCAAGGAGTAATTATTGTTACCGCGAAAGAACCTGAATTAAATGATATTGGTAATTAATATTATGAGTTCAAAAAAAACTATAATCTAATTTAAAGCCTTAATAAAATGAAAAAATCATTATTAATTTTATCTGTTCTGACTGTTGTATTTGGATGTAATGTGCAAAAACTACCCAATGATTATAAGACAGAAAGTGCTCTTGGCCATTTTATATCCAATGAAAAGAATACTACAAGAATAGCTATCATGGGTGGCGGTGGAGCCTCCCATGATTTCTTAAATCTTTTTGGGATTATAGATGGTACAATTTTGTATGGTAATGGTCGGAACACTGTTATTTATACTGAGGATCTAGAGGAATTGAGTGCTCTGATACCTGTAGTCGACGTGTTGATGTTGTCCAATAACAAACCTTTGGATGATAATTCAAAAAATATCATTTTCGAGGAAGTAAATTCTGGTAACTTAAACCTATTGATTAACCACCCCAGTACTTGGTATAATTGGAAGGATTGGCCCCAATACAACCAACAATTGGTTGGGGGCGGATCAGAATCTCATGAAAAGTTACAGGAATTCGAGGTAACTGTGGTAAAGCCTGATCATCCATTAATGAACGACGTCCCACCTACATTCCGTATCGTTGACGAACTTTATAGGTGGGAAAAGGATGCTATGGCTAACATTGAAGTGCTCGCAGTAGGCCAAGGATTGGAATCAGGTGAGGAATTTCCGGTTATATGGACGGTAAAACACCCGAAAGCAAAGATAGTAGGTAATACCTTGGGGCACGATGAGCGTGCACACGATCTTGAGGCTTACCGCACTATTTTGAAGAACAGTTTGGACTGGGTCAAGAAAAAATGACTCAACTAGGTTGTTTTTACAATTTGAAAATTAAACCTTCATCTAATTTTTGTTGATATTTTATTGCATCGAATTGATATAAAAATGAACCTTTTCTGGAGCTAGACATATCCTTCTCATCTAATTTGTCTAAGATATCAAGAATATTTACTTTGTTGATAAAGTTTCTTTTGTCTAGTTTTTTATCTAAAATAGATTCATACAAATTCTGAAGTTGTCGCATTGTGAATTTTTCAGGTAGTAACTCAAAACCAATAGGTTTGGTTAATGCGCGGCGTTTTAGTCTTCTGATGGCATCTTCCACCATTTCATTATGATCAAAAACCAATTGTGGCGACTTTTTTAGATTAAACCATTGCGCGGCATCTATTTGAATGCCATCAAAACTATGTGAAGCTACATCTATTAGAGCATAATATGCAACAGAAATTGTTCTTTGTCCGGGATCTCTATCAATTTTGCTATATGTGTTTAGTTGTTCCAAATAAACATGTTGTAGACCTGTAAGCCTCTGTAAAACCCGGATTGCAGCAGTATCTAAATTTTCACTTTTCTTTAAAAATCCGCCTATCAAAGACCATCTGTTTTTTTCTGGTTCAATATCACGTTTAACCAATAGAATTTTTAAATTCTTTTTGTCAAAGCCAAAAATTATGCAATCAACAGCTAATAAGACCTGATCTTCCTTTGAGTAATATTGCAGTTTCTTAGCATCTTCTTCTTTAGATGCTAATTTAATAAGTGGCTTCATCACGTTAGATTTTGATTTTATTTAAGATTTAAATTTCGGTTGCAAAAATACTATTTAATTAGGAAATACTTCAATACTAAGGGTTTTAGGTTTTTTAACACAATTTTTTTAAAAAATATAAATCTTTAGTTATATTTGTACGTGTGTAAGATACACTTATAAAATTATTAATTCTATTTTATGTTTAAATACATTTGTTTATGATGAAAATGGGACATTGAATTTCTGTATATCAAGTCAAATAACTTGAGTAGTAATAGCTAATAATTAGAGGAAGAATATTCCATTTAATCTAGTAATCGTAAAGTGTTGGAATTTTCACTGATAAAGTTGAAAATCTATGGTGTTCAAATCAAGACAAATGTGAATTTTTTTATGTATCATAAAAATAAAATTTCGGCTAAAAAGTAACTATTTGCTTATCAATAAATTTAGTTTGTACGGTTTGGTAAAGAATATTTTAACTGAGTAGCTGTTGGTATTTTAAGTATTTAAATATGAAAATAAATAAGTTATTTACTGATCTAATCCTCTGTTGTTTTTGTTGCTTTGGTATTGTCAGTATATCTGCGCAAGATGGTGATCAAATTTTAGATGGAATTGGTGAAACCGATTTGATTGCTCGCTATATTTTTGACGGAGATGTAAAAGATTGGTCACGTAATAATTTACACGCTAATACCCATGAATCTAAAGTAGAGTATTTGATTGATCCTAAGTTTGGTAAAGTGCTTTCTTTGCCTGAAGATGCAAACGCTTATGTTTCAATTCCAATTGAAACCTTGTTGGGAGAGGAATCCATTTCTATTTCAGGGTGGATTAATATGCGTTCCACGCAAAGCGGACAGTTATTTTTCGATTTTAGAAATAGCTCAAATTCACATTTTTTTGTTGCACCAGTAGGCACTGATAACATAATGCGATTTCAGGCAGAAATTGCTACCCAATCTGGGAGTGTATATAGGAGTGATTCACCAGCTTTAGAATCAGGTAGATGGAATCATGTAGCTTTCGTTGTTGATGTTTCTTCAAGAGCGCTTAATATCTATGTTAATGGCTCGATGGTTAACGATACACGGAACGTAGAATTGGAGCAATTATTTTACAATGGAACAGGTCAAAAGAATTCTTTTTATATTGGTAAGTCATTTTTACCAGGCCAGCCATATCTAAACGGTATGTTGCATGACTTTAGAATTTACCGGATTCCTTTGAGTAAAGAGCAAATTACAATTATTTATAAAAATGCTTTAAAGGACGGAGAGACAGTTGTGGTAGAAAAGGAAAAGCCAGCAGATGATCTCCCAGTATTTTCTAGTAAAACCCCGCAATTGTACAATCATTACCTGACCAATGTTTTGGATATTGAGGTGGAAACTATGCTAGGTCATCTTCCGCAGTTACCGCGCTACTTACAAGGAGAATATAGAGATGGTGTTGAGGGTCCTAGGGTAAGGGTGCTGTGGCCAGCTCCTACGGATAATGGCGAAGTTCTTAAATCAGGTAAGTTTATAATAACTGGGCGTGTCGCTGGTACAGATATACAACCTAGAGCAATCGTAAAAGTAAAAGAGAACAGTAAGGATAGTACACCCGATCGTAAATTGGAAGTTTTCAATCTGCATGAGGTTTTATTGAATCCCGACTCCTACGGGCAGGATACAAGGTTCATAGAAAACCGTGATAAGTTTATATCTACACTTGCTAACACTAATCCGGATTCATTCCTGTATATGTTTCGGAATGCATATGGTCAACAACAACCTGAGGGAGCAGAACCACTAGGCGTATGGGATTCTCAAGAAACAAAGTTGCGCGGGCATGCAACGGGGCATTATTTAACAGCGATAGCTCAGGCTTACGCGAGCACCGATTATGATAAGTCGCTACAAGCTAATTTCGCAGATAAAATGGAGACTATGGTGAATACTCTATACAAATTATCCCAGATGTCCGGAAAGCCTAAGATAAAAGGAGGAACCTTTATTTCAGATCCAAATAACGTATCGTCGGGGTCTGATAGGGAGGGCTTTGATTCGGATTTGAGCGAAAAAGGTATCCGTACCGATTATTGGAATTGGGGTAAAGGCTACATTAGTGCCTATCCGCCAGATCAATTTATCATGTTAGAAAAGGGAGCAACCTATGGTGGACAGAACACTCAAATATGGGCTCCCTACTATACCTTGCATAAGATTTTGGCTGGGTTAATGGATATTTATGAAGTCAGTGGTAATCAAAAGGCACTAGATGTTGCCAAAGGTATGGGGAGCTGGGTTCACGCCCGTATGAAGCTATTGCCTACGGAAACACTTATTAGCATGTGGAATACATATATAGCTGGAGAATATGGTGGAATGAATGAGTCTATGGCAAGACTTTCTCGTTTAACCAACTTGGCACATTATCTGGAAACAGCAAAGTTCTTCGATAATATCAAAATGTTTTTTGGCGATTTAGTACATTCCCATGGCTTAGCTAAAAATGTAGACACGTTTAGAGGACTACATGCAAACCAGCACATCCCTCAAATCATAGGAGCCCTCGAAACATACCGCGATTCCAAAATACCAGAATACTATCAGGTTGCCGATAATTTTTGGAACAAAGCCGTAAACGATTATATGTTTAGTATTGGCGGAGTTGCTGGAGCACGTAACCCTACCAATGCGGAATGCTTTACCAGTGAGCCTGCAACGCTCTACGAAAATGGATTCTCTTCTGGAGGACAGAATGAAACCTGCGCTACTTATAATATGTTAAAACTAACCAGAAACCTTTTTCTGTACGATCAGAGAGGTGAGTTCATGGATTATTATGAACGCGGACTTTATAATCACATCTTTGCATCTGTTGCAGATGATAGTCCTGCCAATACCTATCATGTATCCTTAAGACCTGGTTCTGCCAAACAGTTCAGCAATCCTGATATGAAAGGTTTTACTTGTTGTAACGGCACTGCACTAGAAAGCAATACCAAACTTCAGAATTCTATTTACTTTAGAAGTGCGGATAATAGTGCTTTGTATGTAAACCTATATGTTCCTTCAACATTAAAATGGACAGAAAGGAATGTGGTGATTGAGCAGACAACCGCATTCCCAAATGAGGACAATACACGTTTAATGATTAAGGGTAGTGGAAAATTTGACATTAACGTACGTGTTCCTCAATGGGCAACGGAAGGGTTTTATGTAGTGATAAATGGTAAAAAGGAAAATGTGCAGGTACGACCTGGAAGCTACTTAACCTTGAGTCGAAAATGGAAAGACGGAGATACCATTGAACTTCGCATGCCATTTCAGTTTCATTTAGATCCGGTGATGGATCAGCAAAATATTGTCAGTCTATTTTACGGACCCGTTCTCTTGGCGGCACAGGAGTCCGAACCGCGTAAAGAGTGGCGTAAGATAACGCTAGATGCCCATGATATTAGTAAATCCATTTCAGGTAATCCGAAGAAATTAGTATTCAATATCGACGGAGTTGTTTTTAAACCTTTCTATGATACCAATGGGCGTCATTCGGTTTATCTTGATGTTACCTTAAAATAATAGTTTTTGTAGTGTAAGCACTTAAAATTCCAGTTTGTTTTTTCAAATATTCCTAGAATATAAATTTAGGTTAAGCAATGAATAAAATTTTAGGAAGCTACTTAAACCCAGACTCTGAAATCAAGTACTTCCTTTTTGAGGCTTGTACATCGTTAAAAAATATGATAAGTAAGAATATGAGAATAAATCATTTAGTTTGTCTGCTTGTTTTGATGTTTATTAGCTCTTCTGTAAAGGCGCAGAAATATTGGGACAATATCAATACTAAGGAATCTACCTTAGGTATCTCTGAAGTATTCCAAACATTTGACACCGAAGATTTTAAATTAAAAGTGGTTAGGGCCTCCCAAACGGTAGCAGCTTTAAGACCCAATGGTAATCTTGACTTTGATTTTACTCCTGGGGATAGATTGGAAAAGCGTGATAAGGACAGCCTTTACCACCTTGGAGATATTAATTTAAGAATTAGGGAAGGGAATGGTAAGTGGAAGGGTTATTCAACTGCCCATAAAAGAATGGAGGTTATACCCTTAAAAACTTCTGGTAATATACTAGCCGCTGCCGACCTATCAAATACATTGCCGAAGGATATTCCAGTAAATGTGCAACGTTATTATGAGCTGGATGCTGGAGATTTAGTCATACGGTTTAGAATTACGAATACTCAAAGTCAATCTATAGAAATTGGTGCATTAGGAGTGCCGATGGTTTTTAATAATATTTTAGAGGGGAACTCCTTAGATGAAGCCCATGCAAAAAATGTTTTTTTTGACCCCTATGTAGGTAAAGATGCTGGCTATTTGGAAGTAAAGCGACTTAGTGGAAATGGTCCTGCACTTCTAGTATTGCCTAGAGAGAATATGGCTTTTGAAGCATACAGGCCCTTGTTGGATGAGCTTACCCCAAGAAGCACTGTATTCGAAGGATTTCACGAATGGATGGTCTATTCTAAAGCGTATTCCGAACAGGAGTGGAAAGGAATAAGGCAATGGAACGAGCCTAGCTCATTGGTTTTGTCCCCGAATGAATCTAAGGACTTTGCTTTGAAAATTGTACTCAGCGACGGAATAAAGGATATCCCAAAAACTTTAGTTAAAGAAGAACGCCCGGTCGCTACTGCAATTCCTGGTTATATTCTACCAACCGATGTAAATGGTCAGCTTTTTTTAAACTATCCTTTTGATGTAGATAAAATTAATGTAGAACCTAAAGGAGCCCTGTTAGTAACGAAAAATGGCCAAAGCCCTACAAATTTAAAAAAATATAGTGTTCAAGGAAAAAAGTGGGGAGATGCTAGGCTTACTATTATCTACAAAGATGGGCTAGAGCAAACTATACATTATAAGGTAATAAAGTCGGAAACCGAAGTTGTCAAGGATTTTGGGCATTTCCTCACTACAGAACAGTGGTTTGATGATGCTACCGATATTTTTGGAAGAAGCCCTTCTGTAATAACCTACGATTATGAAAAGCAAGAGCAGGTAAGGCAAGATGGTAGAGCTTGGATAGGCGGGCTGAGCGATGAAGGAGGGGCTGGAAGTTGGCTGGGTGCCATCATGAAACAGTTGATACAACCAGACAAGGCCGAAATCGATAAGTTACAACGGTTTGTAGAAGAAACATTATGGGGTGGGCTTCAACAGAGTGAAGGGCCAGATATGTATGGTGTTAGAAAAAGCCTGTTTTATTACGAACCGGATTCCTTGCCCAAAGAAACTTATGCTAAAGATATAAATTTTAATACCTGGGCGGCTTGGAATCATAAACATGCTAACGATTATGGGAGGTCTTACAATTATCCGCACGTCGCAGCTGCTTATATGGTAATGTATAGGTTATCTAGATATTATAAGGATCTCGTGGATTCTAGATCATGGGAATGGTATTTGAAAAATGCCTACCACACAAGCGTAGCTATGGTTGAAAAAGCTCCATATTATGCCCAATTTGGTCAAATGGAAGGCTCCGTATTCTTATTGATTTTACAGGATCTTAAAAATGAAAATTATACCGAAATGGCTTCTGATCTTGAAAGGAGAATGAAAGAAAGAGCTGACCATTGGCGTGCATTGCAATATCCATTTGGAAGTGAAATGCCTTGGGATTCCACTGGTCAGGAAGAAGTTTACATGTGGTCTGATTATTTTGGCTATGATGAAAAGGCTTTGGTAACCCTAAAGGCTATTCTTGCATATATGCCAATTATACCACATTGGGCCTATAATGGAAATGCCCGTCGATATTGGGATTTTTTGTATGCCGGTAAAGCAGGGGAAACGTCAAGGGTAGAACGTCAGATACATCATTACGGGTCTTCGTTGAATGCCATACCCGTATTACAGCACTACAGGGAGCATCCAGATGATTTTTATTTGTTACAAGTGGGATATGGAGGATTGTTGGGAGGTATTGCGAATATAACCCAAGACGGTTTCGGCCCAGCCGCATTTCACTCGTTTCCATCCTCCCTGAAAATAGACGGGATTTCGGGTGATTTTGGCTCTGGATTTTATGGATATGCCGTGAATTCCGGAAGTTATCTTTTTGAGGATAAAGATTTTGGATGGCTTGCTTTTGGTGGAAACCTTACTACGAACGAAGGTGTGGTAACCGTAGAAATAACTACGGCAGCAAGGTCTAAAGTATATATTGCTTCGAAAAAATTATGGTTAACATTGGATGCTGGAAAATTTGATAAAGTTATATTCAATACCAGAAATGACGAAGTTACAGTTGTTTTAGATAATAAAACAAGTCATACACCTAATGCGTATTTAAGAATCGATAATGATACGGAGTTACCCTTTAAGAAAGTAAGGGGAGCTTATGAAATTCCTTTGAGTGATAAAAAGATTCATGTAAAGATTTAATAGGTCAGTATAAAAAAATAGGTACTAATAATTTTGTTTGAGTTAGTTGAAAGGCAAGGACAACTAAGCCGTTAGTTGTCTTTGCTTTTTTTTTACAAGACTAACATAACAAGATCAGTTTAACAAATATAAAAAGTTATATATGCAGTTTTAATCTTGTTGCTACTCGGTTCAGCTTAAGTTTTGGAAATTAATAGTGTTCTATCGAAATGAATGTTTTTCACACTAACAAGTAAGCTCGACATATGTTTAATATAAAGCTCAGTTTCCGTTTTTAAAATAAAATACAAAAATATGAAGACAAAACGTCATTTAGTATTTCTCTTAAATATTTTAATATGTGCGGCATGTATGAGCCAGACTGATAGTAAATACATGATACCGCCTAAAGTAGACCTTCAGGCTTTTCCTTTTGATTTGAAAGATGTTCATATCTCAGCGGGAAATTTATTTGATAATGCCATGGAGCTTAATGCGAAATATCTGCTGACTTTAGATGCGGACCGTTTACTTCATCGGTGGAGAAAAAATTCTGGTTTAGAGCCTAAAGCTCCTCTTTATGATGGATGGGAACAGAACTCATCCCATATGCTTGGGCATTACCTTTCTGCCTGCGCATTAATGTATGCTGCGTCAGGAGAACAAATTTTTTTGGATAAAACAAATTATGTTGTGGATGAGTTGGCTGCATGTCAAGAAGCTAGGGGCACAGGTTATGTTGGCGGTGTACCTGATGAAGATAGAATTTGGAACGAGGTAGCTGCCGGAAATATAAAATCTTCCGGATTTGATTTAAATGGTGGATGGGTTCCATGGTATATGATCCACAAAGCGTGGGATGGTTTAATAGACGCTTATTTGTTATGTGATAATGAAAAAGCTAAAAGAATCGTTGTTAAAATGTCGGACTGGGCTTATGACAAATTCAAAAACCTTTCGGAAGAAAATTTCCAGCTTATGCTAGAAGCCGAGTTTGGTGGAATGAATGAGTCTTTGGCAAAGGTGTACGCCATAACCGGAGATAAAAAATACTTAGATCTCGCTTATCGTTTTGAACATAAAAAAATAATTGACCCGCTGGCTCATGAACAAAATAATTTAGGCGGATTACATGCAAATACTCAAATACCTAAAATTTTAGGTAATGCAAAACTCTATGAACTTACAAACAGCAAACGTGACTCTGCCGTTGCTTATTATTTCTGGGATACAGTTATAGACCATCATTCATATGCAAACGGCGGTAATAGTAATTTCGAATATTTTTCGCAACCTGATAAACTTTTTAATCAACTAAGTACCAATACTTCAGAAACTTGTAACACTTACAATATGCTAAAATTAAGTGAGTACTTGTTTGAATGGGCACCTTCAGCCAAGTACATGGACTATTATGAAAGTGCTTTATACAACCATATTTTAGCATCGCAGAACCCCGAAACAGGTATGTTTTCCTATTATTTAACTTTGCAATCGGGCACCGAAAAAGAATTCAGTACACCTTACGATTCTTTTTGGTGTTGCGTTGGGACTGGTATAGAAAATCATGCTAAATATGGTAAAAGTATTTATCATAAAGGACATAACGGCAGTTTGTATGTCAATCTATTTGTTCCTTCAGTTTTAACTTGGAACCAAAAAAATATAATAATCAAACAAGAAACCAAATATCCAGAGTCTGAAAAAATTGAGCTGACTATTGAGAAAGGTGACTCTAAATTCCCGATTCATATTCGCCATCCTGGTTGGGCAACCGGAGGAATGCAGATAAAAGTCAATAACACATTGTTTAGACATAATTCTCTGCCAAGTAGTTATATTACAATTGATAGAAATTGGGAAAAAGGAGATAAGATAGAAATTAATATACCAATGGACGTTTATACTAAAAAATTGCCTGGAGCTGAAAATAGTTTCGCACTATTTTACGGCCCTACATTAATGTCCGGAGGCTTAGGAAAGGAAGAGTTAAGCACGCTTGTACTTCCTGTGTTGGTTACCGAAGACGAACCAGTCAGCGAATGGATAACGAGAACTAGCGACACTAGTTTTTCTTTTCAAACTAACAAAATTGGAAGACCTAAAGATTTAAAAATAATCCCATTATATAGTATGTACGACCAAAAGCAGATAGTTTATTGGGATAGTTTCTCTGAAGAGAAATGGGAAAACCAAAAGGATGCTTATGAAGCCGAACTAATGAGAATTGAGGATACTGAGAAACGTACTGTGGATTTAATGCGTTTAGGGGAAATGCAGCCCGAAAGAGACCATAATCTACAGGGAGAAAGTACAGGCGTAGGAGAATATGCAGGCACAGGTAGAAAATACAGGGATGCTCCTAATGGTGGGTGGTTTTCTTTTGAATTAAAATGTGATCCGAATGCAGCTCTAGATTTGTATAGTACTTATAATGGAAGCGATGGAGGGAAACGAAAATTTGATATTCTCGTGGATGATAGGTTGATAGCAACCGAACATTTGAAAGCTGAAAAACCGAGAGAGTTTATCGATTATAAATATCCTATTCCTTTTGATTTAACCAAGGGTAAGGAATTTATTACCGTTAAGTTTAAAGCGCACAAAGATAATATTGCAGGAGCTGTTTATGGTTGTAAACTTGTTCTAAGAAAAGATTAAATTTATGCTGATTCAATCGAAGGAAAGACAATATGAGTTACGGCATACAGATTTGCCCATAAATGTGGAAATAGAAATCAGCCCAATTTTTAAGTGTAAATAGTACACTATAATTTATTTTTATTATCTTTCATACGGTAATTGAATTTTCTGTAAAAAACAACATCATTAAACAGGTAACTATTTAATTAGCAGTATATACTATTTAAATATCTACCAATATATAACTGATTCCTATGTTATCATGCTAATTTTAAAGAAAGAGATAAAAAGATGAAAAGATACTTTATCGGCTTGGATTATGGTACAGATTCTGTTCGGGCGGTTTTGGTGGATTCGGATAACGGTTCGGAAATAGCATCTGAAGTGTTTTGGTATCCACGCTGGAAAAATCAAGAATTTTGCGATGCCTCAATAAATCAATTCCGACAACACCCTTTAGATCATATTGAAGGACTTGAATTTACCATAAAGTCAGTAGTTGTTCAGAGTAAGGTCAATCCAAAATCAATTCAAGGAATCTGCATAGATACTACAGGTTCTTCACCAATTCCAGTAACCGCTAAAGGTACTCCTTTGGCTTTTGAGTTTGGGTTTGAAAATAATGCCAATGCGATGATGGTCCTTTGGAAAGACCATACAGCAATTAAAGAAGCCAAAGAAATCAACGAACTAGTTGCCAATTGGCACGGTACGGATTATATTAAATATGAAGGAGGCGTTTATTCTTCAGAATGGTTTTGGGCAAAAATTCTACACATAATTCGTGCAGATATAGATGTTAAAAACCGGGCATTTACATGGATGGAGCACTGCGACTTTATGACGTATCTATTGATTGAGAATAAGGATTTAAAATCCTTTAAGCGTAGTCGTTGCGCGGCAGGCCATAAGGCAATGTGGCATGAGAGTTGGGATGGCTTGCCATCGGTTAAATTTTTAGAACAGTTAGACCCATATCTCGGCGAACTTCGAAATCGATTATATAATAAAACCTTTTCTTCCGATCAGGTCGCAGGTAACTTAAGTACCCATTGGGCAGGAAGGTTAGGACTAACAACCGACACTGTGATAGCCGTGGGGACCCTTGATGCGCATGCTGGTGCCGTTGGAGCTAAAATTAAAGAACACGCTTTGGTAAGGGTTATGGGTACTTCAACTTGCGATATTATGATATCCCCAAAAAGTATTATCGGTTCCAAAACTGTTTCGGGTATATGCGGGCAGGTAGATGGATCGGTCATTCCTGGTCTAGTTGGATTAGAGGCTGGCCAATCCGGGTTTGGAGATGTTTTGGCATGGTTCAAAGAAGTCTTATCATGGCCTATAGATACCTTAGTGTTGTCGTCCAATATTCTCGACGATGAACAAAAATTAAAATTAAAACAAGAAATAGACGAGAACTTCGTTAGGAAATTAAGTAGTGAAGCTGAAAATCTGCCTCTAACAGAGAGTATTCCAATAGCTTTAGATTGGATAAATGGAAGAAGAACCCCCGATGCAAATCAAGAACTGAAAAGTGCAATCAGTAATTTGTCGTTAGGAAGCAAAGCCCCACATATTTTTAAGGCATTGGTTCATGCCATTTGCTTTGGAGCTAAAAAAATTGTGGACAGGTTTGAAGAAGAGGGAGTGAAAATTGATAATGTAATAGGAATCGGTGGGGTGGCAAGAAAATCTTCATTTATCATGCAAACTTTGGCTAATGTATTAAATATGCCAATAAAAATTGCTGCATCGGACCAGACTCCTGCATTAGGTGCGGCTATTTATGCGGCTGTTGCTGCTGGTGTTTATCCCAATGTGATTATGGCCGCTGAAAAAATGGGAAGTGATTTTGAGGCTGAATATGTTCCTATACCGCAACAGGTAGAGCAACTATTACCCGAAATAGAAGCATATAATTCTTTGTGTTCTTTTATTGAGCGCAATTCTAAAAAGTAGTTTTTATGATTTCTAAATATATATCCTTAAAGAGGGAATGTTATGAGGCTAATATGCAATTAAATGCATTAGGATTGGTTGTGCATACCTTTGGCAACGTCAGTGCATTGGATAGAAAAAACGCTGTTTTTGCCATAAAACCAAGTGGAGTCGCCTATTCTGATTTAAAACCTAAAGACATGGTGATAGTAGATTATGACAATACTATTATTGAGGGTAAAATGAGGCCATCCTCAGATACTAAAACACATTCCTATCTTTATAAAAACTGGGAAACTATTGGAGGCATAGCCCATACGCATGCCACGTATTCTGTAGCTTGGGCACAGGCTCAAAAGGATATTCCTATTTTCGGTACTACTCACGCCGATCACTTAACAGTGGACATTCCTTGTGCTCCACCCATGAAAGATGTGCTGATAAAAGGCAATTACGAACACAATACGGGCGTTCAAATCTTGGAGTGTTTTAATAATAGACAACTATCGCATACGGAAGTAGAAATGATATTAATAGGAAGCCATGGACCGTTTGCTTGGGGAGAGGATGCTGCTAAAGCTGTATATAATAGTAAAGTACTTGAGGTAATTGCTCAAATGGCATTTATTACTTTACAAATAAATCCTGATGCCCAGAAATTAAAAGATTCGTTAATTAAAAAACATTACGAACGTAAACATGGTAAAAATGCTTATTACGGACAGTAAACGATATTCAAAATGACAGACCAATCAAAAAAGGAAATATGGTTCATTACTGGTAGCCAAAATCTATATGGTGATGAAACATTAAAGCAGGTAGCAAAAAATTCGCAAGAAATTGCTAGAGGATTTTGTGACTCTAGACATCTACCTGTAAAAATTGTTTGTAAACCTACCTTAAAGTCATCCGAGGAAATCATTACGATTTGTAATGAGGCCAATAGCAGCAAAGATTGTATTGGAATTATTGCTTGGATGCATACGTTTTCACCAGCTAAAATGTGGATTACGGGCTTACGTATTTTAAACAAACCTATTTGCCACCTTCATACACAATTCAACGCAGAAATTCCATGGAAAACAATAGATATGGATTTTATGAATCTAAACCAATCTGCACATGGAGATAGAGAATTTGGATTTATAATGACCCGCATGCGAAAAAAGCGAAAAATTGTTGTTGGCCATTGGCAAACGGATGGCGTTCAAATGAAATTAGGCGTTTGGTCAAGAGTGGTATTAGGATGGAACGAATTGCAAAATTTGAAAGTAGCCCGAATTGGTGACAACATGCGCGAAGTTGCGGTTACCGAGGGTGATAAAGTAGAAGCGCAGATTCGTTTTGGGTTTTCGGTCAATGGATATGATACGTCTGATGTGGAGGAACACATAAAAAACGTAACTGATGATGAATTAGATCGTGTTTTAAAGGAGTACGAAGAGGCCTATGTGCTTGCACCCTCACTTAAAAAAGATGGAGACAGGAGAAATTCCTTGATAGATGCCGCAAAGATTGAGTTGGGCCTAAGATCTTTTTTAGAAAAAGGTGGATTTAACGCGTTTACAACAACTTTTGAAAGCTTGGGAGAACTCAAACAACTTCCAGGACTTGCGGTACAAAGACTTATGGCAGATGGGTACGGTTTTGGAGCCGAAGGCGACTGGAAAACTGCAGCTATGCTAAGAGCGGTAAAGGTGATGAATATAGGTTTAGAAGGAGGCTCTTCATTTATGGAGGATTACACGTGCCATTTTACCCCACAAAAATCATACGTTCTGGGCTCGCATATGCTTGAAATTTGCCCCTCTATTACGGATTCCAAACCAACCTGCGAAGTTCATCCCTTAGCAATCGGAGGTAAGGAGGATCCCGTGAGGCTGGTCTTTACCGCATCGGAAGGAAAGTCGGTTAATATATCATTAATTGATATAGGCAATAGGTTTAGGCTTGTTGTAAATGAAGTAGAAGCCCTAAAGCCTACAAGAGATTTGCCAAAATTACCCGTTGCGCGAGTTTTATGGGATCCAAAACCAAATTTAGAGGTCGCGGCTACGACTTGGATGTTGGCGGGAGGCGCGCATCATACTGTTTATAGCCAGGCAATTACAACAGAATTTATGGAGGATTTTGCAGATATTGCTGGGATTGAATTGTTGGTAATCGATGATAATACCAGAATACGCGATTTTAAAGATAGAATGAATGCTAATGAAGCATATTATCAACTTTACCAAAATGGACTATAATTAACCGATTAAACCATAAAACGATGCATAAATCCACGTCCTTTATTTACACAGTTGTCTTTGTGATTTTTGTCCTATTACATATTCAATGTAAGGAACAGCAAAAAGAAGTAAAAACAAGTTCAAACGATAGCCTTTTAAAAGCCGCAATGGTTACAATTCAAAAAGCTGATTTTGGCACAACTTCCGATAATAAAAGTGTAGAAATCTATACCTTGAAAAATCAAAAAGGGATGGAGGTTAAAATAATCACCTATGGTGGGATTATTACATCTTTAAAGGCTCCAGATAGAAATAATGGTTATGAAGATATTGTTTTAGGTTATGATTCTCTCTCTCCATATATGAGCGACAGCCCCTATTTTGGGGCCATAATTGGTAGATATGGAAATAGAATCGCGAAAGGTAAATTTAGCTTAAATGGCAATTCTTACAGTTTAGCGACCAATGATGGCCAAAACCATTTACATGGAGGTGATAAAGGGTTCGATAAGGTAGTGTGGGATGCTGCTATCGAACAAAATGATAGTACGGCTGCTTTAAAATTGAACTATTTGAGTAGGAATATGGAGGAGGGTTATCCAGGAAATCTGAATACAACCGTTACCTATTCCCTAGGCAATGACAATACTTTGGATATTCTTTACGAAGCGACTACTGATAAAAAAACTGTGGTAAATCTTACACAACATTCTTACTTTAATTTATCGGCTAATTTTTCAAACGATATTTTGAAACACGAGGTTACCATTTATGCGGATGCATTTCTTCCCATAGATGCCACGCTAATACCTAATGGTGACTTAAAAAACGTAACAGGAACTCCTTTTGATTTTAGGGAGTCAAAAGCGATTGGAATAGAGATTGAGGAGGCAAATGATCAGCTAGAAAAAGGGTTGGGTTATGACCATTGCTGGGTGTTGAACAACCAGAATGAAGGTATTAGGTTAGCCGCATCGGCATACGAACCGGAGTCTGGAAGGATCTTGGAAATTTTTACGGACCAACCTGGAATTCAGTTTTATTCTGGAAACTTTTTAGATAATACGTTGCCAACTAAACAAGGAGGTACTTACGCACAAAGAACAGGTTTTTGTTTAGAAACGCAACATTATCCTGATTCCCCAAACCAAGCTAGCTTTCCGTCAACAACCTTAAATCCTGGAGAAAAATACGAAACACGAACTTCGTTTAAATTTACCGCAAAATAACCGGTTAAAGACCTTGATTACTGCAAAATATTTTAAAAATAACTTAACCAACTAATTCATACAGGATGATATCGTTTGTGTCGTTTACATTACTAGTGGCTATTATAGCTTGGTGGTCCACAAGAAAAACGGATGAAAAATCCTCTGACGGTTATTTTTTGGGCGGAAGAAGTTTAACAGGGCCAGTGATTGCCGGCTCTCTATTGCTTACCAACCTTTCCACCGAACAGATTGTAGGAATGAATGGTGTTTCTTTTAGAGATGGAATCCCAATCATGGCGTATGAAGTGATTGCAGCAATAGCAATGGTTTTCACTGCATTTGTTTTATTACCTAAATACCTAAAAAGTGGTATTGCGACCATCCCTCAGTTTTTAGAAAAGAGGTATGGTAAATCGACAAAAACTATTGTATCCTTACTCTTTCTTTTGGGATATGCAATTTCTATGTTGCCAACTGTCTTGTACTCTGGCGCGTTGGCTATAAATACTATGTTTGATATTCCTGAGGCGATAGGAATAGGACCTGAGCAGGCACTTTGGTTTACGGTATGGGCAATTGGTGTTTGTGGTAGTATTTATGCAATTTTTGGGGGTTTAAAGGCTGTTGCTGTGTCAGATTCTATTAATGCAATAGGTTTGATTATCGGGGGGTCTTTAATACCAATTTTTGGTTTAATGAAAATAGGCGATGGCAATGTATTTAAAGGTTTTAAGACCTTAACTACAGCCCTGCCGGAAAAATTCAATATTATTGGTGGTCCAGAGTCCGATGTGCCCTTTTGGACGCTCTTTACAGGCATGATCATTGTTAATTTTTACTATTGGGGAACCAATCAGGCCATCATTCAAAGAGCGCTAGGTGCTAAAAATTTAAAGGAAGGCCAAAAAGGGCTTTTATTAGCAGCATTTATTAAAATTTTGGGTCCTTTTATTGTTGTACTGCCAGGTATAATTGCGTATTATATTTTTAATGGCGATTTGTCAAATGCAGATGAAGCCTATCCCATGGTCGTTAAGGCAGTACTTCCGGTCACCTTTATTGGATTTTTTGCAGCGGCACTGTTCGGTGCTATTTTAAGTTCTTTCAATAGTGCGTTAAATAGTTCGGTAACCTTATTCGGCCTAGATTTTTATAAAGAATATATTAATAAAGATGCATCGGAAAGAAAAGTTGTAAAAGCGGGTAAGATATTTGGTGCTGTTTTAGCTTTATTTTCAATGGGCATAGCCCCTTTACTTTATGGTGTCGAAGGAGGTATTTTCACATATCTTCAAGAATTGAATGGCACACATAGTGTACCTATTTTAGCTATAGTTATCGTTGGGGTTTTTTCTAAACGTGTTTCTGGAAAGGCTGCTAATATTGCTATCTTATTTAGTGTAGTTACCTATCTGGTTACACTTTACTTAATAAAACCAGATATCAGTTTCTTACATCTGATGGGAATTTTATTTGTATTGACCATACTAATCATGTTTGTTGTTAGTCACTTTTCACCTAGAGCAACGGATTATATTCAGGAGTATACCAAACAAGTAGATATTACACCATGGAAATACTTAAAGCCGTTTGGTTATGCAGTAGTTATTATAGTTATAGGGCTATATATTTATTTGTCTTAAATTAAATTATTGGTAGTTGGACAAAGAATTTGGTGCTCACATACTGGGTGTAAGGAATAAGATGCTAATTCATTTCGAGAAAATGAAGGACATTAGAATTTCAGAATAGATAGGAATTTCGAAAAGTAGCGAAAACCTTTCAATTCGAATAAAAGGATAAGGTTAGAGTAAATAGTTAAAATTATTTTCAAAAGTTATGTTAGGCAAAAAAAAGAATTTCGTAGCTGTAGTGTTTTTAGCGCTATTTGCTTCTACGATGACTGCACAGAAAATCGAAAAATCCAGGAGCTTAAGCTTATTAGATAAGCAAGAGATGTTAGATCGTCAATCATGGTGGGACAACATGGATTGGGAATGGTATAAGGAAAATATTCCGTTTTTTGATTCTCCGGAGACACTGCTAAACGCAACCTATTACTACCGATGGGAGGTACTTACAAAACATTTAATATATGGCTCACCAGAAGCTGGGTATACGTTTACAGAATTTATGGATCGTCCTGGCTGGTCTGGTACGTTTGGTGCTATAAGTTGTCCGCTCGGTTTTCAGTTTTCGGAAGTACGGTGGTTGAAGAATCGTAGAGTAGTCCATGATTTTTCCAATTATTGGTTTAATGTTCCAGGAGCTGAGCCTAGAAGTTATAGTAATTGGTATGGAGATTCAATGTGGGATGTTTACAAAGTTTGGCAGGACAAAGAGTTTATTGAAATGGTGTATCCCCATATGAAACAACAATACGAAGGTTGGATTACAGATCGATACGATAGCGAACATGAAATGTTTAAATGGGATGGGATGCATGATGGCATGGAAAGCAATATTAACGGACGTCAAACTGAAAATTGGTTTGCTGGTGCAGAAGGTTATCGTCCTACGTTAAACAGTTACCTATACGGAGACTTAGTTGCATTATCAAAAGCATCAGAATTACTGGGTTATAAGACCGAGGCAGAGGGATATCAGCAAAATGCTGAACATCTAAAAAAACGGATTAAAGAAGAGTTATGGGATACAAAAAGAAACTTTTTCTTGCATCAATGGTCGGCGGATAAAGAAGCAGGCCTTGTAAAGGCTGGCACTTTTCATGAGTGGCAGCCAAGTGCCAAGGATAGTATTAAAAAATATTCCTTAACATATGAAACAGGACCTTTTAAGGGAAGTTTACACGGAAGGGAACTTATGGGATACGTTCCTTGGCAATTCAATATTCCTGATGAAAATCACAATATTGCTTGGCAATATTTAATGGATGAAAATTATTTTTGGTCAGAATATGGTCCCACAACAACCGAACAAGGCGACCCTCTATTTCACATTACCAAAAATTGCTGTGTCTGGAGTGGCAAGTCATGGCCCTTTGCCACTTCTCAAACATTAGAAGCAATGGCCAATGTTCTTAATAATTATGAGCAGGATTTTGTAAATAAACAAGATTATTTGAAAGTACTTAGAACCTACAGTAAGACTCAGCAGCTGAATGGCCGCCCATACATTGCAGAAAGTGCAAACCCATTTACGGGTTCTTGGGAAGGTTCAAACCACTATTACCACAGTGAACATTATTTTCATTCACAATATATAAATCTAATAATTACTGGTTTAGTTGGACTGCGTCCTAGATCAGATGACTTTATAGAAATAAATCCTCTTATTCCTGATAACTGGAATTACTTTGCCCTTGATGATGTAAACTATCACGGTCATAAACTTTCCATTTTATGGGATAAGGATGGAGAGAAATACAATAAAGGAAAGGGTTTAATGATTTTTTTGAATGGCGATAAAATTGATTCAACTGAAGTGATAGGTCATAGGGAAATAAAAATTCCATCTTCGTCTCCATATGATAGTAGTGTAAATGAACATAATTTTGCCGTTAATAACAGTACCGATTATTTTCCGCGATTGACCGCATCATATGCGAATCCAAAGTATCCGGAATTTTACGCACAGGATGGTAATTATTGGTATCACAAAACTCCTGGCAATAGGTGGACAAATGAGGGAGATACGAGAGAAGAAGTGTCTTTACAGCTTGATTTTGGTGTAGAAAGAACTATTCATAAAGTATCGTTGTACTTTCTAAATGATGGTAGTGGCGTTGAACCACCGATGGATTATGTCGTAAATTATTGGGAGAATGGCCAATGGAAGGAAATACCAAATCAAAAACGAAACTTTAGGTTCCCAAACGGAAATCGCCCAAATGTAATTGAGTTCAGCTCGTTGACTACCACGAAAATAGAAGTTATCATGCAGTCTAAACCAAATGCCTATGTGGGAATCACTGAAATTGAAGCTTGGGGAAATGCAGATTTGCCGCTCAAGAAAGCTACGTCCAAATCGCCCAATCTCGCTTATAATGAGGATGGTGCAGAGTACCCTAAATTATCGGCATCCTATACGTCTGAGTATGATCAACTCGCAGAACTCAACGATATGAAATGTGAACTAGTCACCCGTTCCAACAATCGTTGGACAACATATAACTCACCTAATAATGAAGATTGGGTAGTAATAGATTTTGGCACGAAAATGAATGTAGACAAGCTAGACTTGTATTTATATGACGATGGTCGCGGTATAAAAACTCCCAAATCATACGAAATTGAATATTGGTTAAATGGTAAATGGGTAAAGACTGAGATTTACTCTATAAACCCTAAGACTCCAACCGGAATGGCGGTTAACACAGTTCTAATTAAGCCGGTTATGACGGATAAAATAAGAATCCTTTTTGAACATAGTTTACCTGCATTTACGGGATTGTCAGAAGTAATGATTTGGGATACTAAAAATCGAATAAATTAAAACTCCAACTTTTAAAAGATATTTAAGAAGTGAAAAATCCGTTTTCCTGTTAGAAACTTCTTTGGCTGTTCCCTGTTGGAAAAATGAAATGTATTCTAAGCCGTGACGCGAGAAACTCTTTTCATTAGAGTTTTACTTCAGTTTAGGATTAAAAATGTTTAATTAATAGATCGTATTGCAGGATTTAGGTTTGGAAAAATTTAATTGTCAAGTAACCATTATTTAACAATTTTAAGAAGAAATATTCTAAGGTGGGATAATATAGAACTGCTTATCGGTTGTTATTTTACTAATTGATATAAATTCTAAGATAATTAAAGTAAAGCGGAAGACATCCTATTGGTATCCAAAAACGGTCACATAGAGACTTAAAATTCATTGTGATTTTAAAGTGAACCTTACTCGGGAAGGATTGAAATGAAATCTAAATCAGGATTAAATGAAGCAATTATTAGAGTCAAAACGACAATCGGTTTTATCGACTAGCAAACAAACTTTATTATCTTTATTAGGAATCTCACTCTTACTAGTTTTGTGTATTGGTTGTAGAATACCAAAATCTCCAGATAAAAAAAAAATAGAGCAAGGACTTACATTTATTGTGGGCTCAGACCTTCATTTTGGCCATAGTGATAGCACTGTTGTTCGAAACAGAGCTACTGCTAAGGATATGGCTTCTATAATAGGCGCACAATTTCCAGATTCCTTTGTTAGAGATATTATTAAACCAGAATTCGTTGTGTTTACCGGGGATCTTACCGATAGCGGAAAACTGAACCAATGGAAGGACTTTGAATCTATGTATGGAATAAATGGTACAGGTAATTTTCCTATTCCGGTTTATGAGGGTTTTGGCAACCATGATGGACCAATTAAGGAATCCAAAAGAAGTCCGGTAAGAGAAGGAATTAAGTTTAGAAACATGAAACGAGATGGCCTTACCCGAAAATCTGATGACAGCCTGCATTATTCATGGGATTTGAACGGATTCCATTTTGTTAATTTAAATAGTTATCCTGGAAATGATTGGGATTCATCTTGTGAGTGGTGTCATTATTTTGAGGATGGTTTTCGTGAGCCCTCAAATAGTTTAGACTTTTTAGAAGAGGATTTAGAGAAATCTGTTGGAACTAGTGGCCGTCCTGTTATTCTATTCTTTCATTATGGTTTTGATGACTGGGGAAATAAATGGTGGTCGCTTCGAGAACAAGAGGCCTTCTACGAAGTGATAGAAGAATATAATATTACCGCAATTTTTCACGGCCATACTCATGGGTTTGATTATTATAAATGGCGAAACATACCGGTATGGTGCGTAGGCGCAACGCAGCATGAGAAGGGAAAAGGGCAATATCTTGTAGTTCGTTTTAAGGATGAGGAAATTTTAGCTTTGGAGAGAACTGGAAATAGATGGGGTTTAAAGTATCAAGATTCGTATTTGAATAAATAATTAATTTTTAATGTTACAGGATTGATTCACGTATAGATTTTTATACAATATTATTGTTAAGGTATAGGCGTTTAGGTCGCGAATAATTAACTTTGCCGCATGGCAGATAATATTTTATTTACAGGAGTGAACTCAATTAAGTTTAGCCGAAGATTTAGGGATGACGAAGATTGCCTGATTTATTTGAGCGACACAAAATGGGCG
>Ga0075108_10000396_pt1 | contig 26498 bp, 48 predicted proteins | sample AntAceMetag02UK1_FD_69797 | JGI IMG/M metagenome (GOLD analysis project Ga0075108, IMG submission 69797) | Saline lake microbial communities from Ace Lake, Antarctica - Antarctic Ace Lake Metagenome 02UK1 | ecosystem: Environmental > Aquatic > Non-marine Saline and Alkaline > Saline | place...
GCCAACCAACACCTATCAAACTGCTAGCGGATATTGCCGTGAGTTCACGCACACTATCTTTATTGGTGGTAAAGCTGAAAAAGCATACGGTACAGCATGCCGCCAGCCTGATGGTACCTGGGAAATCCAATAATAAAGTTTGACAAGAAGCCCTGTTGACACTAAACTATTAAAGAAGCGCCCTTAGCTCAGCTGGATTAGAGCAGCCGACTTCTAATCGGCAGGTCGCAGGTTCGAGTCCTGCAGGGCGCACCAACTCTTTGAAAGGAATTGTCATGGGAATCCGAGAAAGAAGCAAAGAAACGAAAGACAAGCGCGGCGAGCAATACGCAAGAGTTCTAAAGAACATGCACTTCGGTGCACTAGCGTTTGTAAATAAAGAAGACAAAGGTGAGATCGATCCTTTGGTCTATCTTACTGGAATGCGTTTAATTGCTGAGCAAGGCGAAATTTCTCAAGACGCCATCAAAGCTGCTCTGGATATTGCAATCAGCGCACTAGAAAAGAAATGACTTCTGGGTCACACGATTTAATTCAAATTAGAGAGGGTGACATGAAAGATTTAGGTTTAGTTTTCCGCGACGCTGAAGATGAAATTTGGTGTGGCGTTTTCGACGAAGGTATCATTAGCACATTCACAAACATTACCGACGACAAGATGGCGTACTCGGAACTCGCACCGCATGAATTTGCAGTGGTCGAGGTAACAGACGATGACGATATCGGAATTGACCTCAACAAGATTAAGGTTATCCAAATCGTTAAGTCCGACGGTTACGTTCCAGTCACTTCGTTTATTCAAGAAGTTGACGCTTTAGGTGATGAAGAATACGAAAGCACTTGGGCTGGATTGTACATCAATTTAGTCAAACACGATTCTCCGCAACTCTTGCATTAACCATTCAAATCTCCTTAGACTAAATAAAAGATAACAAAGGAGATAAAATGGCACAAATCACAGAACAACTTGCAGTAATCCGCATTTCAAAATTAGTAAAGGCGTCCGATTCTGAGGAATTGGATGTCTTCACGTCTGAGTTAGCCGGGCAGGTTGGAGAAGTTATCCAGGAATTGCTAGGCGATGGCGTGGTTGTTGAAATCGAAGTAGGAGAATAAAATGACTGATCCAAGATCAATGCGTTCATTAATGGAATCAATTGATGAAATTGATGAAGACGAAAAGTTAGAAGAAGAGGAGCAACTCGAAGGCGAAGAGCTAGATGAGATGGCTGAACTCGACGAGCAAGATCACATGGATGATCAATGCGTAATGTCTGAGGAAGAGAACTTAGAAGAAGGTTATTCACCAATTGAAATGGATGCTTCTAAGGTTATATCTAGCGTCATTAGTGATTTTGATTTGTTTGATTCAAAAGGCGACGATGGCATTAAGTTGCATATTGATGTTTCTGGTCCAAACCTAAGATTTGTTGAAGTTCATAGTCAAGGTGGAGAAGAAGAACTAGTTCGCTACCATGAATTCGAGTACAAAGGTACGTGGGAGAAAGAATAAGTGGCAAAACTCTCTTCAGTTCTACTTCCCGACACCGCCGGCACTTTGAATCCAACTGGAGAACAGTTCAAAGGCGCTGGTTATAGAAATGTCGGCAACGGACAGCACACTGTTCAGGTAATCACAACCAACTGCACAGGTAGATTTTATATTGAAGGAACTCTAGCTTCTGACCCGGCGTCTACAGATTGGTTTCCGATACAGTTAGACGGTGCTACGGACTTCATTCAGTTTACCGCTGATACCGGGTCGTACTATTATACCTTCACATCGAACTTGATCTGGGTACGGGCTCGTTTGGATAGAACATATGATGGAGTCTTGACTTTGGGTAATTCTGGTTCATTGGACCAGGTACTATTGCAGTTCTAAATGAGTAGATTGAAGATTTTCGCATAAGAAAATCAATAACTTAGAAATGGAGAATGGGCACCATGTATCTTGGTAGCCCATTCTCCATATCTTCTTTTTAACTTCTTTTATTTTCTTTCGTCTGGATCACCACAAACAAGACAATGATCCATACACGGGTCTTCGTCTCGGTTATAGAAACAAACACCAAGTGGACTATCTTCACAATCCCAGCTGCCAATTTCGATGTCGAACTGGCCGTCATATTCGGTCGCATATTCTTCGAGGAAATCAGAGATAACTTTGAGCTGCTCATTAGGCGATATGCGCCATTCTTCACACCACAACAATCATATGAAGACATTGAACGCTGTGGCATGGGTGTAGAACCATTCGGACAGCGGAACCAAACCAATTAAGACTGATGGTCGTTCGAACTTTTAGCAAATACGATCGGGTTTTCTGTGATCTTTTCAAACTGTGCAATCATTTTAAGCTGCCTTTTTTGCTGCTTCACGGCAACGCTCAAGATATGCATTCGCCGCTTCCTTTGCCGTTTTCGCTGCTTTGCGACCTTTAGAACAACGGGTGCAATAAACATAATCGCCGCGCCCGTTTGGCAACAAGATCACATCACTAATGCCATCGTCGCAGCACCCGCCGCTCACAGTACCTTGTGCGTTAATCTCTTTTTGCATATCTTCAAAGTAAGCGTGCATGTTCTTGTCTCCGTTGTTTGTTTCTCATTATCTGTATGATAACACCAACATGATATAAGTCAAGCACTTATTTCTTCAGAATATGGAGATAGGAGAAGATTTCTCTCCTCCTACCTGTTTTTGTTAAGGTATATGGGTTTTTGGTCGTCCTCGAGGCTTTTTGAGTTCAATTGCATTTCCAGCACCGCGAACTGTAAACGGAATTTCATTTAAGCTATCAGTCTTGTCCGCAGAAAACAAAACACGCATACCGTCTTGGAGCTCATGCCCTGTGGGTAGCGTGTAATTTTTCTTACCGATAATTTCTTTTTTAGCGTTGGTTGGTTCTGAGAAACGATAAACCGACGGCGTTCCGTCTGCATTCAATTCAAATGCAGCTGCTAACCTAGTTGGATGCATCCCATCAATTGATATGATGTTATCTACCACCGTTTTGATTTTCATAGCATTGGAATTTCGAGTACATCTTAATCTCGTGATGCCATGTTCTTGGAAAACTTCTTGAATTGTAAAATCGTCTTCTCCTATCATAGGCTGATCAAATGGATCTTTCGTTGTGAAGAGAACACGAATTTCAGTATCACCGTCTTTAATTATTCCACGTTTCCGTAATTCTGAAAACAGGGATTCTTTCATGCTTGTATGCATCACGCTCCTTATCGGGTTGTTTCTTAATGGAAGTTTCTTACTTTCTTTATTTTAAACTCAATAAGTTAAATGTCAAGCACGATTTCATTTTCTTTCAACGAAATTACCACTTCTTTCTGTGGATCATCAGTGAAGGCGATGAACTTGGAAAGCGGCTTTTTCACTTTTTCTTGAATGACGCGATCAACTGGGCGAGCTCCGAGTTTCTCCTTCATTGCTTCTTTTGCGATCCAATTGGTTGCTTCATCATCAATACTGACAAACACGCCTTTCTTGATTGACATCTCCGCCAAGTCACCAATCTTTTTCTTCACGACTAACTCCATTTCTTCAATGCCAAGTTGATTGAATTTAATCACAGCATCAAAACGGTTACGGAATTCCGGAGTAAAGGTAGAATCAAATTCCTTTCCACCTTTGTCTTCTTGTGCCTTGGTTTTACCAAATCCAATTGGCTCAGCTTCATCAGCTCGTGCACCAGAGTTTGTGGTCATGATTAAAATGACGTTGTCGAATCTAACGGTCTTTCCGTTACCCGATGTCAACTTGGCGTGATCCATAATTTGCAAGCACAAGTTCTGAACATTTTCGTGTCCCTTTTCGATCTCATCTAAAAGCAAGACACATGCAGGGGTTTCTTCGATGATATTGATTAACGTACCTCCACCACCTTGTCCGTCTTTGTATCCTACATAACCAGGGCGAGTACCAATAAGACCAGCGGCGGAGTGTGCCTCAGAATATTCGCTCATGTCGATTCTGTGGAACGGTAACTTCAAAGCCGCAGCTAATGTGAGTGCTGCTTCTGTTTTACCTACACCGGTTGGTCCTCGGAACATAACCGAAGTTTGTGGCTTGTTGCTTTCACGTAAACCAGACCGACCAATGATAACTGAATCAGCCAAGAAGTTAAGCGCCTTGTCTTGACCGAAGATTCTTTTCTTCAAGTCATTTTCTAGTGCTCTTAAGGTTTCTTTCTCTGTGAGTCTAATTGACTCAATCGGTAATCCTGCAATTTGCGCAACTACGTCTTGAACGTCGTGCAATCCTACATGAGGATCCGGGGTTAATTTCTTTCTTGCTGCAGCAATATCCAAGGCGTCGATTGCTTTGTCAGGAAGATATCTGTTTTGGATATACTTTACCGTCAAATCAACAGCCGCGTCAACCGCAGCATCACTGAAGTTTACTTTGTGGAAAGTTTCAAGGCCTGCCTTAACTGATTTCATAATCGTTTTGGTTTCTTCAGGTGTCGGTTCATCAACCTTTACCTTCTGGAATCGTCTCATCAACGCACGATCTTTTTCGAAGAACTTACGGTACTCGTCATCTGTTGTCGCGCCAATAACTCTGATCTCTCCGCGAGCCAACGCAGGCTTTAGAATATTCGCAGCGTTCATTGCGCCATCGGCTGAACCGGCATCAATCAATTGGTGAACTTCGTCGATGAATAGGACGATGTTGGGGTCTTCCTTCACACCGTCGATCACGGCTTTGATTCTTTCCTCAAACTCTCCACGGAAACGAGTTCCAGCAACCAATGCCGTGAGATCAAGTTGATGTAATTGAAGTGTGAAAAGTTCTTCCGGAACTTCTTCATCAATAATGTTTCTTGCAAAGCCCTCAACGATTTGTGTCTTACCTACGCCGGGATTACCGAGCAAGATTGCATTTGGTTTATTCTTTCTAACCAGTGTTTCTTGAAGAGACTGAATTTCTTTTTCTCTACCAACCAAGGTATCGAACTTACCGTCCAAAGCCAAGTCATTTAATGAAATGCAATACTTTTCGATTGCTTCTTTACCTTGAACTGGTTTCTTTTTGCCGAACGGAGAAATAAACTCAGGCACTTCTCCCTGACCGTGTCCTGGTCCTTCTCCTTCTTGTTCAAGAGACTTGGGCGAACATTTTCTTGCAATTTCATCTAACAACTCGTCGTTTGATAGGACCTTTTCTTTTGTAAGAAGAGCATGGCAGAAAGTATTTTCTTCCTCAATCAAAGCCATGAATAACTGCGGAATAGAAAAGAAAGGCAAACCGAAGAAAGACGCTTGGGTCTTTGCTTGATATAGAACACGTTCGAGCATTACAGTTTTCTTTGGCATCCTGTTATAAACTCTTTGAATATGCTCATCGGAAAGCAAATACTCTCGAACTTTCTTTGCTAATAGGCTAGCATCTGAACCATTTTCTTTAAAAATCTTTCCAATTTCATCATCAAGTAAGACTTGTTCTAGCAAGTGTTCAATTGTTAAATATTCCGATCTTTCAGAAACGGCCTTGGTGTAAGCACGTTGAATGACTTCTTGGATTTTAATGTATTCGTTTTCCATCTTGAAGCTCCCTGAGTTTTTCTTTCTCTTCTTTATTTAATACCGGGGTCTTGATGTCTAACACCAGGAGCATGTCTCCCGTTGCGGAGGTTGAACCAGGAACTGGCATTCCTTTACCGCGTACTCTAACCATTTGTCCTCGACTCGCACCTTCGGGAATTGAGACTTTAACCGTCTTTCCGTCAATACATTCTACGTCTTTCTTGCATCCTAGCATCACATCTAAGATAGACAAATCTTCAACCACTTTGACTAAGTCACGACCTTGAATTTTAAAAACTGGATCGTCTTCAATCAAAACAGTCGCATATAAATTACCAGGTGGTTGATCTTTTAATTTCTTGCTACCTAATCCGTCGAATTTAATTCTTGTGCCGTTCGGGATACCGGCAGGGATATTGATTTCGGCATGGCTTGAGCCGCCTTCAGGAAGGTTAACGTCTACGTTAATCTTCTTACCTTCGAATACTTCTTTAATGTTCAAGATAACTCGAATAGCAACGTCTTGGTTTTTTGGTTTAGGATGTCCGAACTCATTAAAGAAATTCCGTAAGTCTTCAGACATTTCTCCGTGAACACCGAAACCTCTCGCTCCACGGAAACCGTTGCCGGGTCGTCCTCCCGGATGTCTACCGGGATTGAATTGCGGGCCTCTACGTGTTTGATCATATTCTTGTCTTTTTTCCGGAGTTTTGAGATAAGACCAAGCTTCGTTTAGGTCTTTCATTTTTGTATCGTCGCCACCGTGTTTATCTGGATGTGCTTCTACTGCGGCTTTTTTATAAGCTTTTTTAATTTCGTCTTGGGAAGCTTGCTCGGTTACTCCTAGTACTTCATAGAAATTTTTCATTCGGCCTTGTTGCGTTCCTTCCATTCCTTGCGTTGACGGTTAATTTCTGTTACTCGATCTTGATATTGTTTGATATGCTGCCTAACTTTTTCACGGTTAAGAACCATACATTGCTGACCTTCTTTATCGTATCCGTAAACAACATTTGACTGGGTATCAATTCTGTATTCCATGCAACGTGAAATAAATCTTGCATCGTTCTTTAATTCAGGATTTTCTTTTAATTCAGCTTTGCATTTCGTGTCACTCTTGACAACAGGATCTTCCCACCAAACTCTAGGTCGGTCTGGGGGACAATACTGCAACTCAGGTTCTTTAACCGAAGGAACCGGTGGAAGTTCTGGATAAACCAGTCTCTCTACGGTTGTGATCTTTTCTCTTGGCGAGGAAAAAATTCCACAACCAGTCAGCATTAGCAGCGCCAGGCTACTCAGTAGTAGGTTTCTCATCCTTCTTAAAATTTCCCCGGAAATTGCATGTTCCATCAAAGTCCGTATAATGATTTGCTAAGCATTCTTCATAGTTCTGAACAAATTTCAAATATAACGACGCCTTCCGTGATTCTTCAATTGCGGCTACACGGCTTTGTCTTTCTTTGTCTGAGATTTGATCTCTTAAATCTTTAATTGATTGTTCGGCTTTTTCAGTTGAATTTCTTGCAGCTGACATCTCATTTTGAATGTCTTTTTGCACTTCTTTCAACTGCACGATTTGATTTGTCAAACCAGTGTTGGCTTGTGTCAAAGATTGGTTATTCAGTTCGAGCTGCTTGTTGTCTTCCAGCAAGTCTTTATAATGCTGGAATCCAAAATAGATCACCGCAATTACGGCCAAAACGGCGATGCCAATACCAATTAATTTCCAAGGAATCGCTGCAGCAAACATTTAAAACTCCATTTCTTCTAGGGCCATTACGATTTTTTGAACGTCACAATGGTAAAGACCGGCTGCGTTCATACAGCCCATTTCTAAGACATAGTATTTACCCTCGGAAAGACAAACGTCTAGGGCGTATGCACGCTCAGGTGACCAAAGATCAGCAATAAGACTAGCGAACTCCCAAAGAACTGCATCCTTGTATTCGTCAACTTCTTGTTGCAAAGCGGTATTGCCTTGCTTGTAAAGAGAACCAGTAATCACTTTTTCGTCAATAACGACAAAACGATATTCAGCTTCAATCTTCTTTGGTTCAGCAATTAGGATCGGCGTGTCTTTGTTCAAGTCGGTGTAGCAACCGATGTTTAAGACTCGCTCTTGCCATTCCTTAAATTCTTCCCAGTTCTTTACGTGACCGGTAAAGAGTTTTGTGTCTTCACATGGTCGCAAGAAAAAGTCACCTTCTTGCTCGGGCACTTCACCAAACAAATAGATTTCGGCTGGCTCGTTGAAACAGAAACCTTTCCATTCCCTCGACCAGATACGGTAATCATAATTCTCGTTTACGAACGTTCCCGGAACCCATCCTCTGCGTTGGGCTTCTTGGGTCATAGAATAAGATCCAATAACCATTACATTCATTCCCTCAGGAATCTCTGGTTCTTTTAGGAACTCACCCGAAAACGGAATACACCTATTAGTCTCGTATGGTATATCGAAACGCTCTAAGAAACCTAGTAGTTTCTCATAGAACTCTTCACCATGGAGGTTATTTTCGACGATCCAATACATTATATGATCCTTAAATCGATTGGCGATCTGCCGGCAAGCATTTGCTGTCCAAGAAAGCATTGAACTCATGCTTTTCTACAATCTCTGCCACAATGTTCAATATTTCAGGTGCTTTGTCTTTGCATGCTTTCTCTGTTGGAAATAGCAATTCCTCAGCCTTGATCTCTGTGCAAGAAAGATGACCTACGAAGCAAGCGATTATTACTAATTCAAACATTTAATTTTTCCTTATTCTGAGCTATTCGCTTTAAGAGCTGATGTCAAAATATCAACTGCTGATCTAGCTTTTAGCTCATGGTCTGTTGACTCATCTTCCAATAGAGCCATTGCTTCTTCGATTGCTTTTTCTAATGTCATTTTCTTCTCCTGTTATTCTACGTCTCCTCTATGCCCAGCCCTTGAATCCAGCGTCAGGATTATTATAGATTGAACTATTTTTATCATTCTCTCGGGCTTCGACGGAGATCACCCATGCTCTACCTTTTGTTTTCTTTCGCAACCATTCGTCGGTCCATTCACTCAAATAATGTGCAGCTCCTTCCATTCCTGGACCTAACGGTTGAATTCTAATTTCACAAACACCCAATGCTTCCAATTCTTTGAATTTATCCATGTGTGGATCTTCAGAATCGAGGACTAGGGTATGATCATACATATAATCCAAATGAGCCTTAAGGTCTTTTAAGTCTCCGTAATCAACTAGGAATCCTTCTTTTGTCATTGTTTTTGCTCCGAACACAAAATGAAAACTTCTGCTGTATCCGTGGATTAATGCGCAATTCCCATCATGCCTAAACTGCCTATGGGCGCAGGGATAATTGTTGTAACTCTTCGTTGATGTGAAAAACTCTTCCATTTATTCTTCTCCTTTGATAATTCGTATAAATTTAGATACTATCCATTCTTCTGATGATGAATCTGATCTTGTTACAAGAACAGAAAACCCCTTCGATCGAGCAAAGTTTAATTTTCGTTTGTCGTATTCAAATTTCTCTTTATTTGTCTTTCCTGTAATTTCATGTGCTAGATCAGGTTTAATTCTAGCTTCCATAAAAGATGGGTGCCAAAATGCTCCATCGTATTCTAAAATAACTTTATGATGTCTGGAGGCAATGTCATATGAATAAAATTCTTTATATTCTTTATTATACAGGAAGAATTCTTTTTTGTCATTATTCCCATACATTAATTCATCAAATAATTCAGAAGAGACATTATTTTCAATCTCAGATAATATTCGCATAACAGGAGCAGTTGCACGACTTATCGAATTAAATTGTTTTTCAAGCATACTAGCATACCGACGGTGACCTTCTTCATCGCCATACTTTTCAATCATAACATCAATTTTCTTTCGCCCTTTGATGCTCGCCCAATATGGGCGCATCGAATTCACTCTTCTATCTTTAATGTCATCTTTTTCTTGCTGTGATTTAGCATCCATCGTTGCTTGCTGTTTTGAATATCGTTCTTTAATGATCGCCTCTGCATCGTCACCGTGTTGTTCTCTAGTTAATGCTACTGTATTTTTCTTAGCGATTGTTTCTTTATATTTCTTCTTGCCTTTAGTTTCTCCATGAATCCTAATAAAATTTTGTTCAGTATGGGCAGATTTAGCAGCAAAAGAATTAAATTTCTCCAATCCTTCTTCATCACCATATCGCCAAATATACCACTCTTTTGTTGACCTAGTATAAGGTTGCTTTTCGTATTTCGCTTTCCTGGAGGCTAGGCATTTTTGCATACCTTCATAGCGTTTCTTTCCAGATTCATCGCCATATTTCTCAATATAATCTTCTACGGTTACGCTTTATCAGCTCTCCATTGACGATATGCTACGGGTGCGATATTGTTATAAGTTTTGTTCAGTGCAGAGTTTTTATCGAGGGATGACACTGAGGCCTCGTTTAATTTCAATTCTACTATGAGTCCATGTGAAACTTCAATATAAATTGTTCCGTATCGTGTTAAAAACTCACCAATATAAAGTTCTTCGATTGGTTTACCTACGGTTGATATAGGAGAATACCTATCACCTATTTTCCTTTTTATATCTATAAACGATCCGTCCTTTTGTAATATCATATGGACTGATTTCAACGTCAACTTCATCACCCAAAAGAATGTTGATGTTGGCCTTTCGAATCTTTCCTGAAATATGACCAATTACGGTATGGTCGTTTTCTAGTTTAATTTTGAACATTGCATTTGGGAGAATTGAAATCACTTCTCCGCGTGCACAAATTACTTCACTCATCTTAGTTTAAACCTTACTCCGTGTAGAGTCAATATTTGATTCTCTCTAAGACAACATTATCGGATTCATCTAATGGTCCGGCTTTGACTTTTGCAACATGCGGTAATTGACCGATTTCTTCGACTCTGATATTATTCTTAAGCTCTTTGCTGTTCAACGGTCTCGCGCCTGCCATTTTGTAAGCTTCGAATTTCCAGTCTTTCATCTTGGTAGCGGTGACGTTGTTGATTTTATTCATCATGAACAAGAAGTTTTTAATGAACTTTGGTTCTCTTTTCATTTCAACGAATAACTGATACATTCCTTCTTCGTCGAGTTCGTCGGAGACTTCAATATCCAATACAGCAAACGGACCGCGCTCAATAAACGAACTCAAGTCAAACGCTGCGTCTCGGTTAATGATACCGAATGCGATTACAATAGATTCGTCGTCTTGTAGAATTTTAGACTTGAATTCATCAATACTGATTTTTTTATCAACCAAATCAATTAAGTCGTCTTTGAATAATCCTTCCTTAAGAACAGTCATTAAATTTCCATCTCCTCGTCATCAATATCCACATCAGTTTCTTCATCGGTCAAACCTTCAGATTCTAAGTTCTGATCTTCAGCTGCGCTCAGGGCATCGACATCAATATCATCTTCAAACTGATTCATATTTTCAATATCAAACTCGTCGATAAAGCGTCTAGGAATTGAAATTTCAAAGAACCAAACAGGCTCTTTCTTCATCTTAGGTTTCTTGTGTCCGTTGTCTCGGTAATCACTTGGATTCTTGACTTTGACAGGGACGACTTCAACGCCTTCCTTAACGCGAATTTTGCAACCATGTTTAATCAATGCCATACCTGCCATTGGATCCGGCATGTCCTGGAACATCAACACAATGCGAACCCAGTATTTTTCAACTTTTGGTCCGCCGACAATTTCACCTTCATACCAACCATCGTAGGCATAGATATGAAAGTTATCTAAAAACCGTTCAATCTCAATAAGAATATCAAGCAACGAATCGTGCTTGTAAAGCTTTTCTAAAGTTTGAACAGTGCTGATATCAGTTCTTGCTGGCATTTTTACTCTCTAAGAATTGTTTCTTCTTTCTTATTTATGCTGGTTCTATAAGAGTCCTAATTGAAAATATCCGATAAATAAATGTGACATCCGGATGTCTCCTTTAAGTTTCAACTCTTATGTTGATTCTTGGTTATTCACTTACTCTGTAAGCAGGGAGGACATTGTATGTCACGTTCGAAAGCTAACAAACACAATAAAAAATTCCACCAAAATGACGTTGTTGATTTTAAATCTTATAAACGTCAACGAGAACTTAAAGTTCTTCCAAGAAATCTAGAACAAGAAGATTATCTAGACCTTCTCGAAAATGAAAACATTCCCATCGTCGTAGCCTACGGTAAAGCAGGAACAGGAAAGTCTTTCCTAGCATGTGCCTACGCTGCAAGAGAATACGCGGCCGGCAAAATTGACAAGATTGTCATTACCAGACCGAACATCTCTGTAGACGATGAAGGACTCGGTGCACTACCTGGAGGCATTCTAGAAAAAATGGCTCCTTGGGTCGCACCGGTCACAGATGCTCTCCAAGAACTAGGCTATACCAAAGACGAATTAGTCAAGATGATGGAAGACGCCGTCATCGAGGTTGTTCCGGTAGCCTATCTAAGAGGTCGAACATTTCGTAACGCTGTGGTTATTGGCGATGAGGCCCAGAACCTTACCAAAACTGCAATGCTCTCTTTCTTAACTCGTATCGGTGAGAACAGTAAAATGATCCTTACCGGTGATGTCAGCCAATCAGACAGATCACGTGACAACGGTCTGAGCCTTTTAATTTCCAAAGCTAATGAAGCCGAGTCAATCGGTATGTTAGAATTGAAAAAAGTAGAACGTCATCCCGTCATTGAAGAAGTTCTACGACTCTTTGCGTAAGATGAAATGGGCTAGCCTTCGGGCTAGTCCTTTTCCACCGTTGAATAATCAATAGGAAAATCAAGAGATTGATTGGTTTCTACCGAAACCTCAAATACTTTTCTTTGAACTAAGATATTAACGCTGTTCCGTAATTCAAATAGTCCTTCCTTTTTACCTTTTAGTCCCTTCTTAGGAGACGAATAAATCATAGGCTGAGAAGAAGAACTTCTTCCTTGTTGAAATGACCATTTACCCGCAACCCCGGCAATAGAATCATGAAAGGAGATATATCTAACTCCGATTATGTATCCTTTGAAGATCGTCTCTGTCATTATAAAACCTCGCAGTACATTGGACCACGAACTGGTGCAATGTTAGCCTCAGCAGCTTCTAGAGCTTCTATGACACGCTTTTTTGGGTCCTTTTGTTTACGGTTTATCCAAAGAGCGCCGCGGGCAGCTTCTTCACCTGAACCAATTGCCATTCCCCAAGGCGCGGGATTCAATACACTAAAGTCGTCCTGTACTTCATAAAGATTGCCATTGTATCCTAGTAAAAAGTTTCCGCCAGTTTCTTCGTTGTCTGAAATATTTGAGAAACCACCTTCTTTAAACAAAGATCGAATGCCAGCAATAAAAGTCGTTCTGATGAATTTATCATCACTATCATCTGGATGTGACCTAGAAACGTTCCCGTCAAGTTGGTGTGTCAATAAATCAATCATTCGAAAACTTGATGTGCAGCCAATTAAGAATTGATCTTGGCCTGCATCAACTTTAAAGACTTTTCGCTGTCCGTAAATTCCGAAGGTATGGCCATTAGATCCACATGAATCTCCTCCGATATAGACTTTGCCTCCGTGAGAAAGTCCTACAATACAAGTCATGCATTCTCCATATAATCAAATTCAATGATTTCTTCTATTATCTCATTCCAATGATCACACCAAATCATCGGATTACCATCCCGATATCTTTTATTCTGAGGAGTAGTTCGAACAATTGGTGTATGTCCGTATTCTGTTCCCATCTTGGCATTGGATACATTGTCTTCAATCCAGAAAGTTGGTTTGTAATCGGCTAAGTGAGTTGCTTTGGATTCGCCTAACGAAACGCAATGAACAGCGTCGAACACATCACCGAATACGTGATACAAGTTTGCTTTTCTAAGGGCTACGGTTTGTGGATTTGTTGAACAAGACGTGATAGCAACTAATCGGTATCCATAAAGGTCAACCAATTTGGACACGCCGGCTTTTGCTCCAGGCACTGGAGGTAAGCAACCGAACTCCCATGAATTCTCATTGAATTCAGTAAGTTCTCGATCGACTTGTTCATCATTCATACCGGTCCAACGTCTTAGGTTGTAATGATCCGGTTTGCCTTCTAATTTTCGGTCGTGCTTATGTTCAAACCAGAGTCTAAAACCCTGAGTCCACTCTAAAAGAACGTCGTCCACGTCCACCAAAATCTGTTTCATTCAACTCCTAATTGTTTGGATTTCGTCAAAGCCTTCTTCGCGGGTAGGTGCTTCGTAACGATGTGCCATACCTTTGAGGGCAAATCCAGGAACACTCTTACCTGTTTGTTCAAATCGAGTCTGCATTCTTTCTGCTAAGACCTTGTCTGGAACAATGAAATTCACTGCAACCTTTCGGTAGCCTTTTTCTTCAGCAAGACGCACAAGCTTTCGACGGTTTTTTGCGCTCATGTGCGTGCGATCAGCAATCAGGTCTTTGCCTTCGTTCATGGTTTGTCGGATCGTGTTATTGAACACGCTCTCCGCTTTGCCGTTGAATTGCTTCCAGCCTTCATCATAAGTGATACCGGCTTCTTCGCAAAGACGCTCAATTACGTCGTCGCTTGAAGCAACAACCACATCTGGATTCTTTTCCAGAAACTTCTCTCGCCAAGTCGATTTACCAGAGGCTGGCATACCGATCAATATGTAAACAGTTTTTTCCATGTTCTAATGATACTTTCTTTTTGTCTAGATGTCAAGAATCTTTATCGAGGTTCAAACTCATTGGTGGGTCTTTTGTCCATCCGATGCTTAGTACCCAACGATTCCCTGTGGTTGGTTGGACTCTATGTTCGAGTTAATCAGGTCGGAATTTAATTATCCGATCAAGCAAATTGAATTGCGGTTTTTTCTGCTTTCGAAGTTACCTTGACCGTAGAGAATGATATTCAATCTGTGGTGTTCTTTTCCCTGCACTGGGTCTTTGTGCCAAGGAATTGACGCGCCAGGAGGATAATGCAATAACCAAACATCTAGGTTTTTCAATTGAAATATCAGAAATTTCTGATATCCAGTTCCTTGTCTGCCGTTTTTCCAGGTCATTTCAATTTCTCACTTGCTTTGATTGCTAGGTTTTTGTCTGTTCGGTATTTCGAATATGCTATGAAAAAGCAACCAAACGAAGCAAACCCGATTGGCACGATGTAATTAAACGGAACCAAGAAAGATGTCAGATAGAATAACATACCCGCGTCTAAAAACAATTGGTTTTCACTTAGCATCTTTCCACCATTCTATTTCTGGGTTGCCGTCAGCATAATACTTTTCCAACAGTTCATCTAATTTTTGGACTTCTTCGGTTTGGTAACCTTCTAACCACTTGCTAAACCTATTCCAGTCACTAGAGGCCATCATTGGGAGCGACATTTCTTCCGGGTAATGACTCTCTGTTCCGTATATGTCTATGCGTCCTGCTGAGTATTCCTTTAGCACCGGCTTGGTTGTAATTTCTTTTTTAAAGAATTCGCTATACCTTGTTTCTGGCTCGCCTAATAAACCACGCTCTTCGTACCATCTAAGTGCAATTGGGCCCATCCAGTTGGTTGAATAACTAATATCGCCCGCCTTGAGCGCGTCGGTAATAGGTGCATCAGGCATCACTCCTGACTGCGCTGGACTGATTACCCTTGTGTTATCTTTCATTAGCTTATTTCCTCCTTCAATTCTGCTACTCGTCCGCTTTACACAACCATTTTTGCGTACGGCAAACGGCGTTTCACTGTTCACAAATCTTCGTTGTTCGTTTGCTCGGCTTGTCCAGAATGTCGATGTTCAGTGGTCGGCATATCGTCTGTTGGTTTCGGGCGTCGGGCGCTAACTTCCCAAGTGAACATGCAGCGAATGAAGCTGCTCGATTATGTCAGGCCGCATTTAAAGCTGGACAACAACAAGGCATCAGAAATCAGAGACGTTTTAGGCGTACAAAACTAGGAGCGTAATTCATGGCCCAAGAACATTCGAATTTATAATTTGGTTTGTTGAACTCTTCCAAAACCCCGATGATATTTTGTATTGAATCATCAAAGATACCAATATCAAAGTTCGCAATGTGGTTTCTTGTTACTAATCTTTCAAGTCTTCTCATCTTTTGATCTCACATTTCTGCCAGTTACGCGTCCAATGTTCATCGGTCTGCACATGATTAGCCCGAACAAATTTGCACACGGCTTTCGGAAAATCAACAGCTTCGAAGGTTTCTTCAAAGCGCATGACAAATCCTTCAGCTTCGGGTCCAATCGCGCTTGGTTTCTTTCGTTCCTCTGTGAAGAATTCTGTAATTTCGTCAAGTGTTTTGAATGTACCACGGAACACAACCGGAACCGTATTCATTTTATAATTTTCAGCGTACTTCTCAACTCCAGTCCATGAACTGAAAATGTCACGCTCATCTACGGTCAGACGAGAAGCGAACAGTCGAAACGTATCTTGTTCCTCGACCGGGTGGTATTCTATTGAGTGGACGCCGTAGATGTCCTCACCGTACAAGGTCAAGAACTCTGCTTCTGGATCAATTTTCCAGGCATGATTCTTTCTGACCATAGCCATCCATCCGTCATGCGAAGGAGCCTGAATTGATCTAGCGTACACTTCACCGCAATGCAATGCAGTGTTGCCGCCGTCGATCTTTTCCGTCACAACCACTGGGCGATTAAGAAACACTTCAGGTTCTTTATGATAAGAATCGTCCCGATGGACTTTTTCCGACCAAGGCCAATGCGGAGTTCTCGGATATCTAGGAGGTTTACTCATCGTCATCTTCCTTAAACATCAAAGCGAAGACGGATGTCGACGTTTTGTATCTGGTATCAAACAGAAAACCTTCACTGGGTGAACTAGGTAGCCAATCATCGAGAAACGGTTTCCCATTTTCAAATCTTCTCGATTCAAAAATGATTTTCATATGCTTTCTCCAGCTGCATCTTCATGCATCAATTGAATTTCATCTTCCAGTTCTTTACCTCGGACATGCACCTTCCGGGACATCTCCAGACTTCCTAAAGGATCCCGGAGCCGTGCTGTCTTTTGGGGTGGTGTCGTATCCGTAAACCCAATTGCCGGGTGAATATCGACAATCACATCTGTGGCAGTAGACGGTTGCCATTAACTGAACCCTAACCCTTTAAGCTGAGCAATGGTGTTCTCGGCGGATGTGTGGAGGATAAAGTATCCGCCGTTTGCAATCCAAGGAGAACGTGCTTTTTCACGGTCGTCGATCAAAATGTCACCATCAAGTGGCCGACCGACATAATCCGAGGCAAGTTTAGCTTTGTCTCGAGCCATACCAACCAAAACTCGATCCTTTCCAAGGCCGAGTTCACGCTGGCACCAACGAAACTTTTGCGGGGACGCCCAATTTCCCATCGGTAAACCGGTAAGGATAGCGGGATTGAACTTCTTGACAAAATTCCAAAGCTCTTTGCCATCAGACATCCAAGGAAGCGTGTTATAGAAGTCACGCTCTACCTCAAAGTTTTTGAACTTCTTCAGCGTATTGTAGGCCTCACGACCAAGCGGAGTAATTTCTCCGTCCTTTGTCAATTCAGCACGCTCAAGCTGACGCCAAGCTTTCTTGTTATTAAGAAGATTTTGATCAACCTCTTCTTCAAAGGCTAATGCCTGCAAAATGAAATGAGTTGGGCTGTTGGTCTTGATTATCGGATTGCCGATATAAGCCCACATTTTTGATTGCGGCATCGCATCAGGTGCTTGCCCGGTAACGGTTCGAACACCCTTATCGAAATCTGCCAAGCACCCATCGAGGTCTTGAAAGAGTTGCTTGTTAACCAGATCTTTGATTTTCATGTTCTTTTCCTATTTTATTTCTGCATTTTTATTATAAGAATAAATTATCAGAATGTCAAGACTTTATTGCCCCATTACCGGACCTTGAAAAATTATCGAAGCTTGGTAAGAAAAGTCACATTTTTTCTCAGATTGACAATGCTTCTTTAGCCACTGTTTGGCGGCTTCCGGAGGGTTACTGCTGCGTTTATGCAGTTCAGCCTGCCGAACTTTGTTGCAAGTTCGGCAAACGACCTTACTCATTGATTATCCAATCTTGGTTTAGCCAATCAGTGTCTTCTGGTAGCATTTGGACTTTGTCACCATGCTTATCTTTAAGCTGCTTCCAGATGTGACTATTATTCATGCGTAACTTGTATGCATTCTTGTGACAACGGTAAATGCTACCGGATTTTCCTTTGACAGAATAATAAGGATCATCGAATTCGACTCCAACGATTCCGCTATTAATTTTTCATTTTTACTCTCCTAATGTGTTTCATTATCTATATGATAACATCAACTAGGATTTTGTCAAGCAATATTTCTCACGGAGAATATTTTCCGACTGGTGCAAAACCAACAGTCTTAGCGCGAGATGGTTGATCGTTCAAGGCATCATCGCTATTGAACTCACGTTTGGTCATTGACCGAAGCCGTTCCGCAATGTCTTCAATCGAATTGTCAAAGCAGATATAACTTACGACCATTTCCTTAAGGTGAGCAACACCAAATCCAGAGGAAAGTTTCACCCACTTCTTGACATCTTCTTCGGAAAGATCAGGAAGCTTGTTCACAAAATAGTGGCGTCGTGCTGCTTCGCTTGGGAACGGAACCAAGACAACCGTATCAAAGCGGCTCGGACGATCAACGAAACGCTTGTCCAAACGTTCAGGATAGTTCGTTGTTGCCAAGAATACGACGTTGTCAACTTGTGATTCGCCGTCCAACATTGCCAAGAATTCAGCGTCTTCATAGCGTTGAACCAGTGACTCCAAGTCTTCCATAATGACCAACAGTTCACGGTTAGGTTCTACCCGACGGATCATTTGCATACAAGCCGTGGTATTGTACGGCAGATCAGCCAACAAAACCAATCCACCACGATCAACATGACTTTTCAAAATCAATTGAATTGTAGCAGTCTTGCCTGAACCGGGATCGCCCCACATCAAAATACCACGCTTATGAATGAAACCGTGAGAAGTGAATCGTTCTTTCATCGTCCAGAAACGTTCAATTTCTTTGATCACGTTAATCGAGGCAGAGTCCGGAAAATTCATCAAGTCGTCGACTGCCAAAACAGCTTTTTCAAGGTAGAATCCTTGTTGACTTTGCCGAGGGCGGTAAACGCCAGCAGGCATCGAGTCGTATGAACCAGAAACTGACCAGAACTTCTCATCAGAACTTGCCCAGGCGCGGTCGCCATCTTTGCCTTGAGAAGTCAAATCAATCGGAAACTTGTCCTCATCCTCATACTCTTCTGCAACTACTTTACTATTTGATTCTGGAACTTCAGTACCGACTCGATCGGCAAATTCTGTTACGTTGTTCATTCTATTTCCTTTTTCTAATGAGGGTATATTGGATTCAATCATACTATTTCAAGGCTCGCATGTCAAGCATTGATCTTTTTCTTTTGTATGGGCCGGTTGCTTGCACCCAACACGCTTTATGGAAATCTTCGTACCAAACATCTCCATTCTTGTCTGTATGCTTGACCTTCCAAGACCAAGCAAAGAAGTTCGCGGATCCTAATTCGTCGCGTTCTTCTCGCATTTCGGCAAGTCTCTTGAACAATTCATCGGTGATCTTTTTCTGACTCTTTTCAGAAAATTGATCAAACGGATGAGGGAACAGCCGTCCGGCTTCGATCGCGTGTGTTTTAATATGCATTTTCTTCCTCTTCCTTTCTCTCAGCCCAAGAATCAACGATTGCTTGAGTTTTTGCTCGTTTTTCAAAAAGTTCAGCCCGGACTTGCATAAGCAAATGCCCAAGACGGTTCTTCCCGTTTTCTTTCTTTCCGAGACCCCAGTATTCATCCCAAGGGGCCCATTCAGCCAGGTAAGAATCGCCGGTCAACATTAACATTTCAGCGAGATTGGTTCCGCTAGAAAACTTGTAGCGTAGAGCTCGAAGCATAACTTCTTCTTTTACTTCTTCCCAATCCTCACGACATTCAACTTGTCGGCCAAGCTTCTTCGCTTCGGCTGGATGTTTGGCAAGCCAGATCTTCTGCCGATCCATAGGATTGACAGCTTTCTCTGCCTGGTAATAATGCTCTACCGTATCCCACTCGAGGTGAGAATCTTCATCAGTGTCAAAGAAAGGTGACTTGAAAAAGTTAGAGCAAAACCTAAAGACTTCGAAATCTTTGTGTCCGAACTTGATAATGTCTGTCATCCTTCAGCCCACATAATCATACCGATGCCAGCAGCTGCCCAAACAGGATTAACCATCAGGCCAAACGGAATCAAAACCAAACCAACACCAATAAGAGTTTTCTCAAGAGTCATTTGCTTTCTCCTCAAATCTCAATTAACAAGTCTGGATCGTATCCAGTTTCTTGCAGACCGTTCTTACCAACATAGCCTACGGGATTGCAGACCACAGTGGTTTCGTAGATTTCGTATTGCTTACGTTCATGCACATGGCCGTGAACCCAAGCAACCAATCCATCCGAGTAAGCAATTTGATTTTCTAAATTGCTTGCATACATGGGATTGAAAGGATCTTTATTTTCTCTTTTTGATCTCATTAAGCTCTGTTCACTTGGAGCATGATGAGTCGAAACAACCTTCTTTCCTGGCAAATCCAGAAAATCGTTTAGAGCTAGTCTCGAAACCAAATGATTCGTTCTGACCCAGGTCGGGGTTAACTTTCTTTTAATGGTTCCGGACTTTCCGGTCTTGATATATTTGAAATCGTTCATTCCGTTTGAGCGAACGTCTTTCCATTCTCCAGACGGTTGTTGCACTTTCTGAACACTTGGCGCATTAGCAATTGCCATCGCTCCAGGGCTGTTTCCGTAAAGCTCGTAATCAGTCCAAAATGTTGAACCAAAGAACTTAACGCCATCAATTTCTACCCAGTCATCTTGGAGGAAAGTCACATTCGAACCTTTGCATTCTTCACGCATCGTGTCGTAATGCTTCTCGATCTTCCACTTCTGACCGTAAAACTCGTGATTACCAGCGAGTGTAAGCACCGGCAAATCTTTAAAGGTGGCCTTTAGCCACTGAACGCCAAGTCGACCACTGCCGATGTCACCAGGAGCAATCACAAGATCAGTTCCAGCAGGTGCATGGTACTCAACCTCAAAAGGTTTCTTGTAAAACTCTAAGTGAATATCACTAAACACGTGGATTTTCATAACGTTCTCCCTATTTTTAGATTATAAGGAAAACATACTGTTATGTCAAGTCTAATTTTACATCACTGTTGATAATTTGATTGACCTGAGCAGAACGAAAATACCAAATAATGTTTTTGGCACCGACTGGATTCATAGAATGGACCCTAATTTCTTTCAATTTGGGCATAAATCCTGGATTTTCATTTAACCAGTTAACTAACCATTTAGCACAGTCGTAGCCGTCCGCAGCAATTCCGTTTATGGTTTGCCCGAGATCATGATCAAAACTGATTAATTCGATTCCAGCACCGTGTGATCGAATTTGTATCTGGAAATCATCAATGCCTCTTGCTACTAACCAATCATCTGTTGGCGGATAACGTTCGTCGTCTAAGAATAATTTCATTTTTTTCCTGTTAAAATGGATGAGTCATTCGGTTTCTTTCATTTCATGACCCGAACCTGATTTTTCGAGAATAACGAGCACTCGAAATTCCATAGCAGCCTCAGCTGCCATTTTGTTCCCAAAGGCGGGCACAGAGGCCGCCCCCATTTGAGTGCATGAAACCACAAGCCAGCCGTCATCCAACAACTTGTTCAGTTCAGAGTGTTATCCTTGTCCAGATCATAGAACTCACAGACCTTTTTGCATTTGGATTCACTCATAAACTTCACGTTTTTGATTCGGCATTGGCCTTTGCCTCTTTTTCTTCACGTTTTTGTTTTTTCTTGGGGTCTTCCCAAGTACCGGCGATCTTTTCGTCGATTTCTTGCTTGTATGCTTCGTCGGTGTTGTAACGGCGAGTCATATCTTGAAAATCTTGAACATCAAAACCAACTGCGGACTTACCGCGAGTGATCTTTTCGATAATGTCTTCAATCTCAGTGTTGACAAAATTGCGCTTAACAAAGTCAACTTGGCCGGTTCGAAGTTCACGCTCAAGCTTCATGAGATAAACTTGCATAGCCATAATACGCTCTGCTTTGCTAAAATGCCCGAAATCGCCTGCTTTATAACGCATATTACTCTCCTAATGTGTGTTTGTTTCAATTATAAACTTAACACCACAATATGATTACGTCAAGCAGATAAAACTCTTTCAATGTTTTTACGATTGTCGTCAATATATTTTGTGAGATAAGCCATGTGTTCTTCTAACGGGCGATCCGATGAGGTCAAAAGTCTGTTCTTGACAAACTTCTGTTCCATTACATCGATAATGATCGTAGCTGAATTGAGATGCTTGTTCTTTAAGTTGGTGCAAACTTCTACTTCTTCAACCGTCTGCCATTGTCCTGCATCCAATTGACGTATATGAGTAATAGCCAGAAAGCATCTTTTCTTTTTAGTGGATGGTGTTGTCGCCTGCGTCATCTTCGTCGAATCCTTCATAAGTGATTGGAATTATTACCTTCTTGGTTTCGTGTTTGTCTTCTTTTTCGTTGAAAACAAAGACATCGAACTCGCCTTCTGCGTATCCTTCTGGATGAACTACTTGGAATCCCAATCCGAAAACTCTTTCATACGCGTATGAAATAGCGACCTCTGCTGATGGGAAACCAATGTTGACTCGATAGCTGTTGCTAAACCAAAAGTCTTCATCTTCTTCATCCATACTGGCTCCGAAGAAATCAATTAAAGGTAGATACAGTTCACCATCACCTTCTTTTTCAGGAACCTGCCAGGCGCTGATCTTTGCGATAGCTTCTGGATAAAATCGCGCAATTAATTCTTTATTGTCTGTCATTCAAATCCTGCCAATGTATTTAGAGTTGCGGAAAGATTAATTTCCGGGTCCGCGATAATTGCATGATCTAGGAGACCTCTTTTAATAACCGCGATTGCTTTGATTTGTTTGGTTTCGTCTTCTGCCCAAAGATCCAGATTACGATACATGAAGCGATAAAAATCTTCATACTCAGAATCTTGAATGTTGGCACAGATTACTTTTCTGCCTTCTAGAATTTTACCGGCTTTGAATAACTCAATAGCCTGTAGCATATAGTCCGAGTTACTTTCTTCACCCGACGGAGGTAATAGCTTACCTTCTTGGCAGTTTTCTTGCATGAGGTTGATCATCTTTCTCATGTCAGGATACGCTGCTCGAATATAGCTATCCAAATCGTCGATTTCAAACGTGACGTCTTGTTCAACTAGGATATGAGCAGCTCTTAACTGAAACTCTTCTGGATCCAATTTGTTGCAGAAAACTTCAACACATCTCGATCTTACCGGTGCAATAATTTTTGGTAGGTTGTTTGTAGTCAGGATAAACCTTGCCGAGCTGGCATAGTCTTCCATAATTCTCTTAAGCATCGGTTGTGCGGTGCCGTTGATTTGTTCAGCTTCTTCTAACAGAACTACTTTGAAATTACCAAAACCGATTGTCTGGACAAAGTTCATAACCTTGTTTCTAATCATATCTACGTTTCTGTCTTCTGAAGCGTTCACATAAAGAATGTCACCTTTGTCTACTTCAAGTTCGTTGATCAAGACGTTGACTATGCTCGACTTGCCTGTACCTGCTGGGCCGTGAAACAAAAGGTGCGGAATTTCTTTTTCTGCTACCCAAGATTCGATCATTTTTCTTTGGCGGGCGTCTTTAAAAACGTAGTCGCTCAGATCTTTTGGTCTATATTTTTCTATCCAAAGGTAATGTTCTTTCATCTACTAAGGTCCTTTATTGTTTGATATTTTTCCCATGCACTCTTTAATGACGGATTGTTTCTTAGTTTAACAGCATCTTTGTTAGCTTCCAATAATAAACAAGCCACGTCTAAATAATGATCAACGAAGTATTCCCAGTCTCTATCATATTCAAGGTCCTGTGATTTGAAATTCAAACGAACTGGCAGCATAAAATCGTAAGACTGTGGTTGAAGTATTAAATCACCAACGTCTGCTTCTATATTCATTTCTTTGAAAAGAGTTTTGAAAGCTTGTTGCAATGCCTTTGCTCTAGGAGAGAATGGCATGTTCATAGGGTCTGCGGCTCCGGGTATGTTTTTCATCTGTTTAACGCTCTAATTGTTTGAAATTTGTCCCAAGCATTTTTCTCGGAGGGAGTCATTGTGCCGTTTATTGATCTCATACAAGCTTCGAGCTGTTCGAGTTTAAGTTCGATTTCTTGCTGTTCTTCTTCATCGTCTACTAATTTATTGACAACGTCTTTGGGAATTTCGACGTTACTTTTTATTCTGAATTGCAGGTTGAGAACAGTCGATCCATTCTCAACCTGATCAACATCATAGACCGATATACCCATGATTTCATTTAATTTGGTTAGATATTCGGTTACACGAATAATACCCAGTTGCTCTTTAGGCGTCAATTCCGTACTCTGTTAGGATTTCTGGCATTTCATCTTGAACACCAAGCATGCCGCGCTTGATACTTTTCTCTTCGATAATCTGCATGTCGACTTCTGAACCATCCGCTTTCTTTAAGGTGATAATGTTTGACCAGTTACCATGTTCAAGCAAAACCCACTGTTCTGGCTCAACGTAACCTTCCCAGTTCTTACCAACTTTCCAAACTTGAGCCCAACGCGGTCTAATGCCTCGCTCGGTCATTCCGTCGTCGGTGATGAGTAAGCCGAACTTTGTTCTACGCTCACCTTTTTCTAGGTTAATGACATAGATGCCATTCTCTGGTGGCTCAAAGAAAAAGTCGTCTCCTTCTTTCGCGCCGAGCAAATGCTCCTCGTCGACCATGTGGAATTTCTGATCGTCAATTTTAACTTCTGTTCCAGCTGCATACTGGTACAATACCTTTTGTCCTTCGACGAGACTGAAATTCTCGAGTTCACCGATAGCTAACACGGTGCCTTCAACGGCTTTGTTTGGATTGAAAGAAACCAAATATAAACCGGATTCAGTTTTACCGGTATCCGTGTCGCACTTGACCAGGACTCTTCCTTTAATGGGTCTAAAATTCATCTTTACTCCTTTGTGAATTTGATGTCTTCGTCTTGCTCTACTTTTTCTTTAAGTTCTTCGTCAATTGGCTTTGACTTTTTTGTCCGTGTTTCAGACATTGCCTCATCGATAACTGGCTGGCTAAGTTCTTTGAACTCTTGCTCGGCTTTGCGATCAGCTGAAGGATTGTCATGAATAGAAACTTTAGTCACAGCCTTCGGATCATTCTCGTGGTATTCACGAATAAGATCTTCTCTTTTCTTGACTACTTTGCCACCGCGACCAATAATGTCGCCACGTGCATTCATTCTTCCGTTACCCAAGGCAACGTCTTTTTCATGTTTCATCATTAAAGCCGCCATATCGACTCTAACACCTCTGTAGGATTTTGCTTCGCTCATAGGGCACCTCTTGTGTTGGTTATGTCTTTATTTATTACCTTAGAAATTCAGAAATTGGAATTTCATATTTCAATGAATTAATCTTGTGAATTCCTACAAGAAACAAACAATAAGAAGCGACCGATGAACCCCTACCAACACCCGCGACAATTTTGCGTTCGTCCATAAAGTCAACCAAATAAATTAAAAATCTCAGCAGATTCATCATATCTCGTTCTTCGAATAGATGCAATTCTTCTGCTACTCTTTCTAACTCTAAATCTGTTTCGCACTTCTCGGAGAAGAATTGATTAAGATCAATTTCTTTATATTTCTCAGGCATGTTCCAAGAGGCTTGATTCTTGGCGTGATCAATTCCAACAGGCGATATCTTTTGAAGCTTGAAGTATTTTGCAAACTCGTTAAATCGCTCTTGTTCCTCTTGGCTTTGAAATGCCAAATTATCAGCATACAAATTGCCGCCAGCATAGAGTAACTCTATCAATCCTTGTTCAGTATATTCTACCGAACCGTCTTCATGAAGAGTTCTATCCTTCAGATTTAAACTCATGCCAAGCTTCTATTCCTTCTTCTACCAGAATATCAAGTTGCTTACTAGATTTTCTGTCAGAGATCCACATTACCAAAAAGGTTGTGAACTTAACAGTTTCCGAGAAGCTTTTATCGAACATCTGGATTTTTATTTTTCTTTTGATGATTGATTCAATATCTTCTGCATGTAAGATTTGATTTGGGCTGTCCCTCTTCTCCATAATCCCCTCCATTAGTTGGGTCATTTAGTTTCCTTTGAGTTTTGGGCCATACTTATTGTGGAACTGGGAAACCCAGTCGGACTTAACTGCTTGAACACAAGCAGCCCACGTTGCAACAGACTTATAACGACCGAACAATTCAGTCGCACGATGCATCCACGGATATTTTTCTTCGCGTTTGGACTTAGCAACCAATTGTTCTGGTGTTAGATTCAAACGATTCTCACGACGCATTGCGTTACGTGTTGCTCGTGATACATTAGGACGCTGTCCTTGTGAAACGAATCCGCTGCTCTTTCCGCCTTTTTTACCCATTTTTCTTTCCTTTCTTTTTCTCTACTTTGGGATAACCACCAGTAACCATCGAGGTTCCCCGATCGTTCTGTTCATATTTTTTCGTTGCTCTATCAATTTGCTCTTCTTGAAGCTGAAGCCTAAGATTAGCTAATTGGTCCATTAAAGATACATTACCTGAAGCCGAATTTACAATAAGAAGTTTTTGATTTATTTCAGCGATCTTATCGTCTATCTGTTCATCTGATAAACCGGTTGGATCGAACAACGGAGTGTAAGTCATTTTAGATATCGCCCTCTTTTCTGTTTTCAGAACGCCACACGGAGAATCCACCAGGATAACGTGCGTCTAATTTATTTACGTTCTCGGCGATAACATCGTTCGGGTCAAGATCAAGTGCGTTACAAGCATTGACCCAATACCAAA
>Ga0075108_10000400_pt1 | contig 26325 bp, 23 predicted proteins | sample AntAceMetag02UK1_FD_69797 | JGI IMG/M metagenome (GOLD analysis project Ga0075108, IMG submission 69797) | Saline lake microbial communities from Ace Lake, Antarctica - Antarctic Ace Lake Metagenome 02UK1 | ecosystem: Environmental > Aquatic > Non-marine Saline and Alkaline > Saline | place...
AACCCTGAAAATAGGGGGGCTTACTTTTTGAAAATAGGCGGTCACTGACGGATTCATTCGCCTTAACGGACATATTTTGCCTACTTTCGAGTTTTATCGGACAACAATAATTCCAAATGATAAAATCCCAAATTCCAAATTCCTCCCGAATACGGAACCAATCAAAAATCACAAGACTGGCTTGGGGCTAAACCCAAAAAATAAAGCAAAAAAGGTAACAACTAAAGAGTTCGTAATTTTGGGTCAGACCGATAATTAATTGAATCGAAATCAGCACCTTAGTATTTTATGTAATTACCGTTTCGGTCACTTGTTTACCAAAGCTACTTATCGGAGAGGACTCAAAATGCAGCTTATTTTAAGACATCGATAAAAATAACGTTAGAAATCTAAGCGTTTACCTAGTAAGGCTTTGAAGGGTAGCCAAACGGTTAATTTTACCGTTTACAGTCTCTTTAAAAATGGCAATATTTATAATCTGTTTTGGAACTTGGAACTTATGAAGGATTTCTGCATTTAGGATATTATCTAAGGTCTTTTGAGCATCTACTTTTCCTTCTATAAAAAGTACTAATTTTTGACCCAATAGTTCATCGGGCAGACCCGCGACAAAGAACCTATTTGGAATAAGATTGACAAGAATAGCTTCTATTTTTTCGGGTATCAACTTAACGCCACCAGAGTTGATAATGTTATCATAACGGCCCAACCACTCAAACTCGGTTTCGGAAAATAACCTGACCACATCGTTGGTGACCACTTCAGTATCGCTTATGCCAGGAGCAATAATAATTAGACAATCGCGGTTGTCCAAGGCTATTTTTACATTGGGAAGTGTTTTGAAACTATCATTTTCGGTGGCGGATTCATACGTTTCCAAATGATTTATGCGCTTTAGGGCGATGTGGGTAATGGTCTCCGTCATGCCATAGGTCTCGTATATGTCGGTGGACTTATCTTGCACTAGCGCCTTTAAATCGTTAGAGAAAGCTACCCCGCCTACCATCAATGTTTTGATACAATTTATCTTATTTAGGGAGTTCCTTAGCTGCAACGGTACCATAGCCGCAAAATCAAATTGTGTAGAAACTAACTCCAGGGGATGCGCTACCGGTGGCACACAGGTTATTTTTAAACCTAAAACCATAGCCCGTACAAGCATCATTTTACCGGCAATAAAAAGAGTCGGCAGGCAATGCAAAGCTGTATTTCCTGACTTCAATCCAAAAAAAGTCCCCGTAGCCATAGCAGAATTGACCATCTGTTGTTTTTTGATGACCAGTTGCTTGGGAGTTCCTGTAGAACCGGAAGTTTGTATGGTTACTGTAAGCGATGGCGATAGCCAATCCATTAGAAATTCTCCGATACGCGCTTCATAATCCGCTCCTTCCTTTATCAGATTATAGGCATGTTGTTGCAGCTCTTCTGAACTATAGGAAGTGCCGTTTAACCGAAATGACGGATTTATGATTATTTTGCCCACTTATTTCAATTCTTTGGCGTTAAAATCATCTTCTGACATTACCTTTCCCGTGAGCTTTTCCTGCCAATCTTTCCAGCCATATACTTGCGAAAAAATAAACAGCAGCACCGGAAATACTACAAAAACAGGAATTAGAACGTCCCATCCCAAAACAGGGTCGGAAACATCCCTGTAGACGGAATGTGTTTGGAAGGCGGTCCAATCTGCCGTTACCAATAAGGCAGCCGTTAAATTATTGGCGGCATGGAAGCCCAAGGCCAGTTCCAAACCTTCATCCATAAGGGTAATTATGCCCAAAAAGAATCCGGTACCGATATAAAAAACCAAAATTCCATATCCCATTTTCTGCACTTCGGGATTAAAAATATGTAGCAAACCAAAAAGTACGGAGGTAAACACCAAAGGAAACCATCTATTTTTAGACGCAACCCCTAAACCCTGCATCATATAACCCCTCATAAAATATTCTTCCATACTGGTCTGTATGGGAATCATAATAATGGCTACAACGGCTAAAATCAGAAATGGCTCTAAGTTGAAATTGTACTTATAGTCTTCCGGCGATAGGTACATCTCCAAAAAAATAAATAGTACCGTTACAAAGGCCCATAACCCAAAAGCGAACAAGATACGGGACCAATCCGTCTTTTTTCTGGATGTGGTCAGTGCCCTAATGGATTGTTTGTGAATAAATTTAACATAGATAAAAAGAAACAAAAGTCCGATAGCAAACGTCAATAACATATAAAATAAAAATAGGTTGGAACCCAACACCTTGGACATTAGACCCAAATCTCCACTTCCCAACACCGCTAAGGAATCCGATTTTAAAAACAGGGCCACCAGCAAAGGGATTCCGCCAAGCATCTGCCAACCAAAGAACACAACAACGATACCCAACACGTAGCGCCAACCTTCACTCAATCCCTTATATGCTTGTTCTATATACATAAATTCTTAATTAAATTATCTTGCCATTTTTTGGCCTGATCATAATAAATACCTCCGTTAGCCACCGTTAACGGACTATCAAAATTATTCGTAAACAAGGAACCGGTGCCCAAACCTTGCGGTAAAGGATTGCCCAAAGTAGCTGTCCATTGGGCTATGGCGTTCAAGCCTATATTACTTTCCAAAGCACTTGTAACCCACCATCCAATAGTGTGTTTCTTGGCAAGCGAAATCCATTCCCCACTCCCACGAAAGCCGCCGGTTAAACTTGGCTTTAAAATAATGTATTGGGGTCGTATCATGACCAATAGGGCCTCTTTTTGGGTAAAACCCGTTATTCCTATAAGTTCCTCATCCAAGGCTATAGGCAAGGGTGTTTGCTCGCACAAGCTCCGCATTTGTTCTAGTTGACCCTGTTTAATGGGCTGCTCTATGGAGTGTAAATCTAGTTGGGAAAGTACTTTTAGCTTTTCCAAGGCTTCAGCGGGTGAAAACGCCCCATTGGCATCTACACGAAGTTCTATTTCATGTTTATCGAATTTCTTCCGGATTGCTGTAAGGAGGTTCACTTCAGCATCAAAATCTACAGCTCCGATTTTCATTTTTATACAACGGAACCCCTGTTCTATTTTCTGCTGAATCTGTGCATGCATAAACTCGGTATCTCCCATCCAAACGAGTCCGTTTATTGCAATGTGCAGTTCATCTGATGTGAATTTGGACGAAAAAAGTTCAAACGGATTTTGTGAAGCTAAGGACCGTAGTGCCTGTTCCAAACCAAACTGGATACTGGGGTATTCGCTTAAGCCATCTAACAGGATATCCTTGTCCTTATGAATATTGGATACCAGCCATTTAAGCTGTTCCTCATAATCTGGCACGTCATCATAACTCAATCCTCTAAAAAGTCCACATTCACCTATACCATAGTTCCCATTTTCCTCCAGAATAAGGAACCATGTCTCCTTGGTTTTCAAAATACCACGCGAGGTTCCGCTCGGACTTTTAAAATTTAAAATATACTTTTTATACCTTGCCTTCATACATCGTATAAATTTAGGTATATTTTGAGTTCTAAAAAGCAAATAGACGGATAGTATGGACGAAAAAGTTGTTTGGATCACTGGAGCCTCTTCGGGCATTGGCGAGGCTTTGGCCTATGAACTTAATAAAAAAGGAGCTAAACTGGTGCTCTCGGCACGCAGGGAAGACGAACTGCAACGGGTACGATCCAACTGCAGTTTCCCCGACAAGGTGGCGGTGCTGCCGCTGGACCTGTCTGATTTTGATTCTCTTCCAAATAAAACCGAAATAGCCATAGGCAAGCACGGAAAGATCGATGTGCTCATCAACAATGGTGGCCTAAGTCAACGGTCCCCTATCCTAGAAACCAATTTTGAAGTGTTTAAAAAGATGATAGACGTTAACTATCTGGGAACAATACAATTATCAAAATCTATTCTTCCTCATTTTATAAGTAACCAGCACGGACATTTTGTAACCATTACTAGCTTAATGGGCAAATTTGGATCTCCCTACCGGTCCGGTTATTGCGGCGCCAAACATGCCTTGCACGGTTTTTTTGATGTAATGCGCATGGAGCACGAAAAGGACAACCTGAACGTTACACTTATCTGTCCAGGCTTTATCCAAACCGATGTTGCCAAAAATGCCCTGACAGGAGACGGCAGCGCCCAAAAAAAACAGGACGACGCCACTGCGAACGGAATGCCTGTGGCAACTTGTGCAAAAAAGATTATTAGTGCAATGGAAAATAAAAAGTTTGAAGCGTATATAGGCGGGAAAGAAACTTTTGCCGTTTACCTAAAACGTTTTTTTCCCAAGATACTGCACAAAGTTGTCTTACAAAGTGCGGTGCGGTAGTACGCTATTGAGCCTATTTGGTAACCCAAGTAAAAAATAAAAGAGTTAACCATGACAGTTTGGGCTGTTTTTTAAACAATTTTGAATCAACAATTTAAAGCTAGATTACCATTCTCATCAATTCCTACTAAAACTACCGCCAGGGCATTTCTTTATTTAAAGTTGAACCAAAAACGTACACCATCGGAAGTTTTATCGGTATTCAAGGTGGTCTGTAATTGGTTTGCCAAACGGTTCATTAAACGTATGCCCATGGAGGAATTGGCGCGTTCCTCTGTATCTTCTGGGAGCCCTACCCCGTTATCGGTATATTCAAAAAATCCTTCATGACCCGATATTTTCCTTAGATGGATATAAATTTTTCCATTATCATCATCATGCGGAAAAGCATATTTAAAGGAGTTTGAAACGAGCTCATTCAATATTAATCCAAAAGGGATAGCCCTATCAATATCCAACTCCACCCCTTCCGCATCTATAGTAATAGTAATGTTATGCCCGCCCTTTTTATATACAGATTGCACGCTATTGATGAGGCTTTCTATATACCCCTGCATTTCAATTACCGAAAGATCATCGTTCTGGTACAACTTCTGATGTATCAATGCCATTGCCTTTACCCTACTCTTACCTTCTTCCAAGGCTGCAATAGCGGCCTTGCTGCGGGTGTTCTTAGTTTGTAGGCTAAGTAAGCTGGACACCATTTGCAAGTTGTTCTTTACGCGGTGATGTATCTCCTTTAGTAAGGAATCTTTCTCTACCAAAGCATTTTCTATGATGTGCTTTTGCTCGGCAATAAGTCTTTGATTCTTTATACTTTTAAGATAGGCATATACCAAGCCAGCGAAACCGAGTAGCGTAAACACCAAGGAAATAAAAACAAGACTTATATTTTTGTCCTTTTCTATAATATCTATTCTAGACTTCTCCAGCTGTAACTTTTGCTCTTCCAGCATGTTTCTCGAGTTTTCCAGGTCTTGATTAAGAACCGCCGTAAGTTGCTGATTTTTGAGTTTGGAATCTTTCTCATCTAAAGAATCCCTAATTCTAATGTTCCGTTTTAGATAGGTAGTAGAAGTCTTATAATCGCCAGTCTTGTCATAATACGCTGCATAAAGTCTGTTTTTCTTTAAAATATTGATAGCTTTCCTAGGGGTATCTATGGCACTTAAATAATCGGTGGCCTTTGCAAAATCGTTAAGTTGTAAATAACAATCTGCCAGCTCCAATGAATTCTCGATGAAATCTGTGGAAAACTTACCCTTGTTATTTTCGTTTATGGTCTCCACGCTTTCTTCTAAAAAAGGTATAGCCTCTTTGTACTCTTTCAACATCACATGACACTTACCAATATTTCCTAAAATTTTACCTTTAAGCAAATGGGCGGCCAAAAGTTCTTGATCTGTCTTAGCACTGAGAATATCACTAAAATATACTTCTAAAAAAGCGTTGGCCTTTTTAAAATATGTCATTGCCGTTGGTATTGACTTGTCTAACCTTAGATAGTTTCCAATGTTATTGTTGTAAACTGCTTTAGCGTAAAAATCGCTTTCATCTATTAGATTTTTTTCTTGGGCTATGTAATCGTTCCTAGCCTTTGTGTATTGACCCAAATTGGAGTAGATGTCATAAAAAGTGACATTCTCGGTAAGGCCCAATTCTCTTTTTTTCCTACGGATTTCAAATTGCTTGTCAAAAAGCTCCAGCTTGGCATAATTAGTATCCATTAATTCTAAAACCAAGGTTTCTGTCTCCAAATCCAATTTATCCAAATCATCATACAAAAACTTGGTTATCCCCAAACTCCTTTCGTAGTCTCCCAGATCATGGTATATCTGGGATTGGATGAGTTGATACTGGACTATTGCTAGGGAATCTTTTAGCTTTTCGGAACTGTTAAGGTAGACATTAACGGAATCTAGCCAATCATATGCAGAGTTCTTGTTGTACCGGTTATGTGTTTCAAAAAAAAAGTTTGTGCGCTCCTTGGCATCTTGTAGCTCGGTAAACTCCTTAAAGTAATCCTTGTCTTTAGAAACGGAATCCTGTGCATAGCCGAAGCAAAGAGCAAAAAGAGAAAATGCGTATATAAAGTTCCTTAAATAAAAATATCTTTTCATATCATGTACTACACATCATCAAACATAAGCCTTATCCTTGATTTTGCTATATTTTTGTTGTGAAGCAAAACTGAGTTCAGGAGTAGGACGCTACTTTATTCAACTATTATTAAAATTAAGATATACCCCAATTTATTTTGGGGTTGTTAAATGTTTATGCACCCCACACCATAAAACCATGGCAATAACAAACATATTAACTAGTCCCGAGCCAATAGTGATTCTCCAATACCTTTCAAGAAATTAATTATCTTCAGTAAAACAAAAATATGATATAGCGCTACAAGATTTGTGATATTGTTGTGTAACTAGTGAATTTTGTTGTGAACGAATGAATCCAAAAAAAGGAATGTTAAATTCAATGATCACTAAATACCACCCAAAATGAACAAACTAAATAGTTCCATTAAAATAATCAATTATACCAAGGCGCGGAAATAGGCATAATATTAGGAATTCATAGCAGATATAATAAATTCCTTAAAATCTTTTGAGATAGGAATAAGGTTGTTATTGATCATAATATCCTTAGAATTTATGGCATCTATATGATCAACGTTTACGATGTAGGATTTGTGCGCCCTGTAAAACTTATTTTTTGGAAGCTTTTCTAAATAGTCCTTTAATGGAGATCTCACCAAAAATTTCTTATCTGCAGTATTTACCTCAAGATAAACATTATCGGCCTTTATAAAGTGAATGTCCCCAAATTGTATCCTGTAATATAAGTGCTGTTTCTTTACAAAAATAGAATCCTTTAAAATGGAGTTTGACATTGCCACATTATCCGCCATTTCATCATCCTCATCGCTAACCTTACTGGAAGGTTGCTTTCCGTAAATAAAATTTGAAAGCGCAATTTCAATAGAAGTGTACAAATCTTGTTGCTCAAAAGGTTTTACCAAGTAGCCGTTCGGCTTTACCGTTTTTGCATTTTCTACCGTAGCCCTATCGGAATTTGAGGTTACAAAAATGAATGGGATATCGTAATTATCACGAATGTGTTTGCCCAAATCTATACCCGTTTTATCAGAAGCTAAAATGATATCTATTAAAACCAAATCTACTTGTTTAGTTTTTAACACCTCAACAGCTTGCTCATAAACAATAACGTTATCAACAATTTCGTAGCCTATTTCCTCTAACATAGACTGCATGTCATCAGCGATGATAACATTGTCCTCCACAATAAGTATTTTAATAGCCTGTTCCAAAGTTATTTATGGTTTAGTTGTTTATATATCAAAATTACAAAAAATAAAGATAACTAAAATAAAATAGGACAGCCATAAGAAAGGTGCTCAAGGCTAATTTCTTTAGCTCTGGATCCAACACCCGTGCGCTTGTCGTTTTTCTCACAAATTTTAAATGTAAAAAGATAGGTACAAAGGCAATAAAACAACTTAACTGCGAGAAATTTCTGTAATCAAAAAAAACAAAAACACTCATACAGAAAAAGGATACAAGCAACAATATGCTGTGATAATCCTTTCCTCTCTCAAAACCCATTTGAACTACAACGGTGTTTTTACCTGCCTGTCTATCGGATTCTATATCCCTTAAATTATTTAGGTTAAGAACCCCAACACTTAAGAGTCCCACACTAATTGCAGGAAGCACAGTAAGTAATGGTATTGTTTTTATATATAAAAACATACTGCCCAAAACCCCGACCAAACCAAAGAACACGAAAACAAAGATATCTCCGAACCCACTATATCCATAGGCCTTTGCGCCTACCGTGTAGTTAATTGCAGCCCAGATACTCAAACCTCCCAAAGCCAAGAATAAAAATGAAAAAAGTAGATTTTGACTACCAAAAGCCGCATAAAGCAAAGCGATAACAAGAAAAATGTTTATCACTACAGATACTATAACACCTTTTTTAAGCACTTTTCTAGTCAATAAACCACTCTGCAATGCTCTTACAGGTCCAATTCTATTGTCATTATCGGTTCCTTTGACACCATCGCCGTAATCATTGGCAAAATTAGAGGTAACCTGAAACCCAATGGTAGTGCATACTGCGAGCGTAAAAACCAAATAATCTATTGCACCATACATACCAGCAAGCGCAGTACCTACCAAAATGCCTGAAACGGATAATGGTAATGTCCTAAGCCGTGCCGCGTTTATCCAAGCTTTAGGGCTCGACACTAGTACGGGTCTTCTATCTGGATACGTTTGCCATCTTTATAAGAAGCCACGAAAGCATCTTCGAAGCCTAGGGAGTCCAACTGCTTTCTAAAGGATTGCGCTTCGGCCAAAGTTTCAAAATTTCCTAAGGAGTAGGAGTAAAATGGATTTGTTTTTACAAAAAGTGTGTTTGTTAGGGCCTCAGAGGCCAAAGTCATATTATTATCAACAAATGACTTTATTTGAACAGAATAAATTTTCTCCTTTTCTAAAAACTCTTTGGCCAAATAGAATTCCTTCACCAAGCTCAATTCATCATTTTGGGCCTTAAGGTTGTTGATCCTTGTTTTAATAGCATCCAAACTATCTATGGAGACCAATAGATTATTGTTCTGCCGCTCATAGTTGTTAGACATGCTCCAACCTGCAGCCAAAGAGCCAAAGGCCAAACCGCCTATTAAAAAAAAAGTCGTAATACCAGCAAAAATATTGCGTTGTACCTTACTCCTTTTAAGTTCTTTATTCTTGAATTTTATTTGATCCAATAGACGTTCGTTGATAATTTGGGCTTTATCAACATCCTTATGGAGCTCTAATAAATCACTTTCTTCTATAAACGGCATCTGCGAATTTTTTAATAACTAAACGTAATAAATATAAGTATAATATTGCATTAAAAGCTGAAGCTTTTTAAGTATTTGATAAAAATTAGGATTAATAGTGAATTACTCCAAATAAAAAAAATTATTTACATGTCATAAAACTGTAAATCAGTTACTTGAAAGAAACAATTGTATTAAGATCAGGAATTTATTAATCGCACCCCGCCTTCTTCCAATTCTATTTTCCGTGCCTTGTACAAGGTACCCAATCCTTTCTTAAAAGTCTTCTTACTCATTTGCATGAGATCTTTTATTTCTTCTGGATCGGATTTATCGTTAAGATTTAAAAAACCACCATTTTCTTTGAGTACATTATAAATCTTGTTAGCGGCCGGCTCCAAAACCCTAGTCCCTAGGGGTTGCAAGGAAATATCTATTTTATTATCCTTTCTTATGGTTTTTACACATCCTGGAATTACATCGCCTATATTAATGGCTTTAAAAACTTCGTTAAAATAGACCAGTCCCTTATGCTTCTCGTTTATGATAACCTCCCAGCCCAAATCCGTTTGTCTGGTAACCACTAGGTCTACTTCATCCCACTCCTTCAAGTGCAAATTATCGTTACTCAAGAATTTATCAAGTTTATTGGAGGCTACAAGCCTACCGGAACGCTGGTCCAAATAACAATGCACTACGTACCATTGGCCTTGTTTCATCTTATCGCGCTGCTCCCTAAAAGGCACCAAAAGATGTTTTTCGAGACCCCACTGCATAAAGGCACCGTACTCGTTTATCTCTGCTACTTCAAGCAGTCGGAACTCGCCCAACATGATATAGGGCTCCAGTGTGGTCGCAACTGGCCTTTCATCATAATCCAAATAGCAGAACACCTCAATAGTCTGTCCTATTTCGTAACCTTTCGGAACATATTTATTGGGCAATAGCACATCGTTACCTTCCTGGTCGCCTAAAAAAAGTCCTACACTGGTATCTCTAAGGATTTCCAAATTATTTTTTCTTCCTAACTCAATCATAGCACAAAATTACATTATAAATTCCGCAAGCACACTTACTTTACTGTCAAGTTGCCCTTAAACAAAAAAAGACCGTTTCAAAGAAACGATCTTTTACTAGTCCTTTAAAATATATCTTTTAATAAGCGGAAGCTTTCTTAAAGTGCTTACAAAGCATATAATACACTACAGCTCTATGCTTGTTTTTATTAGAAGAACCGTATTTTTCCACAACCGACTTGATGGCAGTCATAAGTTCAGGACTGTCTTTCATACCCAACTTTTTGATTAGATAGTTATTCTTAACAGTTTCTAGTTCTTTCTCATCAGTCCCAGATACTTTAGAAGCATCCAAGTTGTAGATCGATGGGCCTAAACCTATAGTAACTTTGGTAAGCAAATCCATGTCTGCACTGTCTCTGAACTTATCCTTGATGTCCGCAGCGTATTTTTCAATTAGTTCATCTCTTTTACTCATAATCTTCAGTGTTTGTAATTTATAGTTAATAGTTAATAGTGTTCTAAGATATAAAATGAAAGTACTCCATCAAAATTTTATTGTTCAATAATCTAGGGGTTTGTATTTCCAACAATCTAGGCCTTTGGGAAGTATCAAAAAAACCGGACAATTTGGTCCGTAGTCCATCATCATCGGTGGCACAAGAATATTCTAACCCGAACATGCTGCACAAGGCCGATGCGTTCAACTCATGCTTGGTCTCAAAAAAGCGTTCAAAATTTTCAGAATCCTCTTTTCCGGGCAAAATCCTAAAAATACCACCGCCTTGGTTATTAATGAGAATGATTCTAAAATCCTTCCTAATATAATCGTTCCATAACGCATTGCTATCATAGAAAAAACTCAAATCACCGGTAATTAGAAGTGTAGGTTCTTTCGCGTATTGTGATGCGCCTAGGGCTGTAGAGGTGCTGCCGTCTATTCCACTTGTGCCACGGTTGCAAAATACTTTAACGCAGGGTTTGATGTCAAACAATTGGGCATACCTTATGGTAGAACTATTCGCTAATTGCAACTGACTTTGTTCCGGGATGGCATCAATAATTGATTTAAACGCCGAAAAATCGGTAAAAGGAATCTGTTTTAGATAGACTTCTTTTTTCTCTTTATGCTTTACCTTAACGCTATTCCAAATTGAAAAATAATCACTTTCAGGCACTCTGTAATCAGCATAAAATTTGCGTAAAACAGTATTAACCGATGTTTTCATATGCTGGTCCAAGCAATAAAAGGTATCGTTTGCCCTTTTCTCGCCTATATGCCAATGATGCTGGGGCAAATATTGACGTAGAAAGGCTTTTATTTTTTTTGAAACGATTAGTCCACCAAAAGTGAGCAACAGATCGGGTTGCAACGCCCTAAAAAGTTCCTCTTTATTTTTGGATAATTCTATAGGTGCCACAAGGGAATCTATACTGCTGAAAAAATTAGGGTGATGCAGGTTGGAGGTAGACTCCGTTAATACCAATACAGTCGGGTCATTTGCCAATTTATCCAAAAGTGTCTGCTCCACAAAATTAGGGTCGTTTACCCCAACTAACACTATTTTTCGCTTTGCATTATGCCATGTTTCCTTTAAACTATCCAAGGAAATAGCCTCCTGTTTTTGTTCAAGGGAGAAGGAACTATGGAAGCGTGTAGCGGCTTCAGGAACAAAATCATATAAAGGCTCCTCAAACGGAACGTTTATATGTACGGGAAGTAGATTTTGCTGCGCTGTTCGTAGGGCACGTTTGAGCTCTACCTCATTAAATTCCTGAACTTCTTGTTGTAATTTTTGCACATCCTTACCGGCAAGCCACTCTGGCCTGTAACGCATGATCCTTTCCGTAGCATGTGAGACATCCTGTCTTAAATTGGCGCTATAGCCTATATGCCTATCAAAGACATTATCCTGGCGAATGGTCTGCCCATCACCTACATCTATTTTATACGCTGGGCGGTCCGCTGAAATAACCACTAAGGGAATTTCGCTATAATACGCTTCCGCCACCGCGGGATAATAATTTAACAAGGCACTGCCAGATGTGCAAACCACCGCCACAGGTTTCCCAATATTTTGGGCTATTCCCAAGGCAAAAAACGCGGCACAACGTTCATCCACGATACTGTAACAACTAAAAAAAGAATCCTCCGTAAAGGAAATCGTTAATGGGGCATTTCTAGAACCGGGGGAAATTACGATATTAGAAATACCGTTTACCTTGCATTGTGCTACTACGGTCTGCGCTAAGGGTATGGAAGAATATTTCATGCCTTACAAAAATACAACGTGTCCATCTCAAAACCCAATTGTTATCTGTTTATATGGCCAATATACGCAACATTGTTCGTGCCTTGCTTTGGGTTTCCAACCACTCGTTCCGCGCTTGGGAATCGGCCGTGATACCGCCGCCAACGTAAACTGTTGCATTATTGTCCGCCAACTGCATACAACGCAGGTTCACATAGAGTTCCGAAGTACTAGTAACCGATTTATACGCGCTATTTTCCTGATTTCTGCGGTTTCTATTGCGCGGTATTTCATTCTTAAAATTCAGTTCGCCCAAAAAACCGGTGTAAAACATCCGGTTGTAGTTTTCATTTTCCAGAATAAAGTGCTTGGCTTCCGGTAATGGCAAACCACAAACGGCAGGCGTAGGATGTAAGGCGGTAACCAGATCTTTTAGCATCCCTTGGGAAAACCTACCTGTGATTTTTGACCTTAAATGCCAAAGATGTCCGGCTTTTATGGTTTCCACATCGGCCACTTGAACTTCCTTGGCCCTAGATTTTAATACCTCAGCTATATAATCGGTAACCAATTGTTGTTCCTCCAATTCCTTTGGTGTCCATTTAGGATGTTTCTCCCCTACTATCTGGTTCTGTGTGCCGGCCAAGGACATGGTGGTGAATTCCAATCCTTTGGATTTGACCAGAATTTCTGGAGTAGCCCCACACCACATCCCTATTTTGGGATGGTACCACAAATAGCAAAAAGCATTTGGATAGGCATTCAAAAGCTGCTGAAAAAGAGTTAAAACCGGTTTGGAAAGTGGGACTTCAAAACTTCTGGAAAGTACTATTTTTTTACAATTTCCGGAGCGTATTTCAGAAATCGCTTTTTCGACTAAAGAAATGTAACGCTCTTCTTCATTGACATCGGTTGTGGTTTTATGGTTTTCTTGTACGGTTTGATGTGAAGAAAATTCCAGCTGCACTTTATAAACCTGATTCGATTTTAAGAGCACAGGGGTTTCATCATCTAAAAACGGGGCGAATACAAAACCCGTCTCTGTATAATCTACGACATGCTGTACAACATGATCCCCCTGAAAAATCGCATTTAAAATGGGTTCGTTGGGCTTGCTGTACAAAACAAAGGGAAGATTCTTTTCTAACTGATTTTTGGCGCGAGCAAGTAGTTTGGTAAGCATACTATTTTCTTGGTAGGGCGATGGTAGTTAATTTACATACGGATATCAATTCATCTGCTTCATTAGTAATCCTAATGTCCCATACCTGTGTGGTCCTACCTTTGTGGATGAAGGTCGCCTTGGCAAAAACATAACCCTCTACGATACTCTTTACATGATTTGCGGAAATTTCTATACCTCTAACAACGAATTTTTGAGCATCTAAAAAAATATAGGATGCGGCACTCCCTACACTTTCGGCAAGGGCTACCATGGCGCCTCCGTGTAAGACCCCGTCCGGTTGATGCACTCTAGGGGTTACGGGCATCCTACCTATCAAAAAATCGGCTCCCACATCCACATACTCGATCTCCAAGGTTTCCATTAAAGTGTTTTTGGAGGATGCATTACAAATGTTTAGAATCTTTTCTTTGTGCTCGATCATCTTTTTTTTGTAAAATTAAGGAATACTAGGGCAACGTGCTTACGAAATTGATTTATATGGGGAAGGAGCGGATATAGGGTAGTCATTAGAGGGTAGTGGTAGTAAAAGAATAGAGACAAGAGAATAGAGACAAGAGAATAGAGACAAGTGACAAAGAGAATAGAGACAAGTGACCTCTACCCTCGAGACTATCAACTGACAAAACCTGAAACAACGGAAACCTGAAACAAGAAACAAGAAACCTGAAACAAGAAATAAGAGATTTTTGAACTTGATACTTGAACCTGATACTTGAACTTTAAAACCAATGAACAGTACCGCAAAAGAAGTTACTTACATCAACACTAGTAGCTACGCTACCCTAAACACCCTAAATTCCAAAACCAAGAACGTTTGGGTGGTTTTTCACGGTATTGGTTATTTGAGTCGCTATTTTCTAAAATATTTTGATGAACTAAATTCTGACGAAAATTACATTATTGCACCACAGGCGCCATCCAAATACTATTTGAACGACACCTACCGCCATGTGGGAGCGAGCTGGCTTACCAAAGAGGACACCGCACAGGAAACTGAAAATGTCCTTCGTTATATTGAGGCCGTACTCAAGGCCGAAGCCATTCCAAGGCATTGCAACCTGTTTGTTTTTGGCTTTTCGCAAGGGGTATCCGTGGCCACGCGATGGGTTGCGCAGAATAAAGTGGTGCCCGACAAACTTATTCTTTACGCCGGTGGCTTGCCAAAAGAACTTACCCCAGAAGACTTCGAACACCTAAAAGCAAACAAGACCCAAGTACGGACCCTAATTGGAACCAATGATGCCTATCTTACACCAGAACGATTAAAAGAAGAAAAAGAAAAAACAGAACTTTTGTTCCAAGGAACTGCAAAACACATTTCTTTTGAAGGTGGACACGAAGTGAAAAAAGACCTCATCAATTCTTTAGCATAAAGCACATGCCAACAATTTTAGAAAATGAACGCGTAAAACTGACCGCTTTAAAAACATCGGATTGGGAGGTATTATGGCCCATTGCGCAGCAGATAGATCTACATGCTTACGGCTCCAACGACATCTCCTCCACCGATAAACTGAAAGCCTACATCCACACCGCCTTGGATGAAGCCGCACTTGGCACCGCTATTCCTTTTATTATTTACGACAAGGCAACTAATAAAGCTGTGGGCTGCACAAGGTTTGGGCTTATCGACGCCAAGAACAAGCTGCTGCATATCGGGTGGACATGGATTTCCCAGGAAGTGCACGGTACGGGTTTCAATCATGAAATGAAATACCTTATGCTAAACCATGCCTTTGAAACATTACAATTTGAAAAAGTAGAATTTCGAATCGACGAAAGAAACATAGCCTCCAGAAAAGCGGTCGAAAAATTGGGCGCTAGCCTAGAAGGCATTCTGCGGAAAAATATGGTAGTTAAAGACGGATTCAGAAGAAGTTCTTGCTGTTATGGGATTCTTAGGGAGGAATGGCCCGGTCTAAAAGCAAACAAAATCCACAACCTATAGGTATTTTAATTTAACAAAATGGTCTTACCCTGGTATAGGAAGGCACTCACTTCTTTTCTAAAGTTTCTTCCTTGTAATAAGTGATTTTACGTGTTACGTACGTATTTTCCGGTGTTACGATCTGCTTTACCCAGTTTCCGGTTTCCTTATTATCATACTGATAGATATAGGTCTTTTTCTGAGTAGTGTTCAAGCCTTTGGCCACTTCTTCCACCAACATATCGTTTTCATCATAGGTGTATATGGTACGTATGGTGGGAACAAAGGTTTTTTCCTCTGTTTTATATTCGAATTCCTGCTGTGCCAGTAGCCTTCCAGTAGCATCAAGAACCTCTTCAAATGCCATATTTTCCTCTCCACGCAAAAATTCTTTTACGAGCACTACTTCCTGAACATCACCATTTTTTTTCTTGAGCGTAGAGGTGCGCACCGATTTCAAGGGAACATTATTAACAAGGTAAGTAACCGTATACTCGCCCTTGTATTTTTTATATTCTATCAAGGTTTCGTCAATTCCCTCATCATTAAGACGGTTTATTTTTACCAGGTCGCCATTGTCATCGTAATCATAGATGTATTGCTCTAAAAATTCGTTCTCATAGGAAACTATTTTCTCGGTTATTCTTCGCGCTTCCACCGTGTCCAATTCGTAAAAATGGGCAATGGAGGTACTTGGGTCAAAGGTGTTGTCCCTGTACGACTCCGAACGCTTTTCCAATAATTCCCCGTCCTTATATTTGTAGGAAACCAGGTCATAGTCCGTATCGTTAAATCGGGTAACTGCCTTGGTCAAACGACCCATCTTGTCAAAATCATATTCCTCCTTGCCATAGCTGGCACTTACCAGACAGGTTTTGACCTTGTTTTTCAGGTCAAAATCGCTTAGGGTAAACAATTCAATCTCCTGTGCATAGCCTTGCCAGGCACTAATAAAAAACAGGAATAAGAGCAAACGGGAACTTTTTTGTAACATGGGAGCAAAGGTACTTCATATTGTATCAAGCAAAAAACAAAATTGCTGGTAATGAAAATTTGATATAGGGTTATTGAAAAATTTGGTTATTGAGGTATTAAGCCGTTGAGATTTCTTTGTTTCTAAAAAAAGACCTCCCTTAATCCCTCCCAAGGAGGGAAACTGCATCGGGAAATGAATAAAACTTGTTTAAAAAAAGAGCTTTTCCATATTTAAAACATTTTATGCCTTTTGCTCGGACATAACACTCCCATGCGCAGTCAAGCAGACGTAGAAAATGACACTACTTTTAGAATTGAATGTATTATCCCATAAACCAGCAGCTAGCACCCAAACCTAACGAAAAAAGGGCCGAATACATCGAGCCCTTTTCTTTTAAACTATTTACAAAATGATTATTTGACCTCTTCGAAGTCTACGTCTTCTACGTTATCCGTTTCTGGTGCTGCATCGGCCGTAGGTTCCCCTTGTGGAGCGCCACCGCCTTGTTGTCCCTCTGCCTGTGCTTTGTACATTTCTTCGGAAGCTACTTTCCAAGCTTCGTTAATTTTGTCCAAGGCAGGTGTTATTACCGCTAAGTCCTTAGACTCGTAGGCTGCCTTTAGTTCCGTTAAGGCATCTTGGATCGGCTTTTTCTTATCATCGGATAGTTTATCGCCAAATTCTTCCAATTGCTTCTCCGTCTGGAAAATCATACCGTCGGCTTCATTCAGCTTATCGGCAGTTTCCTTGGCTTTTTTATCGGATTCGGCATTTGCTTCCGCTTCGGCCTTCATTTTCTTTATTTCCTCTTCGGTCAATCCCGAAGACGCCTCGATACGGATATCCTGGGTCTTGTTCGTTGCCTTGTCCGTTGCGGAAACCTTTATGATTCCGTTTGCATCAATATCAAAGGTTACCTCGATTTGGGGCGTACCCCTTTTTGATGGTGGAATACCGTCCAAGTGAAAACGTCCAATAGTCTTGTTATCCGTAGCCATTGGTCTTTCGCCTTGCAGTACATGAATTTCAACAGAAGGCTGATTATCAGCGGCTGTGGAGAATACTTGGGATTTTTTAGTTGGTATCGTAGTGTTCGACTCGATCAACTTGGTCATTACACTTCCCATGGTCTCAATTCCTAGGGATAATGGTGTTACATCCAATAAAAGAACGTCTTTTACATCACCTGTCAATACACCACCTTGTATAGCGGCACCTATGGCCACAACCTCATCTGGGTTCACCCCTTTGGAAGGCTTCTTGCCAAAGAATTTCTCTACGGCATCCTGCACGGCAGGTATTCTGGTTGATCCACCTACCAAGATTATCTCATCGATATCGCTTTTGGATAGTCCGGCTGCTTTCAATGCGGTCTGGCAAGGGGCAATAGTGCGTTTTACCAAATCGTCTATCAATTGGTTGAACTTGGCCAAGGTTAAGGTACGTACCAAGTGCTTGGGTCCGGAAGCAGTTGCCGTTACGTAAGGCAGGTTGATTTCGGTCTGGGCAGAAGATGATAATTCGATTTTCGCTTTCTCGGCAGCTTCGCGTAATCGTTGCAATGCCATGGCATCTTTTCTAAGATCCATATCCTCTTCGGCCTTGAACTCGTCTGCCAACCAATCAATAATTTTTTGATCTACATCGTCACCACCTAAGTGCGTATCCCCGTCCGTAGACAATACTTCAAAAACGCCGTCTCCCAATTCCAATATGGAAACATCATGCGTACCGCCACCAAAATCGAAAACCACGATTTTTTGGTCAGTGTTCTTTTTATCCATTCCGTATGCCAAAGAAGCCGCTGTAGGCTCATTGATGATGCGTTCTACGGTAAGTCCTGCAATTTCACCGGCTTCCTTGGTAGCCTGTCTCTGGGCATCGTTAAAGTATGCAGGTACAGTAATTACTGCTCTGGTTACTGTTTGTCCCAAGTAATCCTCGGCCGTTTTCTTCATTTTTTGAAGAATCATGGCAGATAGCTCCTGCGGTGAATATAAACGACCATTGATATCTACTCTTGGTGTGTCATTATCTCCTTTTACCACTTTATAAGGTACCCGTTCCGCTTCTTTCTTTGACTCGGAATATTTGTTCCCCATAAAACGCTTAATGGAGTAAATAGTATTGTACGGATTGGTTACCGCCTGTCTTTTGGCAGGGTCACCAACCTTAATTTCTCCACCTTCTACAAAGGCTATTACGGATGGGGTTGTTCTTTTTCCTTCGGCATTAGGGATTACAACCGCCTCGTTACCTTCCATTACGGAGACACAGGAGTTTGTAGTACCCAAATCTATTCCTATAATTTTACTCATTGTATGTATTTTAAATATTAGTGCTTGTTTCTTTAGACCGACATCTAATTGACAAACAATATGCCAAGGCACAGCAACCTGACAGGATGTCATTTTGTTTGATTTCCCTGAACGAGGTAATGCCGCGATATTGCCAAATACCCCATGCAGTGAAGTACAGTGCCACCATTTAAATCACTTTTAAACCTAGTAAGAAACAATAATGTGCTGTTTTTGTCGTTTTTTCGATTCATATTATCCAAAAACTAAATTATTTAAAACAAAATTTATGAGAAAATCATTCTTTATTTTAGTATTAGTTGCAGGATTCGCTGCCCAATTAGAAGCCCAAGAGGCCAATAAGTTTAGACTTGACCTTGGTTTAGGCTATGCCATACCAAGTAGCGGCGGCGGCGGCGTTCTCTTCAATTTTGAACCCAAATGGACGCTTAACGAAAAGATGAATGTAGGGATTAGATTAGGTGTAGCTGCATATGGTAGAGATCTAGGGTCATTTTCAAACAACACTATTGAAGTTGGAGCAAATGCATCCTACATTGGTACATACGACTACTATTTTCATAACGGAACTTCTTCTTTTGCCCCATTTGTTGGAGGTGGTGCAGGTTTCTATCAAGTAGCTAGTGCCTCAATAGGTAATAGTAATACTATAGGAGCGGACGGAAAATTAGGAGGAATGCTCCGTGCCGGTTTTGATGTCGGTAAATTCAGGGTTGCCGCAGAATACAACTTTATTGGAAAATCAGATGTCATAGATTTGAACAACCAAGTTCTTGGAACGGCAGAAAATGGATATTTCGGTATTTCAATAGGTGCTTACTTTGGTGGTGGAAAATGGGGTAAATAGTTTTTCCGATTTTTTATCTTGATAAATTATTATAGGCTGGAAACTCGGGTTTCCCGCCTTTTTTATTTCTTCCAATGAGTTTCCCTAAAGTTTTAGGGTTTGAATACCTGATAGAATCCATAAAGTCAAGAAACAGGATTCATTGTATTTGAGTCCACAGGTATTGCATTCGTTGGTTGAACTAATTAACTCCAAGCCGCCTCTCCCCTGCCCTATTTTAGGCCTTGTAAACACTATAGAAAAAGGCGCGTGCAACACTACGTATTTGCGAGGATAGCTAAGAAATATTACTGTCTTGGTTCTAGACTCTTGTTCCTTGTTTCCTTGTTTCTCTTTTTTCGACAGCACTTCAGTATTAGAAAGCTAGGCTTGATATCAAGGATCGAGCACTGCTAGAGATTAAACCCATCAACCTTAAATAAACCATAACAATCGCTATCCCGTGGGGTAGCTTTTGTAAATTAGCATGACAATTTTTAACCAATATGTTACAAATAGAATGTATCAGTATTTTCGATATGCTAAAAATAGGGGTTGGTCCCTCCAGTTCCCATACTTTGGGGCCTTGGCGTGCCGCCGAAAGATGGCTGGCAGAATTGCGCCAAAACGGACTGTTTGAAGAAATAACGACCGTTACGGCAAACATGTACGGTTCCTTATCCTTAACAGGAAAAGGCCATGCAACGGATTATGCCGTTATGTTGGGCTTGTCCGGAGCCGACCCTGAATATATTCCCATTGAAGATATTCATCCGTTGGTACAAAATATTAAGGATACTAAAACCTTGAAATTGGGTAATGAGAAGGAAATTCCATTCGACCCCGCTACAAATATAATTTTCCACAGGAAATTTCTTCCTTTTCATGCCAACGGATTAAAGTTTGAAGCCGAATTGGAATCGGGACAAAAAAAGTCGAAAACCTATTACTCTATCGGTGGCGGATTTGTGGTGGTGGAAGAACGGAAAAATGCCAAGAAAAAGAACGATGCCTTTAAAAGTTTTCCGTTTCCGGTTCAAAAAGGAACGGAGCTGTTGGCATTCTGCGAACAAGAACAAAAAAACATCTCGGAAATCGTACTTGAAAACGAACGCACCCTCAGAACCGATGCAGAAATAGACAGGGAAATAAAGCGCATTTGGGATACCATGCTAGAATGTATTTACACCGGTTGCCATACAGAGGGCAAACTCCCGGGCGGACTGAATGTAAAAAGAAGGGGCTACGATATACGTAAGAGCCTGCAAGGGGTTTTACCCTATTCCAATCCCGAGGAATGGTTAATGACAATCCGGCAGACCGAGGTTAAGTTCCGACAAATACTGCAATGGGTCAGTTGTTTTGCGCTAAGTGTCAACGAAGTAAATGCCGCGCTTGGCCGTGTGGTTACGGCACCAACAAATGGAAGTGCCGGAGTAATACCATCGGTATTAATGTATTACCTGGTTATTGAAAACCACGGCGGGAATTTTGAACATATCAAACAATTTCTGTTGGTAGCAGGTGAAATAGGGAGCATCTTTAAAAAGGGCGCCACCATCTCCGCCGCCATGGGCGGTTGCCAGGCAGAAATAGGGGTTTCCTCCGCTATGGCCGCAGGTGCATTGACCGAGTTGCTTGGCGGTACCCCGGAACAGGTCTTAATGGCTGCGGAAATAGCTATGGAACATCATTTGGGACTTACCTGTGATCCTATTGGTGGACTGGTACAGATTCCGTGTATAGAACGAAATTCCATGGGTGCCATAAAAGCGATCAACGCCGCGGAACTCGCTTTGGGATCCGACCCTAAAGACGCTAAAGTACCGTTTGACAAGGTGGTACAGACCATGTGGGAAACCGCAAAGGACATGAGCTCCAAATACAAGGAGACTTCCGAAGGTGGACTTGCCGTTGGGGTTTACTTAAGCGATTGTTAGAGCACTTGAATATTACCTTAGAAATGAACCGCGATTGACTTGTGTTTCTAACATACAGAATACGCATCAACCTAAAATCAGGTTAAAACTCCTACCTAGCAATAGGTGTGTTTATAGGTTTAAAAAGTCTTAATTTACCTTAATAGCTATCACGGTTCATAAGTGCTACACAATATATCAAGGAGGTATTCTCCTAGCATAAAATTAGAAAATGTAACGGGAAGCACTTAAGCAAAAGACATCCTATGTCTTGCACAAAACAAGGAGTTTTTGAACTAAAATCACTTCAAAAAGGCCAGCACGTTTTTTTCAATACGTTCCTGAATATTTTCAGTATCGGCTTTTACGAATTTTTCTCCTGTGATTTTTTCGTAAAGTTCAATATATCTTTCGGAGACGGATGTTATGTATTCATCCGTCATTTCTGGAACGCTTTGTCCTTCCAAACCTTGAAATCCGTTAGAAATTAACCATTGTCGCACAAACTCTTTGGACAATTGCTTTTGCCCAGCTCCTTTTTCCTGTCGCTTTTCGTAACCATCGGCATAAAAATAGCGTGAGGAATCCGGTGTATGGATTTCGTCTATCAATACGATTTTACCATCCTTTGTTTTACCGAATTCGTATTTGGTATCCACCAAAATCAAGCCCCTTTGAGCGGCGATTTCCGTTCCTCTTTCAAAAAGGGCGTACGTATATTTTTCCAATATGGCGTAATCTTCCTTTGAAACAATGCCACGTTTAAGAATATCGGCCTTTGAAATATCCTCGTCATGGTCACCCATTTCCGCTTTTGTGGCGGGCGTAATTATAGGCTGCGGGAACTTATCGTTTTCTTTCATCCCCTCGGGCATTGGCACACCGCAAAGCATTCTTTTCCCAGTCTGATACTCGCGCGCGGCATGACCGCCCATATAACCCCTAATGACCATTTCTACCTTAAATGGCTCGCAGGCGTAACCCACGGCAACATTGGCATCTGGCGTAGCCGTTAACCAATTGGGAACAATGTCAGAAGTATCGGCCATCATCTTAGTCGCAATTTGATTTAGGATTTGACCTTTATAAGGAATTCCTTTGGGCATCACCACATCAAAGGCAGAAAGGCGGTCTGTTGCTATCATTACCAAAACATCGTTGGCCAAGGCATAGACTTCGCGTACCTTTCCTTTATAGATGCTTTGTTGTCCGGGAAAATTGAAATTGGTATCTGTAATGGTATTCATAGGTACTTGAGAACGGTTAAACAAATGGAATGAATTGGATTAATAAAGTAGACCATAGCCTCTAGTTATGGTGCTCTATGGTTTTATAGGCCTCTATGACTTTTTTTACAAGTTTGTGCCTAATAACATCCGTATCGTCCAAATAAATTATTTCTATACCTTCTACATTTTGTAAGATCAACAGCGCTTCTTTTAATCCGGAAATGGTCCTGCGCGGAAGATCTATCTGTCCAGGGTCTCCTGTAATCAGAAATTTGGCATTTTTGCCCATACGCGTCAAGAACATTTTCATTTGCGCGTGGGTAGTATTTTGCGCCTCGTCCAAGATAACAAAGGCATTGTCCAAGGTTCTACCGCGCATAAACGCCATGGGTGCTACTTGTATAACGCCCGTCTCTAAATAATGTGTAAGTTTTTCCGAAGTAATCATATCCCGTAGCGCATCATAAAGCGGCTGCATATAGGGATCCAATTTATCCTTGAGATCACCGGGCAAAAAACCCAAGTTCTCCCCTGCTTCCACGGCCGGTCTGGTCAGGATTATTTTCCGAACTTGCTTTTCTTTTAGGGCTTTTACTGCCAAAGCGACTCCAGTATATGTTTTTCCTGTACCGGCGGGCCCGATGGCAAAGACCATATCGTTCTTTTTGGAAGCCTCCACTAACCTACGCTGGTTTGCTGTCTGTGCTTTTATGAGTCGCCCACTTACGCCATGCACAAGGGTCTCCCCGCTTTTTGGGGAGGACAGAGTTTCATTTACGCCATCGTCCATCAATACGCGTTCGATGCTGTTCTCGTCCAGTTTGTTGTATTTGACAAAATAATCCGTAAGCATACCAAAACGCTTATCAAACTCCACTAACAGCGGTTCGTCCCCGTATACTTTTATTTTATTGCCCCTTGCCACTATTTTCAATTTGGGAAAATATTTTTTCAGCAGGTCTATATGTTCGTTTTGTTGTCCAAAAAAATCTCTTGGACTTATGTCTGTAAGTTCTAAAATCAGTTCGTTCAAATAGTTATTTTTAGTAAGATGTAAACTAAGCCAAGTTTAATTTTGCCCAGCTTTTTTTTTGTGTAATTTTGCTAATCAAATTTAGGTAAAAATTAAGTTTACCTGAGCAAAAACATATCAACATTGCGGTATGGCGATAATTACCCTAACGACCGATTTTGGACTCAAAGACCACTTTGTTGGGGTGCTCAAGGGTTCTATTTACACAGAACTACCGGAAGCTACCATTGTTGATATTTCCCATGGCATCTCTCCCTTTAACATACAAGAGTGTGCCTACATTTTGCAAAACTCCTATCATAACTTTCCAAAAGGCACCATACATATTGTTGGCGTAGATTCCGAGGCTACCCCGGAGAACAAACATATTGCGGTTCTGGTAGATGGCCATTATTTTGTGAGCGCCAATACCGGAGTCGTAGGCCTGATTACCTCTGAAATGAAACCGGAAAAAGTAGTGGAACTGCACTTACCTGAGCGCATACAAGGTTCTTTTCCCGTGCTAAGTGTTTTCATAAGGGTGGCATGCCATATTGCCCGAGGAGGGACTTTGGAAGTGGTAGGGAAACCTTTTACGGATTTAACAAGCCTAAAGGAGTTTTCGCCAAGAGTAACCGAGGATGGCAAGAAAATATTAGGAAGCGTTATCTACATAGATAACTATGGCAATGTGGTCACCAACATTAAAAAAGACCTTTTTCAAACCCATAAAAAAGAGATGGAGTTTGAGCTGAACGCAAGAAACCAAAAGATAAAAAAAATACAACATAACTATAGCGACATCATCGATTTTGCATTAGAGAAAAACAAGCGCAAAGGCGATGGAGACCTGTTAGCCCTATTTAATTCTTCTGGCTATCTAGAACTGGCCATCTACAAAAGTAACCTTAATACGGTAGGTGGTGCCTCTACCCTATTAGGATTGGATTATAGAGATACCATCGTCATAGATTTTATTGAGCAGTAAAAGTGGCCAATAACCTCTTCCATAATTCTTATTGAAAGTCCGTTACAGAACGTTCCACTTTGGTCATAATTTGAAAGATTGTCCATATATGAATAGTTGATAACTACCTAAAGGATCTCTTTCGTAAATCAGAGTAAGTTGGTATTACGGTGCTTCAGTGCCTAAAATGGGAAGCTATTACTGTTAATAAGTTTGTTTCCTATAAAACTTCAATTCAAATATCTTTGTTTTTAATGATAGTGGGGTAAGTTGAAGCTTAAAAATCCAGCAAAATCTATCATTTTAAATTAATCAAAGCAAAAAAAATGAAATTTATAGTATCCAGCACGTACTTGTTAAAGCAACTTCAAATTTTAGGTGGTGTCATCAACAATAGCAATACCCTTCCTATTTTGGACAATTTCCTGTTCGACCTAAAAAAGAATAAATTAACGGTATCCTCTTCGGATCTGGAAACTACTATGAGTTCGGTACTTAATGTAGATTCGGACAACGTTGGCACTATTGCAGTCCCTGCCAGACTATTGTTGGAAACCCTCAAAACTTTTCCAGAACAGCCATTAACCTTCGTCGTAGCCGATAATAATACCGTAGAAATAAGCAGCAACCACGGCAAATACGCCTTGGCTTATGCCGACGGTGCAGAATTTCCTAAGGCCGTTGAACTGGCCGACCCAAGTTCTACCACACTATTAGGGGATATTTTGGCCGCTGCCATAACAAAGACCATTTTTGCCTCCGGAAACGATGATCTTAGACCTGTAATGAGCGGTGTCTTTTTTCAGTTCTCCCCAGAAAATTTAACTTTTGTAGCTACCGATGCCCACAAATTGGTAAAATACCAAAGAACGGATGTTACGGCCTCTGAGGTAGCGGAATTTATAATGCCCAAAAAACCGCTCACCCTTTTAAAAGGAATTTTGGCGGGAAGCGAATCGGATGTGCTAATCGAATACAACGAGAACAACGCCAAATTTACGTTTGACGATACGAAATTGATTTGTAGGCTGATCGATGGAAAATACCCAAATTACGAAGCAGTTATTCCTAAGGAGAACCCGAATAGATTAACGATTTCAAGAAATCAGTTTTTGAGCTCTGTAAGAAGGGTCTCTATATTTTCAAACAAGACCACACACCAGATCCGCTTAAAAATAGCTGGTGCGGAACTTAATATTTCTGCGGAGGATATAGATTACTCCAACAAAGCGGAAGAGCGTCTAACCTGTTCGTACCAAGGTGATGACATGCAAATAGGATTCAATTCGAGATTCCTTACCGAAATGCTCAATAATTTAGGGGCGGAAGAAGTTTCTTTAGAAATGAGCTTACCCAACAGGGCAGGAATTCTTACCCCTGTAGATGGACTTGACGAAGGCGAACATGTTACCATGCTGGTTATGCCCGTAATGTTGAATAGTTAAATTGAACTTCGCTAGGAACCGGTAGCCTCCTTTAAGATTTCAACCCCAATAAGGTTCATATTTTTAAAATTATTTG